>WNFS01001161.1_pt1 | contig 19506 bp, 19 predicted proteins | sample 5400141 | NCBI WGS metagenome assembly WNFS01 (sample SAMN13153358, study PRJNA577476) | soil metagenome | isolation source: 60 cm saprolite under Madrone tree | place: USA:California | collected 2016-06-14
CGCGACATCACGTTCTGGCTGTTGGGATCGTTGAGCGGCGCAACCTGGGCCAAGACGGCAACCATCGCGCCGGTACTGGCGGTTGGCCTGGCCGCATGCCTGTGGATCGCACGCGGGCTCGACGTGCTCGTGCTCGGCGAGGCCGAAGCTTTTCACAGCGGCGTCGACGTCGAACGACTAAAGCGCATCTCGATCGTGTTGGTGTCGGCGATGACCGGCGTGGCGGTCTCGGTCTGCGGCGTCGTCGGATTTGTCGGCATCGTGGTGCCGCATCTGCTGCGGCTGGTGATCGGACCCGCGCATCGGCTGTTGTTACCGGCCTCGGCCTTGCTCGGCGCCGTGCTGCTGGTGGGGGCGGATACGCTGGCCCGCACCATCGTCGCGCCCGCCGAAATGCCGATCGGCATCCTGACCGCGGCGGTCGGCGCGCCGTTCTTTCTGGCCATGCTGCTGCGGCAACGCGGGCTGGCCGGACTATGACGACCGTGATCGAGGCACGATCGGTCTCGATGGCGATCAACGGCGCGACGCTGGTCGATGCGATCGACTTGCGTATCGACGGCGGCGAGACGGTCGCCATTGTCGGACCGAACGGCGCCGGCAAATCGACGCTGTTGCGGTTACTGTCCGGCGACCTCCGCGCCACCCGCGGCGAGGTCAGGCTCAAGCTGCGAGAGCTTCACTCCTATCCTGCGCGCCAGCTCGCCTTGCATCGCGCGATGCTGTCGCAGCATGTCAATGTCACCTTCCCATTTACGGTCGAGGAGATCGTTCACATGGGCGCCGGCGATAGCGGCCGCGCGGCGGCCCAGCGATTTGTCGATGCGGCGTTGCACGAGGTTGGACTGAACGGCTTTCGCCAGCGGCAATTGCCGACGCTTTCCGGCGGCGAGCAGCAGCGCGCGCATTTCGCCCGGGTCCTGGTTCAACTCGCATGCGGCGAGGCCCTTCATGGCCCCGGCCTTTTGTTATTGGATGAACCGACATCCAGCCTGGACATGCGCCATCAGATCGATCTGGTGGAGACGGCCAAGCAGCGCGCGGCAAACGGCACGGCGGTCGTCGCGGTGCTTCACGATCTCAATCTTGCCATGCGCTTCGCCGACAGGATCATCCTTCTTCACAACGGTCGGCTGGCCATCGATGGCGGTCCCCGCGAAACGGTGACACCGGAAATCATCGAACGAATATTCGGGGTCGAGGCCACCATTCAATATACCGACAACGGGATTCCGTTCCTGCTGCCGCAAACGATGCGGCCGCTGGCGACGGAACGGCCCTCGAACTAAACGGCTGTTTTCGAGTTAGGCGCGCTGGCGATATTTGCGCATTACCAGGAGACGCCGTAGTTCGCGGCGAGGCGTCGCGCCTCCGCCTCTTCATTCTCGTATCCCCCTGCAGGGATCCTGTTCGCAGGCCTGGAAGCCTGTCTCACGAGCTGCGAAACCTGTGTCGAAGGCCTGGAGGCCTGTCTCACCGGCTTTGAGGTCTGTATCGGAGGACTGGAAGCCTGTCTCACGGGCGTGGAAATCGCCTTGACGGGCTTGGCGGCCTCCGGCTTGACGATGGGCTTCTGCTCCCGGGGGTTAACCGATTCAATTCTCTCGTTCGGCTCTTCACCGGACGCGAGGAGGCCCCTGTTCTGGCCAGCCTGAGCTGTCACGGATGCCAGAGCCAGAACGGATATCAGGATAAGTTTACGCATGTGAATCTCCCGTGCTTGATGACGGGAAACTAAACCAATGGCTCAATCCGTTATGTGAGCCCGATCACGCAAGCCCACAACGTGTGGACGGCGGCGTAACGCCGCACGTTCGCGCGCCGGCGTCGTCAGCACTTCACAAAACCGTCAGTGTTCTGTAACGCGCGCTCCGCAGAACAGCGGCCTGGCCACTTACAGGAGACTCACCATGCGGATTTCCCTGCTCTGTTCCGTCGCGTCGTTATTCCTGGCTTCAACCGCAGCGTTCGCGCAAGGCGAAGGCGAATTTCCCGCCAAGCTGGCCGGACATGCGGTGCTTCCCGCGCAATCCTTTATCGATGCACCCGCCGACGCGCCCGACGATCTGAAGACCTCGGGCAAATATACCACCGGCCGCCGCGTCGATGCCATCGGCAGCGTGATGGGCAAATCCAATGACCGGCCAACCGGCGTATCGCTGCCGTTCAAGGGCCAGCCGCTGCAGGGCCACTCCGGCATCAAGGTCATGGCCGACGGATCGTTCTGGGTGATCACCGACAACGGCATGGGTTCGCGCACCAACTCACCCGATTCGATGCTGTACCTGAACCGCCACAAGATCGACTGGGCGACCGGCAAGGTCGAGCGCCAGGAAACCGTGTTCCTGCACGATCCCGACAAGAAGGTGCCGTTCCGTATCGTCCACGAGGACACCGCCAGCCGCTATCTCACCGGCGCCGACTTCGACACCGAAGGCTTTCAGATCATCGGCGACACTTTCTGGATCGGCGACGAGTTCGGCCCCTACATCCTGAAGGCCGACCGCAACGGCAAGGTACTGGCGGTGTTCGAGACCGTGGCTGACGGCAAGCCGGTGCGCTCGCCGGACCACTGGTCGGTGCAGTCGCCGGGCGCGCCGGGCTTGAGCTACACCACCGTCAATCTGCGCCGCTCGAAGGGCTATGAAGGCTTCGCTTCGTCCAAGGACGGCAAATTCCTGTACGGCCTGCTCGAAGGCCCGCTGTGGGATGCCGAGAAGAAAGATTGGGAAAAGGTCGACGGCAAGGAAGCCTCGCGGATTCTCGAATTCGACGTCGCGGCGGAAAAGTTCACCGGCCGCTACTGGCAATATGTGTTCGAGCAGAACGGCAACGCCATCGGTGACTTCAACATGATCGATGCCGCGAGCGGCCTGATCATCGAACGCGACAACGGCGAAGGCACCGCGGACAAGGCCTGCCCGCAAGGCCAGCGCGGCGAAAACTGCTTCGCTGACATCGCCAAGTTCAAACGCGTTTACAAGGTCGAGCTCAACGACGCCAACGCCGGCAAGCCGGTGCGCAAGATCGCCTATATCGACCTGATGAAGATCAAGGATCCCGACAACAAGGCGCGCAAGCCGCTCAACGAGGGGGTGCTGACCTTCCCGTTCTTCACCATCGAAAACGTCGACCGTGTCGATGAGACGCATATCATCGTTGGCAACGACAACAACCTGCCGTTCTCCTCGAGCCGCGATCCCAACAAGGCCGACGACAACGAATTCGTTCTGCTCGAGGTCGGAGATTTTCTGAAGGCGAAGTAAGCGGCCAGAACACAACCGGCCCACCATCGGCGACCACAGGAAGATCCCTCCCCTTTCGGGAGGGATTTTTCATGTCTCGTTAGGCCAATTCGCCGGCCGCCGCTTGCTTGGGTCGCATTATCCAGCCGGCATCATGACGACGCCCTTGTCCTTGGGCCAGCGTACTCGCCATGCGAAGGCAATATCCCTGACCTCGCCTGCCTTGGCCTCGAAAGCCCATTCCAGCACGCCGCGCCGGTCGCGCAAATTGGTCGCGGCCGGCGGCGTGGTCGATGGCAGCATTTCGACCTGGATGTCCTCATTCTCGCTGACGGGCAATTGATCCTCGATCGCGATCCTGATCGGGAAATCATGGCCATTGCGAATAACGGTCTTGAACGAGCGTTCGTCGGTCTTCGATGTCGTCAGGATCAGGCCGGCCGATCCTTCGTTGCGTTTGACGACGGAGCGTTCGACCTTGACCTTGTCATCGGCGCCGAAACCGAGCCGCACCGTTTCGTCCTTGCCGGCGGCAGCCATGTGACTGCGACCGATGAACACGCCGTCACGATAGATCGCAACCCGGCCCGGCAACAACGGCGCGTCCTCGCTTTGTGTGAAGCTCGCTTCGAGAAACGCGGTTGGATCGATCACCGGGACCGACCGTACGGCAAGATCGGGCGCGATGCTCGCGGTGGAGACGCGCAGGCTCTTGGCGCCCTCGCTCGCGCCGACGCTGACGCGGCCGGGAATCCTGAACACCACCTGGAAACCGCCGACTTCCGCCGCGGCCTGTTGCTCGTCGGCCTTTTCTCGTTCCGCGGGTTGATCGAGCGCCTTGGACATCGCGCGTGATTGGGCAGGCGGCCTCGCATTATCCATCACAGCGCCCGCGGGCGCCGCCGGCCGCGCCGGAGGCGGATACTGCACGATCAGCGAATTCAGCTCAGGCGCCCTGCCGCCGCGCGCGCTGCGCACGGTCGAAACGCTGAGCGCAATATTCGGCCAATCCTCTCCCGTGGTTTGGGTGATTTCAGCGCGGCGCACCAGTTCGAGCGCGGGCTTGCGGTCCTTCGCGCCGGTGTCGAGACGGGCGTCATAGAGCGGCGTCCAGCGCGCGGCACGCACGGCATAGGTCACCCGCAGCGTCGCCTTGGTCGCGGCGGCAGCCGAAAGATCGATCCTCACCTCGAGCTTGCTTGGCGGCTTGATCGCGCGATCGGATTCCAGCCGGGCGATCTCGCGATCGATGTCGCGTTGCTTGCGTTCCGCGTCGCGAATAGCCGCGTCCGCGGAAGCTACTTCCTCGGCAACCGCGGCAAAGGCCGCGCGCCAATCGGCGATCGGACGGGCCTCACCCTTCTCACCAATTCCCGCAGGCGAGGTTTCGGCAAAACGCTCGGCGAATTTGCGACGCGCGGTGGCAGCCGTAATCGCGCCTTGCAGGTTGGCGCGCTCGTCCTTCAGCGCCTCGATGCGCTGGTCGAGTTCGGGTAGATTGACCGGTGGTGCTGCGCGAGGCGGCCTGGTATCGATCGCCCCGATGGTAAGCTTGGCACCCGCCTCGCCCTCCACCCGCAACGAGGATGGATCGAGCGTTAACGGGAAATCCCTGATCACCAGGGTGTTATCCCCGCTGGGAACGTCGACCGTGATGGCGCGCGTGACGCTGGCGCCATCGGGATAGATGGTGACGGCATCGACCGCCGATGTCGCCTCCACGTTGGCCGCCTTGGCCTGCATCGCGGCGAGTGTCGTAAAAACGACGAGGCTTGTCATGACAAGGCGGTTCGCAACAATAGGCATGATTTCTCTCCCGCAAATATCCACGCGTCGCCGGCACAGCCGGAGATCATCCGGCAGGACCAGACGCATGGAAAATCCTATCGCCCCCAGTGATAAGACGTCACGACAAGGGAATTGGTTCGATTGAGGTTTCCCTAAGGCGCTTGGGCGGGCCGCAGGGCCCCGATTGCAAAGGGCAGCCACCGCAGCGACACCACACCTATTGCCATATCAACATAACGTTGTATCGTTGATAGATGCACTTAAACGGTCGAACCTTGGAAAGGGTCTTCAGTGAGCAATGGTGCAATGGACAGCGATGCAGTATTCCGTGCCAAGCTTGGCGGTCGCCTGGTGATGGGGGCGTCCGCCGGCGTTATTGTGCTGGGCCTTGTCGTAATCTGCGCCTCCGCATGGGGCCAGAACAGCTCGGTAAAGGATGCCGCACAGCTTATATTCACGGCCGTTTTGCCTCTACTCGGCACCTGGGTCGGAACCGTACTCGCGTTCTACTACACCAGAGAAAACTACGAAGCTGCCAGTCGCAGCACGCTGGAAGCCGTGCGTTCCGGCTCGCAACAGTTGGCGAGCACGCGCGTTACCGACAAAATGATGCCGGCCGCGGCAATCGTAAAGGCGAATGTCCCGCCAGCGAAGGCAATTGACGATTTGCTTTTGAAGGATATCGGCGATCTCTTCGACAAGATGCTGCCAAACGGTCAGAAGATATCGCGGTTGCTCGTCGTGAACGATAAATTCGCCTGCATTGCAATCATCCATCGTTCGATCTGGATGGAAATGCTCAATACCGGCGCAAAGCAGGCGCCGCCGGTAGATCCGGCCAGAGATAATCTCGGAAAACTTCTAGATAAGCCTTACGTCTCCGCCGTCGGCAAAACCTTCAAGGACTTTATTACCGGTACCCTCGCGTACATTGCGATCGACCGAACGCTCGCCGACGCAAAGGCAGCGATGGAAGCAAAGCCGCAGTGTCAGGACGTGATCGTCACCGAAACCGGAAAAAGCGACGAGCGGATGCAAGGTTGGATATCAAACGTCGACATCTCGCGACTATCGCAGGCATAGCCACTGCGACATCCGCGTTCCTGAGGGGCCTTTAGAACACCAGCGCCTTGGCCTGCTTGACCTGCGGCAGCGTCTGCAACTTGGCGAGCAACGCCGCCGGCACCGGACCGTCAACTTCGACCAGCGCGATGGCATCGCCGCCCGGCTTGTTGCGGCCGAGATGGAAGGTCGCGATGTTGATCCTGGCATCGCCGAGCAGGCTCGCGAAGTGGCCGATGAAACCCGGCTTGTCCTCGTTGGTGACGTAGATCATCGATTTTGCGAACTCGGCGTCGACGCGGATACCCTTGATGTCGACCAGCCGCGGCTTGCCGTCGTGATAGACGGTGCCGGAGACCGAACGCTCCTGCCGCTCCGTCATCACCGTCACGGTGATCAGGCTCTCGTAGTCGCTCTGCGCCGCGCGCACGATCTCGTCGACCACCATGCCGCGCTCCTTGGCGACCACCGGCGCCGAGACGACGTTGACGTCGCCCAGCATCGGCCGCAGCAGGCCGGACAGCGCCGCCGAGGTCAGCGCCTTGATTTTCATTTCGGCGACATGGCCCTCATAGGTGATCTGCACCTTCAGGATGCCGCTCTCGGTGAGTTGGCCTGCGAACGAGCCGAGCTTCTCGGCAAGCTCGATGAACGGCTTCAGCTTCGGCGCCTCTTCCGCCGTGATCGACGGGAAATTCACCGCGTTGGAAATCGCGCCGCTCAGGAGATAGTCCGACATCTGTTCGGCAACCTGAAGCGCGACATTCTCCTGCGCCTCGGTGGTGGCCGCGCCAAGATGCGGCGTGCAGATCACGTTGGGATGGCCGAACAGCACGTTTGACGTGGCCGGCTCCTCGACGAATACGTCGAACGCGGCACCGGCGACATGCTTGGAATTCAACGCATCGACCAGCGCCTGCTCGTCGACCAGACCGCCGCGCGCGCAATTGATGAGGCGCACGCCCTTCTTCATCTTTGCCAGCGCCGACGCGTCGATGATGTTCCTGGTCTTCTCGGTCAGCGGCGTATGCAGCGTAATGAAGTCGGCGCGCTTGAGCAGATCGTCGAGTTCGACTTTCTCGACGCCGATGTCCTTGGCGCGCTCCGGCGACAGGAACGGATCGAATGCGATCACTTTCATGCGCAAGCCCAGCGCGCGATCGGCGACGATCGAACCGATGTTGCCGCAACCGATCACGCCCAGCGTCTTGGCGGTGATCTCGACCCCCATGAAGCGGTTCTTCTCCCACTTGCCGGCATGGGTGGAGGCGTCGGCCTGCGGAATTTCCCGCGCCAGCGCCAACATCAAGGTGATGGCGTGTTCGGCCGTGGTGATCGAATTGCCGAACGGGGTGTTCATCACGATGATCCCCTTGGCCGTGGCGGCGGGAATCTCAACATTATCGACGCCGATGCCGGCACGGCCGATCACTTTCAGCCGCGTCGCCTTCTCGATGATTTTCGCAGTCGCCTTGGTGGCGGAGCGGATCGCGAGGCCGTCGTAATTGCCGATGATCTCGGCAAGCTTGTCCTTGTCCTTGCCGAGATTGGGCTGGAAATCGACGTCGATGCCGCGATCCTTGAAGATCTGCACGGCGGCGGGCGACAGCGCGTCGGAAATGAGAACTTTGGGTTTGGACATTGGTCTGATCCGTTGATGGACGATGCATTTGATATCGTCACCCGCGGGCCAAAGCACGAAGCGCGTCTTCGCGCTAGAGACCCGCGGGTCGATCTTTTTTCGATGGATGGCCGGGTCGAGCCCGGCCATGACGATGATGGGATGAACGAACTTACGCCGCCTTCGCGAGTGACGACTTCATCTCCGCGAACGCCCAGTCGATCCACTGCGTCAGCAGCGCGACGTCGTTGGCTTCCACGGTCGCGCCGCACCAGATGCGCAGGCCGGCCGGCGCATCGCGATAGTGCGCGAAATCGTAGCCGGCGCCTTCCTTCTCCACCAAGGCAACGAGCTTCTTGGCAAAGTCGGACTGCGCGTCCGGTGTCAGCGACGTGATCGCGGGATCGACCACTTTCATGCACACCGAGGTATTGGAACGAATGGCCGGATCCTTCGCCAGGAAATCGATCCACGGCGTTTTCGCCTTCCAGTCGGCGAGCACCTTGGTGTTGGCGTCGGCGCGCGCCATCAGACCCTTGAGGCCGCCAATCGATTTTCCCCAGTTCAGCGCATCGAGATAGTCCTCGACGCACAGCATCGACGGCGTGTTGATGGTTTCGCCCTCGAAGATGCCTTCGTTGAGCTTGCCGCCCTTGGTCATGCGGAAGATCTTCGGCAGCGGCCACGCCGGCTTGTAGCTCTCGAGCCGCGCCACCGCGCGCGGTGAGAGCACCAGCATGCCGTGCGCGGCTTCACCGCCGAGCGCCTTCTGCCAGGAGAACGTCACCACATCGAGCTTGGCCCAATCGAGCTTCTGCGCGAACGCCGCCGAGGTGGCGTCACAGATGGTGAGGCCTTCGCGGCTCGCGCTGATCCAGTCGGCATTGGGGACGCGCACGCCCGAAGTGGTGCCGTTCCAGGTGAACACGATGTCGGAGGCGGGATCAGCCTTGCTCAGATCGGGGATTTCGCCATAGCCGGCATGCAGCCTGGTCACATCCTGGAGCTTCAATTCCTTGACGATATCGCTGACCCAGCCTTCGCCGAAGGATTCCCAGGCGATCGTGGTCACCGGCCGCGCGCCAAGCAGCGACCACAGCGCCATTTCGACCGCGCCGGTATCGGACGCCGGCACGATGCCGATCTTGTAACCGGCCGGCACTTCGAGCACTTCGCGCGTCAGCTCGATCGCAAGCTTGAGTTTTGCCTTGCCGACTTTCGCGCGATGCGAGCGGCCGAGGGCTGCATCTTTGAGATTTTGGGCGTTCCAGCCGGGGCGCTTGGCACAGGGGCCGGACGAAAAATGCGGCACATTGGGCCGCGAAGCGGGCTTCGCTGCAGTCATGATCTATCCTTCCAGATAGTGAGCCTCCCGTTGGGGGGAGGTGTCCCGCCGCGGTGCTTAGGGGAATCGCCCTCAATCGTCAAGGAACTTCGGAAGGATCGGGTATGATCCTGGGATCATCGGCGATTTCGGAAGGATCACGCGTGATTGATGGCTCGGCGGGCGCTTGCGGCGACAATGGCGGGGCCGCTTGCGAATCCAACAGCTCCGCCGCATCCGTGACGGTTCTCTCGGCCCTGCGCCGGCTTGCGATTTTCAAGATGCTTTTTTCGTTCGCCCGCACAACGTACTCGTTGCCGATCCGAACGATCGTATAATTCTTCATGTGCGATCCCCGACGGCCCCCGAGCCGCACTGCAGCATCAGGATGCCATGGTTCGCGCGCGGAACAAAATCGCGAAGGCCCGAGTAGTTTACCGCCGGTTAACCGGAACGAATGGCAAACCGTGTTTTTCAACGATCGCAAGCGCCGCCGGAATCACCGGCGGGGCTGTATCAAAATCGTAACGTCATCCCGACGTGGCTCGGCTGAAATCCCAGCCGCGCGTAGAACCGCTGCGCATCGACGCGGGTGTTATGCGTCAACAGCTCGACCAGCGCGCAACCCTTGGCGCGCGCTTCGGCGACGGCCCATTGCACGATTTTTTCTCCGACGCCGCGGCTGCGGCAATGCGTGGCGACGCGAACATCCTCGATCAGTCCGCGCGAGGCGCCCTGCGAGCTCAGTCCGGGCAGGATGCAGAGCTGCAGGCAGCCGATGACGGCGCCGTCTTCATCTTCCGCGACCACGAGCTGGATATGGGAGGCGTGTTCGAGCACCTCGAACGCCCGGAAATACGACGCGGGCAGCGGGTCTTCAAGCCGTTCGCGCCCGCTGCCGAGCGGATCGTCCGCCAGCATCGCCACGATGACGCCGACGTCGTCGCGACGGGCGCGGCGGATGGTGATCGAGGAAATCGCGGCCATGGTCGTTCCAGCAGATCTCAACGCGCCGGCGGCAGGCCGAGCGACTGTTCGGCCTCGCCGATCCAGCGCCGCACGGCGGCATAGCCGTCGAGGTGAAAGCCACCTTCATGCGCGAGCCTTGTATAGGCCAGCAGCGAAACGTCGGCGAGAGAGATGGCATCGCCGACCAGGAACCGGGTCGCGGCGAGTTGATGCTCCATCCGCGCCAGCGCCGCATAGCCGCGCTTGATTTTATCCGGATCGAGGTCTGAGGCTGGCTTGCCGAGATAGACCATCTGGAAGCGGCACACCGCGACATAGGGCTCGTGGCTGTACTGCTCCCAGAACAGCCATTCGTCCATTTTCGCGGCGGCAAAGGCATCCGCGGGGATCAGATCGCTGCCGCGGGCGAGATAGCGGATGATGGCGTTGGATTGCGCCAGCGTGCGGCCGTCGTCGAACTCGACGGCCGGCACCTGCCCCGCACTGTTGAGTTTAAGAAACTGCGTCGTACGGGTCTCGCGCTTGAGCGTGTCGACACCGACCCATGTGTAGGGCAGCGCGAGCCGGTCGCAGACCCATTTCACTTTCAGGCAATTGCCCGAATTGGTATCGCCGTAGATTTTCATGACCGGCCGCCGTTCTCAGGAGAACGACAGACCAGCAGCCAAAATCAGCCGTGTCAACTGGTTCGAGCGACGCTCGAGTTTCGGAACCGTTGTTCGATCAGAACTTGTAGCCCAGTCCGGCGCGGACGGTGTTGATGCTGGTGTCAACTACCGTCGTGAATCGGATGTATTCCCACTCCGCACGCAGGAACAGACCGCCGATCAAGTTGACGTCGATGCCAAGGCCCGCTGTGTAACCATAGATCAGGTGATTGTGTTGAGCGTCGTCCGCGGACAATGGCTGCAGCGGGGTGAATACCCCAAGTGCCGTAGTACTCACGGCGTCCGTAACCAATACAGAGCGGGTGATGTTGGCATTGCCGAGCGCCAAACCGCCGAAGACATAAGGCAGGAAACATCCGAACGAATACGCCGCCCTACCACGGAATGTCGCCATATCCGAAATCGAGATCGCAGACGATGACGTAACCGAAACACTATGAAAGAAGGTATCGGATAATGCCGAACCGCTGGTCAGCGCCTTGAAGGCGCTGGACTTCCCCCCAAACGAGCCGTGCAGATAGGACGCTTCGACGCCGACGACAACGTCATCCCATTGCCAGTTATATCCCATAAAGGCGCCGTAACCAGGCGCGCGTGACGAGTTTTTGCCAAGACCGAGATTCCATTGCGAAACCCCCATCTGTTCGATGACGTTGTTGGAAAGCAAGGCGGCCAGCATCGTCGAGTTCGAGCCGCTGAAATTTTCATCGGACGATCCGTAACCGGCTTGTGCGCCGATATAATAGCCCTGCCAGTTGACCGTCGGTGCAGGCCCGGCGGGTAGCGAGCCGCGAAGGAAATCGGGCATATCCGCCGCCTGCGCGCCGGACACCGCTCCGAACACCACCGCTGCCAGTACCAATCCACGCATCGCAACACCCCCATCGAACGCTCTGAACTTGGCGCTGATCATCGCCTGTTAACCTTAATCAATCGTTGTCGCAGCGCTCTGACCGGCATGATCTTTTTGCGAAAACCAAAAATCGCTTTCCAAGACAAAACGGCGCGGGAAGATCCCGCGCCGTTTACAATCGTTAAGAATTGAAAGACTCGATCAGCCCTTGTGCACCACGGGCGGCGGCGCATACACGGCCGGGCTGTCGAGATTCCAGCGCACGCCGAGCGTCAGGTCGTGCGAGGTGATGTCTTTAAATCCCATCGTGTGGTTGTTCGCGAACCCCGTGAAATCGGAGACGATGCCAGTCGTTGCATCGCCAAGATTCACGTAGCTGTAACCGAGCTCCACGGTAAAGCCCGGGTTGACCCTGTAAGCCAGACCGGTATGCAAAGCCCATGCGAAATTCCACTTCGAGGCTGCCGGTGCGGTAGCGACACCGAGCGCCGGCGTATTTGTATCGACATAGCTGGAGATGGTGTTGCGCGAGAAGCCGACGCCGGCGCCGATGAACGGCGTCACGCTCCACCAGGTACCGAGATCCACATAGGCGTTGGCCAGAGCCAGCCATTCAGACTTGCTGGCGGTGTAAGTGTCAACGCCGGCCGTAGGTACGCCCGCATTGTTGAAGACAAAAACATCGCTGCCGTGGAAATTGGATTTGCCGCGATACTGGCCGGTGACGTCGGCGCGAAACCAGTTGTTGAACTGGTAACCGATGCCGATGCCAAAGATACCTGCAGTGTCAAAGCCCGTATTTTGATTCAGCGACAGCAGCGTGGGATAGGAAAACCAGTCCAGCTTCTTGACCCGCTGATTGCTGAACCCGATATCGCCGCGCAGATACCATCCGCCGAAATCGTCGACCGGGGCCGGCGCATACATCGGCGACTGCATGATGGGCATGTCCGCTGCGAACGCCACTGACGACAACAGTGCTGCCGCTCCGGCGGCAACGAGAAACTTAACGCTACGCATTGGCTTCGTCCTTTTGGCCGGTGAGGCAGACAACGGAGGCCTCACATCAAAAACTCACCGCCGGACGATGCCATTAAATGCTTAAGCGCCACTTAACCCTAATTATTAAGGTTGATAATCTCTTACCCGCGATCCGAAGCGAATGGAATTTTCAGTCTTGCCGATCGCGCGCCAGCCCACGAATATTTGCGAAGTCTTCACAATCGCTAAAAATGTATTGAAGGCGGCGCCCGCGTCAGCGCGGGGTTTTCGGCAGCGTCGGCAGGAACACCGCGAGCAACCCGATCGCCGGCAGGAACGCGCAGACCTGATAGACGAACGCGATGCCAGTGTGATCGGCGACCTTGCCGAGCACCGCGGCGCCGAGCCCGCCGATACCGAACGCGACGCCGAAGAACGCCCCGGAGATCATGCCGAAACGATGCGGCATCAATTCCTGCGCGAACACGATGATCGACGTAGTCGCCGACGAGATAATGAAACCGATGAACACCGTCAGCACGGCGCTGGCGAACAAGCCGGCATAAGGCAGCGCCAGCGTGAACGGCAACGCGCCGAGGATCGAGAACCAGATCACGTATTTGCGGCCGAAGTGATCACCCAGCGGCCCGCCGAAGAAGGCCCCGACCGCGTTGGCGGCAAGAAAGATGAAGAGGTAAAGCTGGGCTGCCTGCGTCGAGACCGCAAACTTGTCGATCAGATAGAAAATGTAATAGCTCGACAGGCTCGACACATAGAGCTGCTTGGAGAACAGCAGCGCGACCAGCACCACAAGCGCGATCTTGATGCGTCGCGAATCCGGCGCGTCCGGATGCGGTTCGACGGGCGCGAACTTCCTGGCCGCGATCTGCGGCCTGTACCAAAGCCCAATCCGCCACAGAATGACGATCGCCACAAATGCGATCGAGGAAAACCAGGCGATGCTTGGCTGACCGAACGGCACGACGATCAATGCCGCCAGCACCGGGCCCATCGAGGTACCGAAACTGCCACCGAGCTGAAACACCGATTGCGCGAAGCCGTAGCGCCCGCCCGACGCCAGCCGCGCGATCCGCGCCGACTCCGGATGGAACACCGCCGAGCCCAGGCCGACCAGCGCGGCGGCGACCAGAATGACGGGGTAACGCTGAGCGATGCTGAGCAACAGCAGGCCGAAGAAGGTAGATCCCATGCCGATCGCGAGGGAAAACGGCTGTGCCTTCCTGTCGGTGAAATATCCGACCACCGGCTGCAACAACGACGCTGTGAACTGGAACGCCAGCGTGATCAATCCGATCTGGGCAAAGTCGAGCGCATAATTGTCTTTCAGGATCGGATAGATCGACGCGATCAGCGACTGCATGGTGTCGTTGAGGAAATGCGAGAAGCTGATTCCCGCCAGCACGATGTAGGCCGGCGCCACGCCCGCCGTGCCGGCGATTGAGCCGGACGTCACATCCGGAACCAGCACCGGCGCGACCAGCACTTCATCGGAGACGACGACAGGCTTGTTCAAGGAATCGATCCCGGAAGATTCGCGACACGCATTTCCTACGATGGCCGCGCTGCGGTCACCACCACCATTAGATAATGACTGCGATGCGATTGGACCCGGCTAATCGCGCTCAGGCCGCCGCGGCATGGCCCAGCGCCGAGACGATGTGGTCGACCACTTCCTCGACCAGGATACGGTCGTCGCCCTCGCCCATCACCCGGATCACCGACTCGGTGCCGGACGAACGTACCAGCAACCGGCCGTGACCGTTGAGCCGCTTTTCGCCGGCGTCGATCGCCGACTTGACGTCGGCATCGTCGAGCGGCTTGCCGCTGCGATAGCGCACGTTCTTCAGAATCTGCGGCAGCGGCTCGAAGCGATGACAGACCTCCGACACCGGGCGGCGAAGTTTTTGCACCACCGCGAGCACCTGCAGCGCCGCGACAAAACCATCGCCGGTGGTGGCGTAGTCCGACAGAATGATGTGACCGGAAGGCTCGCCGCCGATATTGTAGCCGCTGCTCAGCATCTGTTCGAGCACATAGCGGTCGCCGACCTGCGTGCGCACGAGCTCGATACCCTGGCCTTCGAGAAAGCGCTCCAATCCGAGATTCGACATCACGGTGGATACGATACCCGGCTTGGCGAGGCGGCCGTCTTCCTTCCAGCTTTGCGCGATCACCGCGAGCAACTGGTCGCCATCGACCAGGTGTCCGCGCTCATCGACAAGAATGACGCGGTCGGCGTCGCCATCGAGCGCGATGCCGATGTCGGCGCGCATTTCGCGAACCTTGCGGCATAGTGCTTCCGGCGAAGTGGATCCGCATTCCTTGTTGATATTGTATCCGTCCGGGTCGACGCCGATGGCAATAACATCGGCACCCAGCTCCCACAGCGCTTCCGGCACCACCTTATAGGCCGCGCCGTGGGCGCAATCGACCACCACGCGCAAGCCGTCGAGGCTGAGATCGCGCGGCAGCGTGCGCTTGGCGAATTCGATATAGCGGTCATGAACGCCGTCGATGCGGCGGGCACGCCCGAGACTGGCGCTCTGCGCCAGACGCCTGTCGAGCGATTCATCCAGCAATTGCTCGATCTGCTTTTCGACGTCGTCGGAAAGCTTGAAGCCCTGCGGACCGAACAGCTTGATGCCGTTATCTTCGAACAGATTATGCGAAGCGGAAATCATCACGCCGAGATCGGCGCGCATCGACTTGGTCAGCATCGCCACCGCCGGCGTCGGCATCGGGCCGAGCAGCAGCACGTCCATGCCGACCGAAGTAAAGCCGGCCACCATCGCATATTCGATCATGTAGCCGGAAAGCCGCGTGTCCTTGCCGATCACGACGCGATGGCGGTACTCGCCGCGCTGAAACACCAATCCAGCCGCCTGCCCGACCTTGAGCGCCAGCTCCGGTGTAATCAGACCATTGGCACGACCCCGAATCCCGTCCGTACCGAAATATTTGCGGCTCATATGTCCCCCGAGCGGCTTTCAAGGATTCTCAAACCACCCCGCGAGAATACTTAAACGCCCGTCCATCACAACGTGCACGCCTTATACTGCCTTCGGAGCTAAGATGGCTTCAAAAAATATGATGAATCATTACCGTCGCCAAAGCCGCAGTTGATCTGCTAACATATTGTTAACGCACACAATACCGCCGGTTCCCCCGCCTTAGAACACCTCAGCGCTAATCCGTGCGCTTGACGTGATGGTCGCCTTTCGAGGGCGGCGGCTGGGTGACATTGACCGGGTCCGAGCCCGGAAAGGTCTCCTCCAGCCCCTCCTCCAGTGCCTGATCGAGCTGGCGCTTCTCGGTATCCTTGACATCTTTGGGGTCGGAGCGTGGTCCGGTCATGGATGCCCTCCTGGTCAGCAGCCCGCTCCGCGATACGATTTTGCGGATGGCCCAACCATGCTAGATGACTGCCCGACCGAAGAATTACAAGAAGGGCCGGGAGCGTCCATGAAACACATCACCTGCATCGAGGATCTGCGCCAGGTCCATATGCGAAAAGTGCCGAAGGCGTTTTTCGACTATGCCGATCGCGGCTCCTATGCCGAGGAAACGCTGCGCGCCAACCGCGACGATCTTGCGCAGATCAAGTTTCGCCAGCGCATTCTGGTGGATGTGTCGAAACGCGATCTTTCGACCACCATCCTCGGTGAGCCCGCATCGCTGCCGCTGATCCTGGCGCCGATCGGACTGTGCGGCATGCAACATGGCGATGGCGAGATCCATGCCTGTCGCGCCGCGCACGCCGCCGGCATCCCCTTTACGCTGAGCACGATGTCGATCTGCTCGATCGAGGACGTTGCGGCCAATGTCGACAAGCCGTTCTGGTTTCAGCTTTACGTCATGAAGGACCGCGGCTTCATCAAGGCGCTGATCGAGCGCGCCATCGCCGCAAAATGCAGTGCACTGGTGCTGACCGTCGACCTGCAGGTGATCGGCCAGCGTCATCAGGACATCAAGAACGGCATGACGGTGCCACCGGAATGGAGCGTGTCGAAGTTCTTCGATTTCGCCAGCAAGCCTGGATGGGTGTCCGGGGTGCTGCGCGGCAAGCGCCGCACCTTCGGCAATCTGGTCGGCCATCTCAAAGGCACCGACGATATTACCGCGCTGGGGACATGGATCTCGACGCAATTCGACACCACGCTGAACTGGAAGGATGTCGCGTGGATCCGCAGCATCTGGCCCGGCAAGCTGATCCTGAAGGGCATTCTCGACGTTGAGGACGCCGAGGAAGCGGTGAAGACCGGCGCCCAGGCGCTGGTGGTCTCGAACCACGGCGGCCGGCAGCTCGATGGCGCACCGTCATCGATCGAAGTCTTGCCGGAAATCGTGGACGCCGTCGGCTCGCAGATGGAAATCATGTTCGACGGCGGCGTTCGTTCCGGGCAGGATGTGATGCGCGCGATTGCGCTCGGCGCCAAATCCTGCATGATCGGCCGCGCCTACATCCACGGCCTCGGCGCCTTCGGCGGCCCCGGCGTCGCCAAGGCGATCGACATCATCGCCAACGAACTCAACGTGACCATGGGGCTGTGCGGCGTCAACACCATCGCCGAGATCGACGACCACGTGCTGGCGATTTGATCCGCCACAACGTTCCGTCATTCCGGGATGCGCCTCTTGGCGCAGGCCCGGAATCCATACTCCCGGTCGTGGTTATGGATTCCGGGCTCGCGCTTCGCGCGCCCCGGAATGACAAGTAGTCACATCGGCGGGGTGATGCCGTCGCGGCCGACATTGACGCGGTTGGCTTCCAGGGTGCCGTCATCCTTCTTGGTCGCGCCGAAGATGATGATCTTGGCGCCCGGCTTGAGCTCGGACTTGTCGCCCGCAACGAATGTCACGATCGGCGTGTCCGGCGGCACCACGACTTTCTTTTCACCGTCCTTGTATTTCACCAGGATATTCTGGCCGTCGGTGCCTTTGACCGTCTCGGCGACGGTGGCGTTGGTCATGGTGCTGCCCGCGCGCTGGTCCCAGGGCCGGAAGCCTTCGGCCGCACCGCGCTGGGTTTCCGGGAAAATATGAACCGCGACCGCCTTCTGGGTGCCGTCGGGCTCGGGCATCGCGGTGACGCCGATGTAGGACCCCGGCTTGATTTCCGACAGCTCGGTTTTGGCGACGCCGAACACCGCCACATTGTCGGTCACCCGGACCTTCATGTCGGTGCCCTCGCGCGACTTGATCGCCAGCATGGCGCCATCGACACTTTCGATGGTGCCGCGGATCCGGACCGTGGGAGGTTGCTGAGCCCATGCCACCGATCCGAGCACGGATATGAAAGTCAGCGACGCCGCGAGCAGGCGCGGCCTCAACGAAGACATGTTCGGCATGGTTCTCCCCTTCCTCGGCTTTTCCCGGTAATGGGGGAAACACCGCAACTCCAAGGCTATTCCGCGGCAGCGCCAGCATCTACATCGGCGGCGTCAGGCCGTCGCGGCCGACGCTGACGCGGTTGGTTTCGAAGCTGCCGTCCGGCAGCTTTTTCATGACGGCGATCACCTTGGCGCCGGCCTTCAGGTCGGATTTGTCGGCGGGTACATAGGTCACGACCGGGGTGTCCGGCGACACCGCGACTTTCTTCTCGCCGTCCTTGTACTTGATCGTCAGGGTCTGACCGTCGTTGCCGGCCACGGTCTGGGCCACCGTCGCATTGGTCATGGTGCTGTTGGGGCGCAAATCGAACGGCCGCGATCCCTCTCCGGTGCCACGCATGTCTTCGGGAAACACATGCACTTCGACCGCTTTTTGTTCGCCGTCCGGTCCCGGCACCGTGGTGGTGCCGATGAAGGAGCCGACCTTGATGTCATCAAGCGAAATCTTGGCGATGCCCACCACCCTCATGTCGCCGGTCATGTGCAGCTTGACGTCCTCGCCGCTGCGCGATTTGACCGCGAGCACATCGCCGTCAACGCCCTCGATGGTGCCGCGTACCCGCGACGGCGAAGGCGGCTGCTGGGCGATGGCATAGAGCGACGACGCGACCACCATCGCGACGGCGATCAGCGGACGAGTGAGGGTGGAACGATGGACGGGCATGAACGGGACCTCCGGCGGGCATTACCTAACACTGGACACCAGCGTCTCAACGATATTCCGCCTCAAAGCTTTGTGAGATCGGTCTCCACCAGAGAGCGAAGCTCGGATGTAACTTCGGGGCGCTGCCCGAACCAGAGTTCAAACCCGCGCACCGCCTGGTGCAGCAGCATGCCGAGCCCGTCGGCGGTCTTTAGCCCGCGCGCCCGCGCCGCCGACAGCAACGGCGTTTCCAGCGGCACGTATACCAGGTCGGCGACAACCCCATGTGACGGAAGCAGGCTGGCGTCAAGCTCCAGTGCGGGCTGGCCGTGCATGCCGAGCGATGTGGTGTTGACCAGCAGCCCGGCGCGCGGCAACAGACCGTCGATGGTCTCCCATGCGACGGGATGGACGTTGGCGCCGAATTGGTCCGCAAGCACGCTCGCCCGCTCCGCGGTTCGGTTTACCAGATGAACGCGTTTGATGCCGCGCTCGATCAATCCGAACACCACCGCGCGCGACGAGCCGCCGGCGCCGAGCACCAGCGCTTCCTCGACCGTGTCCCATCCGGGCGTGCAGGCGTCGAGATTATGGATGAAACCTTCGATGTCGGTGTTGGTCGAGCACAGTTCGCCGCCTTCGTACCACAGCGTATTGGCCGCGCCGACCGCGCGGGCGCGCGCGTCCGGCTTGGTCAACGCCAGCGCACGCTCCTTGTGCGGAATGGTGACATTGGCGCCGACAAAGCCGTGGGTCGACAAATGCAGCACGAACTCGGCGAAGCCTTCGGGCGGTACCGCCTCGATATTGTAGCCACCCTCGATGCCGAGCGTGCGCAGCCAATAGTGATGGATCAGGGGCGATCGCGAATGCGCGGCCGGCCAACCGATCAGGCAGGCGGCAAGGGCTTTGCTCACGGCTGTCATTGCCAATCCTGTTGG
>WNFS01002595.1_pt1 | contig 19494 bp, 21 predicted proteins | sample 5400141 | NCBI WGS metagenome assembly WNFS01 (sample SAMN13153358, study PRJNA577476) | soil metagenome | isolation source: 60 cm saprolite under Madrone tree | place: USA:California | collected 2016-06-14
TCAAGAGAGCCATATGGCTAGAGGAGCGGAGCGCAGTTTGGCGGACACGACGGGAACAATGGCGGCTGCGCTCGGGCAGGGACCACGCCAGGAATTGACGGGAAGAGTAGGCGGAGCGGTTGTGGATCAGACGGGAGCCGCCGTTGTAGGAGCTCGTGTGACGCTGTCCCGTGAAGATTCCTCGCTAAGCCAAGAGGCCATGTCGGATGGCGATGGGCGATACTCATTTGCCGGCATCGCTCCCGGGCCATTCCAGTTAACGGTTACCTCGACGGGCTTCGCGACGGCGACGATCTTTGGAACGCTGCATTCGGGTGAAATCTATAGTGCGCCGCCGATTGCGCTGGTTCTTGCTGGCGCTTCGACCGAGGTGCGAGTCGCGATGTCGCGGTACGAGATGGCGGAGGCGGAGATTAAGGACGAAGAGAAGCAGCGTGTGCTCGGCGTCGTTCCAAATTTCTACGTGACGTATGATCCTACGGCTATTCCTCTGAGCCCAAAGCAAAAGTTCGAGCTGGCGTGGAAGTCTACAATCGATCCGGTTAGTTTTGGATTAACGGGAGCGGTTGCGGGGATTGAGCAGGCGGCAGATACTTTCAATGGATATGGACAGGGCGCGCAGGGCTATGGAAAGCGTTTCGGCGCGTCGTATGCCAATTTTGTTACCGGCACGTTTATCGGCAGCGCGGTGCTGCCGTCACTGTTGAAACAGGACCCACGCTACTTTTACAAAGGAACTGGCAGCAAGCGATCGCGGATTTTTTATGCGATCGCCAACTCCGTGATTTGCAAGGGCGACAACGGAAAGTGGCAGGCAAATTACTCGAGTATCCTGGGCGGCCTCGCGTCGGGGGGCATCTCGAATCTCTACTATCCAGCGTCAGATCGTAATGACGCGGCATTGACGTTTGAAAACGCGCTCATCGGAATTGGCACGACAGCCGCTGCTAATCTTCTGCAAGAATTTGTTATCCGCAGGCTGACACCGCACGCTCCGAGCTACGCACGAGCCACACCTTAACCTGCACCAGGCCGAGTATTGAACACGGTTGTCTCCCAAAACTAGAACGACATAAAGGGTCGATCGCGGCTTAACGCGAGGAGAGAGCGTCGCGGAGGGCGAAGAAGGCGGGTTTCGGATTAAGTTCGGCGTCGAAGGGAAGAGGGCGCTGGGGGAGGCCGTCTTTGCGGGGGCGGAAGCCTTGGAGCCAAGAGTCACGATCGGAGAGGCACCAGGTTAGGACTGCTCTTACGGATTTGTGGCGGAGGATGTTTTCCAGGAAACTGCGATAGAGTTCGGCGACTTGGCGATCGCGTTCGGGGATGTCGGCGGGGATGGCGGAATCGTCGACGTCGAGTTCGGTGACGAAGACCTGCATTTTGAGTTTTTCAATTTCCTTCAAAAACTTGTTGAGGCCTTTCCAGGCGGGGATGCCTTCGTTGGTGCGCAGGTGGGATTGCACTCCGAGAGCCTCGATAGGGACGCCTTTCTTGGTGAGGCGGCGGAGCATGGCGAGGACCGCTTCGCGTTTGTCTTGCTGAGTGGGCGCGTCGGTTTCGATGCCGTAGTCGTTGTAGGTGAGGATGGCGCTCGGGTCGGCTTTGGCAGCGGTACGGTACGCGAGTTCCACATAGTCTTCGCCGATATTCTGCAGCCATAGGGAATTGACCATGCCGTTGCGATTGTGGTGGGACGGGTTGATGGCTTCGTTGACCACGTCCCAGGAGTGGATGCGGCCTTTGTAGCGGCCGGCGACAGTCTGGATGTGCGTAGTAAGGAGAGAGACGGCGTTTTGCGCGGTGATAGCGGAGTCGAGCCAGGGGGGATTGTGTTCGTGCCAGCAGAGATTGTGGCCGCGCAAGGGGATGTGATGGGATTCGGCGAAATCCATGAAAAAATCGGCTTGCGTGAAATCGAAGCGGTCTTGTTCGGGATGAGTGGCGCGCCACTTCATTTGGTTTTCGGCGACGAGGATGGAGCATTGGTCGAGGAGGAGTGGAGTGAAGTCGGGGCGCTTGAGTTGGGAGTCGGAAACGGCGGTGCCAAAGAAGTGGCCTTTGGAAAGGGCAATTTCGCGGAGTTTGGGGAGCTCGGCGGAATGCGATGAAGATGGAAGGGCAGAGGCGGCTAGGGCGGAGAGGGAGAGTTGGAGGAAATTGCGGCGGTGCATGGGCAAGCTTGGCCTCCAAAGAGAAGAACGAAGATAAACATTTTCTGGCGGATTGTCATCTCATTGAATTGGAATGGAATTGCAATTTGGAGCGAAGTGAGCTGTTTTCCTAGCCCAGGGTTCCAAGAAGGCACGGAGATACCAAGCGGACTTAGGGTGCGCCTTGCGACGCCCCGGGGTAAACTCGCAGGGTGACTTTCACGAAGCGGCTACGCGAGGGAGTTCGACGCGGGGAGATTACATGCAGCGTCCGATTTTGGCTGCGCCCACACGTCAAAGCGGGAGCCCGATACTAAATGGAAGAAGGTGCGATCGAGGTGGATTCCATAGAACGGATCGGGTTTCCGGATATTACGCCAGAGCTGGCACGGGCCTCGGGATTCCTAGGCGTGCTGGATTTGCTGAAGGTGGCGAAGCACGGTAGAGGGGAGAACATTTATTTCGTGCGGTTTCATTATGTGCGGCCGTGCAGCAGGGGAACGGGGCGACGTAAGTCTGGCTAGAGGTGCTGCTTGAAAGGACTAGGCGCGGGCGGCGGAGGATTGTTCTAGGACGCGGCGGTAGTAGGCTTCGTAGGCGGGGATTACGTCGTTGGCGCAGAATTTTTTCTTGGCGTTGATGCGGGCGATTTGCCCCATTTCGCGGCCGCGGTCGGCGCGAGAGAGAATTTCAATGGCGTAGGTGGCGGCGGTTTTTACGTCCCCAGGTTCCACTAAATAACCATCGACACCGTGCTCGACGACTTCCGGGACTCCGCCGACGTTCGTGGCGATCACCGGGACTTCGCAGGCCATGGCTTCGAGGGCGGCCAGGCCGAAGGATTCGAGCTGCGACGGCATTAGGAAAAGATCAGCAACGGCGAGTTTTTCGTACACGCCGTTTTGTTTCCCTAGAAAAATTACATCTTTTTGCAGGCGTTTTTTGCGGACCAGGTATTCGGCGGCGCCGCGGTCCGGGCCATCGCCGATGAGGACGAGTTTGGCGGACATTTTGGCGCGGACTATGGCGAAGATTTCCACGACATCGGTAAGACGTTTAACAGGGCGAAAATTGGAGAGGTGCATGAGGATGGGTTCGCCGTTTGGGGCCCATTGTTCGCGAAGGCCGGGTTGGGGCTTGCGGTTGTAGAGGTCGCAGTTTACGAAATTGGGGATGACTTGGATGGGGCGCTTGATGTCAAAGTCCTTGAGGGTTTGATTCAGGAGGTATTGGGAGATAGCGGTGACGCCGTCGCTTTGCTCGATGGAAAAGCGAGTGATGGGGAGATAGCTGCGGTTGGTACCCACCAAAGTGATGTCCGTGCCGTGAAGCGTGGTGATGAAGGGGAGACGCCGCGGGGCAGCCATGGAACGCGCCAGGAGCGCGCTTACGGAGTGGGGAATGGCGTAGTGGACGTGGAGGAGGTCGAGAGATTCGGCTTCGAAAACTTCGAGCATCTTCGTGGCGAGAGCAAGCGTGTAGGGAGGATGATCGAAAAGCGGGTAGCTGGCGACTTCGACCTCGTGAAAATGGATGTGCGGGTCGTTGGGGTTCATGCGGATAGGCGGAGCGTAGCTGATGAAATGGATGTCGTGGCCACGAGCGGCGAGCTCCTGGCCGAGTTCGGTGGCGACGACGCCGGAGCCGCCGTAGGTGGGGTAGCAGGTGATGCCAATCTTCATGAGTGAGGATCTCCGGTGTCCTCAGTTGTCAATCACGAGCAGATAGGGCAGCATTCTACCGGCAAACGGCTCCAGTTTGGGGATTCGGACATGCCTGGCGCAAGCTAGCCGAATTGCAAATAGTTGAGGCCGAAAAGACACTCCATTAGACGCGGGAGGCGGCAAAACCGTGACACGACTGGCGGGGAAGGTGGCCCTGATTACGGGCGGGGGAACGGGGATTGGGCGGGCGATCGCTTTGGCGTTTGCGCGGGAAGGGGCGAAAGTTGCGGTGGCGGGACGGCGGAAGGAGAAACTTGAAGAGACTTTGCGTGAGTTGGAAAAGCGGGGTGGCACGGGGTTGGCCATTGCTTCGGATGTGTCGAAGGCGAAGGATGCCGAGCGTGCGGTGCGAGAGACGGCGAAGGCGTTTGGGAAATTGAATGTGTTGGTGAACAACGCCGGGGTTTTGCATGCGTCGACGATTGAAGGCATTAGCGAAGAGCAGTGGGACAAGCTTATGACCATCAATTTGAAAGGGCCGTTTTTGATGTGTAAAGCGGCACTGCCGGCGTTTCGCAAGGCGGGCGGGGGAGCGATTGTAAATGTTGGCTCGGTGCTGGGGCTTGTGGCGATGAAGGAGCGCGCGGCGTACTGCGCGTCAAAAGGCGGAGTAACTTTGCTGACAAAAGCGATAGCGCTGGATCACGCACATGAGAATGTGCGGTCGAACTGCATTTGTCCGTCGATTGTGGAGACGGAATTGGTGCAGGGGCTTTTTGCGGCTTCGGAGGAAGGTAAGGCTTTGCGCAAGGCTAGGATTGGGCAGATTCCGCTGGGACGGATGGGGCGTCCCGAAGATGTAGCGGAAATGGCAGTGTTTTTGGCGTCGGAAGAATCGAGCTGGTTGACGGGCGCGGCGCTGCCATTGGATGGCGGGCTTTCGGCGTACTGAGAGGAGCTTGACGATTCCATGAGGTCAGAATTGTTCAATGACTTGAAGAAATACGAAGTGGCGCTTCGCCGCAGGACGAACGATAGCGGAGCGACTTCTCTGCTGGGCCTCTCACTGGAGAGTTTGGAGAAGGGGCGCGTCGTCTTTAGCATGAGAATCAAGCCGAGGCACAAGCAGCTTCACGGAGTGGTGCATGGAGGCGTCTTGGCGACGGTAGCGGATACCGTGGCGGCCATCGCGGCTTATACGACCGTGCCAAAGGGGACGCAGATCGCTACCGTGGAAATGAAGATAAATTTTCTGGAGGCAGTGCCGGGCGGGAGAATCAAGGCAGAAGGACGTGTTTTGCGGACGGGGCGGAATTTCGTGGTAACCGAGTGCGAGATCTATAAAGACAATGGAAAAATGGCTGCCAAAGCTCTGCTCACATTTGGAGCAGCTCGCGGACACTCGATTAGTCCATAGAGAGGGCCTCGAGGCGCGATAGTCCAGTTAAAAACTTGAAGACCTAAGGTAAAAACCTGAACCGGGGGAAGTGAAGGGTACTATTCGTCGCCGCCAGCAGCGGCTTCTTCCCCATCTTTGTGGACATACTTGATGACGCGCTTAAAAATGAGCAGATTGGGACTGCCCTGGCGGGTAAGCTTGATGCAATCGCGGTCGTACCACTCGACCGTGCCGCGAAGGGTTTCGCCGCTGTCGAGAACCACGACCATCGGCGTATGGCCTTGCATCTGCTTGACCCAATAGAAGTTCTCGGCGTGGGTCGTCTCCGGCGGCGCAGGCTTCTTGCTGGGTACGGGGCCGTTGTGCGGGATTCTTTGAGGTGGCTGCTCCTTAACGTCCGGAAATCCCGGGCGAAACATCCTGCGGTTCACCATGACTTCTCCTTACAGCTAAAGGTGGGGTGAGTTCAATTGGTGAGATGCATGTCTGAGGCGTTGGGTTACAGTCGAAGTGGGAAAAAATTAATGCCGAAATTAGCCGAAATAGGCTGAAACAAAAAGGCATAAATTTCGGTTTGGAACACGAGACACTATGACTCTGGTGCGAGCGATGCGGCGAGGGCGTCGAGGCCGAGCTGGCGATTCAGGTTTCGGCGAGCACCAGTATGCAGCTCATCGAAACCGACGATGGCGCGCATGACCCATCGCGAATCAATGGACTTGGCGAGCGCATCAAGCTCTTTGGCCAGCGGAATATTTCGCAGGACGGGTTGCTTCACACCGGAAGTGAGCTCCAGAAGATCGGTGAGCAGCCCGTAGAACACGCCGATCTGATCTTCGAAGGATGAGTCGCGGTCTTTGGCGAGGGCCGAAGTCGCGGCGAAGAGTTGAGCGAAGCCTTGACCACGCGCGGCGCGCTCGAGGATACGCAACGCATTGCGGCGGCGTTCGGCAGTTTCTTCCACATTCATTTCGATGGCCAGGCCGGGACTGCCTTCGGCCAGTTGCGCGGCGAGTTTTAGTTCGGGCGTCTTGCGGTTGGTCTTTTCTTTGAGAATGTTTTCGACGTCGCGCTGGGAGAGTGGAGCGAAGTGAAATTGCAGACAGCGGGAAACAATGGTCGGGAGGAGCGCGTACGGCGAGGGCGCAGTCAGGATAAGTGTGGCGGAACCGGGCGGTTCTTCCAGGATTTTTAGAAAAACATTGGCGACGTCCCAGCGCATGGTTTCCGCGCCATCCAGAATAAAAACTCGGCGTCGGCCCATGGGTTGGAAATACGCGGCGCGTTGAACGGCGCGCAGTTGGCCGATGCGGAGCATGGGTCGCGCGACGGGACTCTTCAAGCGGACAGGATCGGGGACGAGCGCCCAGACGTCCGGGTGCGTCTGCAGAATGAGCGGGACGCGCTCTACCGTGGCGGCGTCGGCGCTTTCGCCACGTTCGGCGAGGCCTTGCTCGATTAGCTTTTTGGGATCGGCGAGCAACGCGACGCGCTTGCAAGTTTCGCATTCGCCGCAGAAGTCGTCCTTCAGGCGTTCGCAATTAGCCGCTTGGGCAAACATGCGCGCCAGCGTGTACTTTCCGAGGCCGCGCGGACCGCTGAAGAGCAGCGCGTGCGGAACACGGTCGCAGCGCAACGCTCCGCGCACGGCGGTGATAATTCGCTCATTGCCGAGGAATTCGGAAAAGCCCATGGTTCAGCGGCCTTCTTTCGCGAGCGATGGCGAGAGGACTTGCAAGACGGCGGCGAGAATATCCGCGGCGATTTGCTTTTGGGGTCGCATTGCGCCGCGTGATTCGTCGAAGCACGGGATGGTGGCCCAGTTGGGCCGGCGCGAAAGCTGCTCGTACATCGCGGCGGCGTCTTCGAGATGGCGGAGGCTGGCTTCCTGCAAATCCTGTTTGACCGTTGTGTAGCTGCGGGTGGACTTGCGCGTGACGAGTTGCGGGGCTTGGCGGGGAGGAACTTGAAGGTAGAGAACCATGGTTTCTCGCGGTAGATTGTAAATTTTGTACTCGAGATGCTCGATCCAGGAGATAAAGGCCGGGCGGTCCGCGACATGGACGCGCGCGGTTTGATGGGCGAGATTCGAACCGATGTAGCGGTCGGCGAGCACGATCATGCCTTGGTTCAGGGCGGCTTCTAAGCGGGGTTTTGCTTCGAAGCGGTCGCCGGCATAGAGCAGGGCGCTGAAGTGTGGGTCAACCGTTTCGAGCGCGCCAAAATCACCGTTGAGGAATTGGCCGACTATTTTGCCGAACCAAGAATCGTACTGGGGGAAGCCCGTCGAATAAACAGCATGGCCGGCGGCATGCAGTGCTTTTTCAAGCAGTTCGACTTGCGTGCGTTTGCCGCTGCCGTCGATTCCTTCGATGGCGATGAGTTTTCCTGGTGAAGTCATGTGCGAAGGCCAGTCTAACCGCAGACTCTCAACGCTGCAACGCCGTGCATGCTACGATTTAAATTTGAACATGGCGACGACATCGATTAGGGAAAACCTGCTGCGAGTGCGAGAGTGCATTTTTTCCGCGGCTCGGCGAGCTGGACGCCACAGCGAAGAGATTACGCTGGTCGGAGTTTCGAAGACACATCCGGCGGAGTCTATTCGCGAGGCTTGCGCGGCAGGGCTGCAGCATTTTGGAGAAAATCGCGTGCAGGAGTGGGAAGGGAAGTGCGGCGGGATACAGGATTTGAGCGCGATCTGGCATCTTATCGGGCATTTGCAGAGTAACAAGGCGGCGAGGGCGGCAAAGCTCTTTCATGCGATCGATTCGGTTGACGATTTTGCGCTGGCGCAGCGGCTGGATCGGGCACGGAGTGAAATCGGCGCGACGGGGAAATTGCGCGTGCTAATCGAGGTACACATCGCGAAGGAGGAAGCGAAAAGCGGCGCAGAAGTGGAGGAACTTCCGGCGTTGGCGGAAAAGATCGCTGGCCTACCTATGTTGGAGATGACGGGGCTGATGTGTATTCCGCCTTTCGCGGAGAATGCGGAGGAGGCGAGGCCGTATTTCAGGCGACTGAGGGAATTGCGCGACGATTTGGCGAAACGGCTAGGCCGCGCGCTGCCGGTGCTGTCGATGGGAATGTCGCACGATTTTGAAGTGGCGATTGAAGAAGGGGCCACGGAAGTCCGCGTGGGTACGGCGTTGTTTGGAACGCGCGGCACAGTAAAAGTTGCACAATAAATTTCGAGGGGGAGCGGGATGAAGCTGTTCAGTCCGTTTCGAATAAGAGAGATCGAGCTGAAGAACCGGATCGTGGTTTCGCCGATGTGCGAATACTCGGCGAAGGACGGGCATCCGCAGACTTGGCATCTCGTGCATTTGGGGAGCAGAGCGATTGGAGGAGCGAGCCTGGTATTTACCGAGGCGAGCGCAGTGGAAGAGCGCGGAAGAATTTCGTCGGCAGACACTGGGATTTACGAAGATGCGCACGTTGCGTCGTGGCGGCCCATTGTTGAGTTTATTCGGGCGCACGGCGCGGTTCCGGGGATGCAGCTTGCCCATGCCGGGAGGAAAGCGAGCACGATGCCTCCATGGACTGGCGGGAAGCCCGCCTCAGTGGAAGATGGCGGGTGGAAGCCGGTTGCGCCAAGCGCGCTGGCATTTGACGCGGGCTATACGGTACCGCACGAGTTGTCGGTGGGCGAGACTGGACAAATTGTTGGGGCGTTTCGGAGGTCCGCGGAACGCGCGCTAGCGGCTGGGTTTGAAGTTATCGAAATTCATGCCGCGCACGGGTATCTGCTGCACCAATTTTTATCGCCACTGTGCAATACGCGGACGGACGAATATGGCGGCAAATTTGAAAATCGAGTTCACATTGTGAAACAGGTCGTTCGAAGCGTTCGCGAAGTTTGGCCGCAGAGGCTGCCTCTTTTCGTACGGGTGTCTGCGACGGATTGGAAAGAAGGCGGCTGGGATTTGGCTCAGACGATAGAACTTGCGAGGCACCTGAAGCTGCTTGGAGTAGATTTGGTTGACGTCTCGAGCGGAGGAGCCGTGCCCGGAGTGAAGATTCCTCTGGGACCGGGGTACCAGACCGGGTTTGCGGAAGCGATTCGCAAGGAGACGGGGATCGCGACGGGCGCCGTTGGGATGATCAGCGAGCCAACTCAAGCGGAGACGATTCTGGCGACCGAGCAGGCGGACCTGGTTTTTCTTGCGCGAGAACTGCTCCGCGATCCTTATTGGCCACGGCGAGCGGCGAAAGCGCTGGATGTGAAGATCAAAGCCCCCGTGCAATATGAACGGGCTTGGTGAGCGCGAGATGGTCCCGGAAATATCGGAAAACATCGCGGCGGGGACGGTTTCTTTTCCTGTTCGCGTGCAGCCGCGGGCGAGCAAGGACGAAATTGCCGGCGTGATGGACGGCGCTCTGAAAATCCGCCTGCAAGCGCCGGCGGTGGAAAGCCGGGCGAATGAAGCGCTCGTCGAATTCCTTGCGCATCTTTTGAAAACGCCCAAGTCGGCTGTTAGAATTCTTGGCGGCGAGCGCAGCCGCACAAAACGGATCGAAATTCGCGGCGTAACGAAACAGCAAGTGTTAGGGCTTCTCGTTCAGGACGCATAAGAATCGCATTTCTGAAACTCGGCGTAGAGTAAGGACGTCTTCCGAATATGACCGCTGATATTAACGAGATACAGAGCGACTTGCGGGCTGCGAAGTTGGACGGCTGGTTGTTTTACGATTTTCGTGGGCGCGACCCTATTGCGCAAGGAATTTTGCAGCTTCCTCCGGGGATGCGCACGCGTCGTTGGTACTACTTCGTGCCGACAAAGGGGACGCCGAGAAAATTGGTGCACAAGATCGAGACGGAATCGCTGGCCGCGCTGCCGGGCGACGCGCTGTTTTATGCCGGGCAGGAGGAACTGAGGAAGAATCTCGCAAAACTTTTGGGCCGCGCGAAGAATGTCGCGATGCAATATTCGCCGAAGAACGCCATCCCGTATGTGGCGATGGTGGATGCGGGGACAGTGGAGCTTGTGCGCAGCTGCGGCGTGAAAGTGGTGAGTTCCGCTGATCTGGTGCAAAAATATGAAGCGTGTTGGAGCCAGGTGCAGCTGGAGTCTCACCTGGCTGCGGGGGCGGTGATTGACCGTGTGGTGCGAGAGGCTTTTCAGCTTGCGGCGAAAAATGTACGCGAGAAAAAAACGTTCACGGAATACGATTTAAAACAATGGATTCTGAAGGAGTTCGAATCGGCCGGCATCACCGCGGACCAGGGGCCGGACATTGCGGTGGGGCCACACGCCAGCGATCCGCACTACGGCCCGTCTCCGGAGACGGCGTCACCCATTCGCGAAGGAGATTTGTTGTTGCTGGACGTGTGGGGAAAAAAGAAAGCGGCGGGCAGTGTCTACTACGACATAACCTGGGTCGGATATCTCGGCGCAAAAGTGCCGGAGAAAATGGCGAAGATTTTTGGAATCGTGCGCGAAGCGCGAGACAAGGCCGTTGAGTTGATTCAATCGAGCATCGCTGCAGGGAAGCCGCTGCAAGGGTGGCAGGTGGACAAGGTGGCGCGTAATGTCATCGAAAAAGCGGGTTACGGCAAATACTTTTTCCATCGCACAGGCCACAACATCGGGCAGACGGTGCACGGCAATGGCGTCAATATGGATGGACTTGAGACGCACGATGTGCGCCACCTGATTCCGAAGACTTGCAATTCGATCGAGCCGGGAATCTATCTGCCTGAGTTTGGGATTCGCAGCGAAGTGAATATGTATATCGGAGAAAAGGAAGCGCGCGTCACCGGAGCTGTGCAGAAAGAGATTTTGGCTTTGCTGGCCTAGACAAAGCTCGCCACTAAGAGCAAGCACAGGAAGAAAAATGTTTGACGAAACGACAACGGCCGCGGCGGCCCTCGCGACGACGCCCGGTCATCCTCAGAGGAGCGAAGCAATGGCATTTGCCATTGGCGCGGCGGGATGGCTCGTTCCAGGACTGGGACATGCCTTGCAAAAAATGTGGGGGCGAGCCATTGGGTGTTTCCTGACGGTGGGAGCGCTCGTGTTTCTCGGTGTCGGGATGCGCGGCAACCTTTTCAGTTCAGAAGGCGGCGACGCCTTCGGAATGCTCGGCTATGTCGCCGATCTCGGCACAGGATCTTTTTATTTCGCGGCGAAGGCGCTCGAAACGAAGGGTTCGGATGTCGCGCACGCTGAAGGCGACTATGGGACGCGATTTCTTGCGGCCGCGGGCGTGCTGAACCTATTGGCGACGCTGCACGCGTATGAAGCCGCGCGAGGCCGCAAGGCGTGATCACCGCCATCGGGTTTCACCTGAGCCATTTCCAGGCGATGACGCTGTTCGCACTGCTCATCTCGATTGCGTTCGGATTTTTGAGCCGCCGCGGGACAAATGAGCGCGTAAAATACATCATCTGGTCGTTGCTTCTTTTTCTTCTGATTGGCGTGGGGATTGGCTGGGCGATGTATCCCTTCTCGCGCTGATCAATCGCAATAAGAGAACGAGATTTTCGGCGTTTCATTTACATGAATTTTGCGCGTCCGCGCTTTGTAGTCACCATGGCTGACTTTTCTCGAAACGCCGGATCGTCACCGTGGCGGAAGCGGTCTTACTGGGGTCGGCCACAGAGGTGGCTGTAATCCTGAACGTGGACGGTGAGGGCACGACCGATGGCGCCGTGTAAAGCCCAGTCGAGTCGATCTTTCCACAGGCAGTATTCGAAACGCATCCCTCTCCTGAGATACTCCAAGTGACCGCAGTGTCGGTCGTCCCCGTGACCTTGGCCGTGAACTGTTTTGTTCTGTTAACCAGCACCCTGGCGTAAGCGGGCGTCACAGACTGCACAAAGATCGTCGAAGACGGAACTGTCACCGTCACGCTCGCTGACTTTGTGTTATCGGCAACGGAGATCGCCGTCACCGTAACGCTCAGCGGATTGGTCACGGCCGAAGGCGCTGTATAGAGACCCTGCGGTGTAATCGTGCCGCATGCACTGCCTGCGCATCCGATTCCCGAGAGGTTCCAGATAACGGCAGTGTTCTTCGCGTTAGTGACGTTGGCAGTGAACTGATGTGTGGCGCCAGGGCTTATGCTAGGCGTAGACGATCCGACAGTAATGCCAACCACCGCCACCATGCCGGATATTTTGCGGATGCGGCTGTTACTCTCATCCGCAATAAATAAGTTACCTTGGCGGTCGCCTGTGATTCCATTAGAAAAACCAACAAGAAGATCAAGTTCGGCGGAGGTTGCGGGTCCCCCGTCGCCGCTGAATCCGAAGGCTCCATTCCCGGCCACGGTTTGAATAACCCCAGTGGTGGCGTCCACTTCCCGGATTCGACTGTTATAGGTATCGGCGATAAACAAATTGCCCAGGCTGTCCACATACACGCCCTTCGGTTCCGCTAGCTGGGCGCCGGTGGCAGGCCCACCATCGCCACTGAAACCAAATGTCCCATTGCCCGCGATGGTCTGAATGGTTCCTGTCGGTGCGACCACCTCCTGGATACGATTATTGTTGGTATCGGCTATGAAGATGTTCCCAGAACTGTCAACGAACACGCCAATGGGGACATAGAGTTCAGCGCTGGTGGCCGGACCGCCGTCTCCGCTGGAGCCGTAGGTTCCATTCCCGGCGACAGTTTGAATGATTCCGGTAGCCGCAACCACTTCCCGGATTCGACTATTGTCGGGAATGAACATGTTTCCGGAACTGTCGACGAACACACCGGTGGGGCCAACGAACCGCGCGCTGGTGGCCGGACCGCCGTCGCCACTGAAGCCAAATATCCCATCTCCCGCGACGGTCTGAATAGTTCCTGTCGAGGCACTAACCTCCCGGATGCGAGCGTTAGAATAATCGGCTGTGAAGATATTTCCGGAACTATCGACAGATAGGCCTTTTGGGAAATGGAGCGCAGCGCTGGTGGCAAGGCTCCCGTCCCCGCTGAAATCAGCGGTCCCATTTCCCGCCGCGGTCCGAATAGTACCTGTGGCGGCAACAACTTCCCGAATCCGTTGGTTGAAGGTGTCGCTGATGAAGAGGTTCCCGGAACCGTCGGCGTACACGTCACTGGGAACATTAAGCGTGGCCCTCGTGGCCGGGCCGGAATCCCCGCTGTAGCCAAAAGTTCCATTCCCGGCCACGGTCTGGATAGATCCCGTCGACGCGACCACTTCCCGAATGCGATTGTTGCTGGTATCCGCAATGAAGAGGTTCCCGGAACCGTCGACGAATACTCCCGCGGGGACACTGAGCGTGGCGCCAGTAGCCGGGCCGCCATCGCCGCTGAAGGAAGGGGATGCACTCCCGCCTCCGGCAACGGTTTGAATATTCCCGTTGGCAGCCAGCACTTCCCGGATCCGGTTGTTATTGGTATCCGCTATAAAGATGTTTCCGAAACTGTCGACGGACAGGTCGCTGGGGCCAAAGAATGTTGCGTTGGTAGCCGGACCACCATCTCCCGTGAATCCAAAGTTTCCTCGGGGCCATTGAGAGCAGCGCCGGTGGCCGGACCGCCATCGCCGCTGAATCCAGACTGGCCATTCCCCGCAACCGTCTGAATGATCCCCGTGGCGGCGACCACTTCGCGAATGCGATTGTTGGCGGTATCAGCAATAAAAATATTCCCAGCACGGTCGACGAACACTCCCTCCTGTTCATCGAGAGCAGCGCTGGTGGCCGGACCGCCATCGCCACTAAATCCAAACTGGCCATTCCCCGCAACCGTCTGAATGTTCCCGGTGGCAGCGACCACCTCGCGAATGCGATTGTTCAAAGTGTCGGCGATGAAAATGTTTCCGAGACCGTCGACGAACACACCAGCGGGTCCGCTGAGAGCAGCGCTCGTGGCTGGGCCACCGTCGCCGCTGAAGCCGTCGGTTCCATTGCCGGCGACAGTCGTCAATTGCCCGGACGAGTCAACCTTATAGACTATATTTCCGTACAAGCCTTGCGATCCGTCCGCGGTCACCGATATGTACAAATTGCCGGCGGAATCCTTGAAAATGCCTTTGGGAGAGCCTACACCTACCTGCAATCCTGGCAAGTTGTTTGGGATGCCGCCAGCCACGGTCGATATTGTGTGTTGCGCTTGCGTGATGGAGGGCAGGAAAGTCAGTAGTGCGATGGCCGAAATTGCTGAAATCGTTGTCCGGTACATGGCCTTTACCTCGACCCTTGCTGCGGCATCAGCGCAATCGTCATAGTGATTTCCGCGCCCCCGGCAGCTCGAACCTTGAGTCCCAGGCGCGGCCGTGCACCTTTGTTCCAAAGTTCGTACTCCTGTTTCTCAATCGTGAATTCTTGAGTGAATTCCGAGCTTCCGTGCGGCTCCAAAATCACACCTGCAGGATTGCCCTCGTTTCTGGCGGGGCGCGGAAAGCCGCGCAACCGGACTTCCGTGACAAACAGCTTGTCTTCCCCTGCATTCATGAGCCGAATCTGCATCGTGACGCGTACTTGCATTCCCAAATCGGTCGTGTCCGTGACTTTGTACGTCCCTGCCATGGTCTGGCCCGCTACTCCTTGTGGCGAGTGGATTCCTAACGCAGCCAGCAACACTAAACAGCCGCATAAGAGTGAGGTAACGCGTGCTAACGAGTTCATTTTCAAAGCTCCTTTCTGTGAACTTGCAGGCGTAGCGGTGAAGGCTAGAAGCGAAACGGGTTGGTCCAAGCCTATTCAGGGACTTCTGGAAGCTGCCGAAAGTGAACGAGCGACCTTACAAGACATGACAGGGCGACTTTCTGTGGAACGAGTCCATCCCAGCTGACCACTTGTAAATGCTTTGCGCCGACAATGTTGCGACAGCGTTAGGCCCGTTGTGCGGCTCCCGGCGAATGCGAGATTCTGTGCCCATCTCTATTCGTCGTCCGAAAAGGACGGGACGCACCATCGAGCCGGCGTAGTTCGATAGCACCCCAGTTGTGCATTGCTTCCCCGCTTCGGAAAGGCCAAATTCAACGGACTAACTACACTTCCGCTGTTTTTTATCCTGCCCTCACGAAGATTCAATCCGGTGAACTACTGCAAACCTAACGGACAAATCCTCGATGAGAGAATGCCGAGGCGTGTCGGCGACCGAGGGCTGCGGAGCAGCCGCAAAGTCGGCGAGATAACTCACCGATTTCTTCACTCTCCGGCCGCTCATCTTTCGTGAGCGTTGACCCGCTCCCAGCCGCAAGTTCAGAATTATCAAACGAGGGGACCGCCGACTGTACTGTCACTTTTGACAGTCGAGCCAAAGGCTGGCAGCTACGCTGCGAGCGACCCGACTGCTAAGTCCTGATGAGTCTGATTGCCCTGAACCGTTGAAACATTTTTGGTCGGGGCACGCATTCAAGCGCATGAGTGAGTGTTACCTGAAACTGACTCAGGACCGCGATTTCCGTTTGAGGTGAGCAGAGAAGATCGGTGTTGGTTTTGACAAAGTACATTCAAACTCTCCAGTAACTTCTTGGTTGGCAGTTTCAGGCATGGGGTGCTGTTACCTGCAGGCCGAGTTGTGCGGCCTTCTCCCTGAGGAACTCGATTTGTTGCTGGCGGTTTCTTTGCATCTTTCCTACGTGGTTCGTATTGCGGAGCTGTTGACCTAGTCGTGCAGGACAATAGTCAGAAGGGAATGATCGATGTAAATCTCGCGGTTCTTGCTGTACTGAATGAAACCTAGTTTCCTGAATTTGTTCATGAAAAAGTTCACCCGGGACCGGGTTGTGCCAATCATCTCCGCCAGCATCATTTGTGATACTTTGGGAAGCAAGCGTTCAGGCTGGTCTCGCCCGCCATAGTGTGCGAGCAGCAGAAGAGTGCGCGCCAGGCGTTTTTCGCTGGAGTTGAAGAGATGGTCGACCAGGTCCTGCTCGACTCGGAGGTTCCGGCCCAACACATAGGCGATGAAGCGGTCGGAGAACGCGTTTTCTTCGTGGAGTACCTGAATCATCTTAGCCTTTTCGATGGCGAGCACGGTGGTAGGTGCAATCGTGGTCGCTGTGGCCAAGCAAATGGACTGACCGGCAAGGCACGCTTCTCCAAAAAAATCTTCAGGTCCGAGAATCGCCACAACGGCCTCTTTGCCGGATTCGTTGACTACGGTCAGCCTCACGCCGCCTTCTTGAATGTACATGACCTTCGTCGCGGGATTACCCTGTGCAAAGACGGTTTCTTTTGCTCCAAACTTGACCACCCTTCTCCCGAGACCGCCGGAGTCCAGAAACAATTTCAGATCGAACGCAGGGATTCTTGATTTCGCCCGATGGGGCGAGTGAGGGGCTTGGACAGGCACACGTCGGAGTCCGGAAGACAACATAGTTTAGAGTAGCATAAAGAACGATTTCAATGACTGTGCAATATTGAACAGTCCGGCTCGACCGGGCGAGCAGCTAGGACTTGCGCGAAACTTCAACAATCTCTTTAGAGTCCATGGATTACAGATAACTTTCAGCTCCGGAGAGCTTTCCGCAACGATTGGCGCACCTCTAATCCCCCATCGTAGTCAATGTATCCCTTTTTCCGGAATCCATTCATAAAAAAATTGACTCGCGAGCGAGTTGTCCCGACCATTTCCGCCAGAACCTGATGACTTAGAATGGGGATTTCAGCAGCCGCTCGGCCGTTGTTATCCAAGTGCGACAGCCGCAGCAGCACGCGCGCCAACCGTTGTTCCGCTGAGGAAGTCAGCAGGTTCGCCACGTGATCGCGGTAGTGCTTGACGCTGGACAGCAGATAGGTCACCAGGGAATTTGACGTTTTAGTCTTTTTGCGGAGCATCTCGAGCATTTTTGTTTTCTTGATGGTGCGAATGGAGCTGGCGGTCAACGCCACGGCCGTGGACATGCGAAGCGGATAACCTGCGAGACAGAGTTCGCCAAAAAAGTCATGCGCTCCCAGGATCGCGGTAACTGCCGATGCTTGATGGTTCGATTTCGTGGTGAGCCGCACCCCTCCTTCTTGAATGTAGAAGAGGGTATAGGCTGGCGCACCTTGCTTGTAGATGTTTTGGTTGCTGTGATAGTGCGAGATCTTCCCACCTAAGCTAGCTCCGGAACCGAAGCGGGTTAGGGGAGTAACCATCTTTTTCCTGTGTTTCATGCCCGCTCTGCTCCTAATCCACACATTGTCGCTAGCTTAGCAAGCTCTTCCAAATCGGACTGTGCAAGAATGCACACATGGGTGCATGAGCGGACGGCTGCTGGAGGCGCCCTAGTTCAGTACGTTGTTGCTGGCCGGGATGAATTGGAATTCGACGTGAATGACCAACGGTAGAACCGCAAGTCGCATCTCTCGCAGCGAAACGGTCTAACGAAGATCGTGGCAAGAATTATGCTCTCCACAATTCCCCTGCGCCTGGATTGATGGATCCTCGTACTTTCGCAGTCCGGACAACTCTTCATTGTGATTCTCCTGATGCCGCCTCGGCATCCACTCTGCCAAGGCATCTTGCGGCGGGCGAAACACACTTCTCTGTTCAATTTTGGACAGGGGCATCCAGTGGGCACAATCGCTGAGCCACACGCAAGCAGGCCTTCCCGGACCCTGCCCCGTGCTTCCTTGGAACGGCCTCATATTGCGGATGTTCGAAACGGAGCAGGATGTGCTTTCTTGGCGGCATACCTTAAACGGGAAGGGGTCGATCTCCTAGCAGCTCATCGGGATTGGGGTGGGCGGCTTTGATTGACGATGTGTGCTTCCATGTCAAACCTGGCTCAGAACGCGCTGCGGTCTGATCACGGGAAATTCCGAACCCAGAGCACTGCTTCGCACAGACGCCGCCTCTCCGGGTCCTTTTTGTTCATCGTGATGCAGAAGTAGTAGACAACTGCGTGGAAGAGCTGAAAAAAAGCACAATTCACAGTGAGCGCCGATTTCGTTTTGAACCTGGCGCAGTGCGCCGAACGACTGCACTCTCAATCCTACGATGTGGTGGTCGCCGAGTACCCCTGCCCGAGCTTGAAAGGATCCCAGGGATTGCAAGTCCTTCGTAAAGAGTTACAGGAAACCCCTTGCTAGTTTCACATTTTTTTGATCCTTTACGCTTGACGTAACGCGTACTTCCTGGTATTTTGGGGCAGTGGTCGTCAGCTATCGGGACAAGAGGACCAGAGAATTCGCCGCCGGGAAACGGGTCAAGGCATTCTCTGGATTTGAACGATCCGCGCGCCTGAAGCTTGGCCGTATGGAAGCGGCTACGTTGCTGAGGGACCTTACCGCATTGCCTGGGAACCGCTTTGAAGCGCTGGTAGGCGACCGCAAGGGCCAATACAGCATCCGCAGTAATGATCAGTGGCGATTTGCTTCGAATGGGCCGACCGATCGCCGGGGCCGTCAAACGTGGAGATTGTTGACTATCACTAGGAGCATCGCTATGGCACTAACCGCTATCCATCCGGGGGAACACCTGGCTGAAGAACTGGAAGCACTCGATATGAGCGCGGCTGAACTGGCGCGAAAGATCAACGTGCCGACCAATCGCATCACGCAAATCTTGAACGGAACGCGCGCGATCACGGGCGACACTGCTCTGCGCCTCGCTCATTTCTTTGGCACGAGCGCTCAGTTTTGGCTGAATCTACAGAGCCTCTACGAGCTGCGGCTCGCCCAGGAGAGGGTAGGAAAATCCATCAAGGCACTTCCCAGGCTAAAACGGCGCGAGCTCGTCCACGCGTGAAGGCTTAACGCGACGAATTCCGGGAACGACGGGCCTCGGCCTGAAAACTGGCAAGCTCCCCCGATCCTATTTCCCAATCAGCATTTTATGCTCTGGTAGGAGATTTGCTTTTGGTCGAACCACGGCTTATTTGTCATTGATCATTCCGCCCTTTAGAGCCTTCTCGCACTTGAACGGTTTGCTGAACGGCAAGACCTGCAAACCCAGAAACTTGCGAAAGGAATGGGACAAAGATAAACTCACTTCAGTGCGTTTCGCTCGTCTGCTGAGCGGCGCGACTCTATAAGGGTACTCAACGAAGGGGAGAGAGGCGTTCTTCCAGCGAATCGTGAGGATCAGAAGAGCAATGTCACTGGGTCGTCCCCGGCGCGCTGAGGAAGCCGATCGTGAGTCGGACTACGAAGCGCCGATTTCGGAAGCGAGTGATGGCAGTTTGATGGAAGTTTGATGGCAGTTGGCCGAAAAGTAGGTTTGGCACGGCAATAAGTCTTTTATTATGAAGGGCCGAGGTAGCTCAGTGGTAGAGCAGCCGATTCGTAAACCGTTACAAGGCGACGTAGACAAACGAGATAGCTGAGAATTCAAGGACTTAGCTGCCCATCACAGCCTGTCACTACCCATCATTACCGAACCTACAA
>WNFS01007461.1_pt1 | contig 19465 bp, 23 predicted proteins | sample 5400141 | NCBI WGS metagenome assembly WNFS01 (sample SAMN13153358, study PRJNA577476) | soil metagenome | isolation source: 60 cm saprolite under Madrone tree | place: USA:California | collected 2016-06-14
TCTATCCGGTGGAGCCGCGCAAAGAACCGAATTTCGGTTACCGCTTGTTGCGCGGAATCTACCCTGCGTTTCGGGTGCTGTTCCCCAATCAGGTGATCCGGGCCGACGATTTGGCCCGCGCCATGGTGGATGTTGCCGTCCGCAAAACAGGCGAGCCCGGAGGCCTGGTTTTAGAAAACCGTGACATCCGAGCCATGGTCGAGCAGCTCCATCCCTCAAGTTGCGATCATTAACCCGGCTACGAGGCCCGGCGCTTTCCACCCCAAGGGCATTTTCAATGCGCCTCTCGTTGATGGTGCGCATACGGGGGATCGGTTGAGCGATAAGTCACAATGACTCCGATCACCGTAATTGGCACATTGCTGATCCGCAACTTCGATCGGCATAGGTTGCCTCGAATCAGAAGTCAGCGCCTGCGATGCTCATGATGCTCACCATCGCGACCGATAATTTCGGCGGTCGTTCTGAGAGCGGCCAAAACGAAACATGTTTCGTTTTTGAGAGGCGGCAAAAACGATACGTTTGTCGTATTTGACATCCGACCGTCGCCGCGCGCCGTCTGTACAAAGGCAAGGCGACGCCGAGCACGCCAAACGAGTGATAAAATACGACACACGTGTCGTTATTACCGCCTACGACCCGGAACAAATCGCGGACCCACCCGTTTTTAGCTACGCCACTATGGCGAAAGCAGAGGAAAATAGATGGCGAAAGACGAAAAGGACGACGTCGACCGCCGCGGTGCGTTGGAATGCATGATCTGGGCGGGCACCGGAGTTCTGTGGACGATGGCAGGCGGCGTGCCACGGTCGTCGGTGCTTGGGATCTCCGAGGCAAAGGCACAGGCTGCGAGTGGATTCACCTTTTTGCAGATTTCCGACAGCCACATCGGCTTCAAACAAGCGCCAAACCCGAACCCGCTCGCGACGCTGGAAGAAACCATCGCCAAAGTGGGTGCTCTGCCGCAGACGCCCGCCTTCATGATCCACACCGGCGACATTACTCACCTCTCGAAGTCCGAGGAATTCGACAATGCCGATCAGGTCATCGGTAAGGCGAAACTCGACACTTTCTGCGTCCCCGGCGAACATGATCTCATCGATGAGAATCTCGGCGCGGCCTATCTGGAGCGTTACGCCAAAAGGACTCAGGCCAAGGGCACCGGCTGGTATTCATTTGACAAGAACGGCGTGCATTTTGTCGGCCTCGTCAACGTGGCAAACCTCAAGGCCGGCGGGATGGGCTCGTTGGGCGCCGAGCAGCTTTCCTGGCTCGCCGACGATTTAAAGGGTAAAAGCGCCTCGACGCCCATCGTGCTGTTTGCCCACGTCCCATTTTGGACCGTGTATGCCGAATGGGGTTGGGGCACGGAAGATTCGGCTCAGGCGCTAGACCTGGTTAAGCGCTTCGGCTCAGTAACGGTGCTCAACGGCCACATTCACCAGATCATGCAGAAGGTGGAAGGCACTGTAACCTTCCACACCGCCCGATCCACCGCCTTTCCAATGCCGGCACCCGGTACCGCGCCCGGGCCCGGCCCGATGAAGGTGCCGGAGGACAAGCTTCGCAGCGTGCTCGGCATTAACACGGTCGAGGTAAAGCAAGGCACTCAGCCGCTCGCAATCACCGACAGCGATCTCACGAAAGTCTGAAACTCTTTCCCCCGCGAACTATCGGCGCACTGGAAAGTGGACGCCATCCCGGCCGGCGCAGAGTGACGCGCCGGCGCCTCATCAAAAGGACTCTTTCATGTCCCTGTTGCGTGACAGCCTCAGCGCATTCGCGGCGGGATCGGTGGTGAGTTGCGTCGTCTATGCGGCGACCGCCTTGCCGGCCGAAACTCGCGCCTCCATCGACAACTTCATGTTCAAGCCCGACACCATCACGGTCCCGGTCGGAACCGCGGTGGTGTGGCAAAATGACGACGAAATCCCGCATACGGTTACATCGGTGGACGGCACGTTTCATTCCCCGCCGCTCGACACCAAGGACAAGTTTAGCTTTACCTTCGATAAGGCAGGGACGTTTGAATATTTCTGCCGCCTGCATCCGCGTATGAAGGGCAAGGTTGTCGTAGCGCCATGAATGGCGGCGCGCTGACGCCGCTTATCAGGCGCGCAGGCCGGCGACGAGAACTCGTTAGGCGCCCGAGCTGCCTGATCGGATCATTGGCCCACATCAAACAAGGAAGCGGCGATTGTACCCTTCGATCTGATTGAATCGAGCGACTAGCATGAAATTGCGGATGGGAAAGCAATTATGAGCGAGGATACTGGCTCCGAGAGGCCGATAGTTCCAAGACGCGTGGTGCAGGTGCTTCCTTTCATCATCTTTGCACTTGTTGCGCTCACTGTTGGTCTACTAGCGACCAGAACGATTGAATCTCCCTATGCAACCCCTTTCTTTCACCTCTTCTTCAGTGATACCAAGCATATGAAGGTCTGGCTGAGCACGGCTGCGTTGCTCCTGGTATTGAGCCAGCCGCTGACAGCCTCACGCATCTATGGACTGCTGCACTTCCCCCCTCGCGGAGGCTTTTATAACGTTGTGCATCGGTGGACTGGGCGAACCGCCATTGTCCTCACGCTCCCTGTCGCCTATCATTGCATCTTCAAGCTTGGTTTCGGTACAGAAAATACGCGCGTTTACATTCACTCCCTCCTGGGTTCATCTGTCTATGGTGTCTTTCTCGCCAAGGTGTTTATTGTGCGAGCCAAGGGCTTTCCAGGCTGGGCATTGCCTGTTGCAGGGGGAGTGCTGTTCCTGATCCTCTTAGGATTATGGCTTACCTCTGCCCTATGGTTCTTCAGAAAGTTTGGCATGGGGATTTAGACGTCTGAGGCCACGGGATGCACAACGATAAAAGAAGCAAGCAGGCGGAGAAGCAGAGAGTGGGTCGCAGTGGGAGAGTAGGTTCTGCCATGGGATATGTGGATAGTTCAAACAGCCCCTGTAAACTCATTTCCCGATGATTTTTCCTCACAGCGGTCGGCGGCTCCGGCCTCTCAGCGGCCTTCCCAGACGCCTTCACCAGGCTTCGACCATCCTGGGGACGATCACACGTTTGGCAAACCTGGAAGCTCCGCTCCGACCGACGGGCGAGCGCCGCGTTCTTCGGAGACGAGCGCGGGTCACCTTGGCCCTCAGCACGTCCAAAAAAATCCTCGAGCTCGATGCCGCTCGCCAGCGCCGCGTTGACGGGCCGAGGTCCTTGATGCCCGGCCCATGGATGACATTGCTGTGCGCCGCCTCAATCAGCTTCTCGAACAGGGCAACATCCTCAGCGGCCGGTTCCGCGGGGGGCTTCGCCACTGCCTTAACGCGCCGCGGTGCGCCTCGGCAACCGCGGCTATCCGGCTTCACTAAAAAGGCGGATGATGCAGCAGTCACATCCGGCTAACGAGCATTTGAGTCTGTTAGCGTCGCTTCATCTCAACCTACCGCTTAGGGCGAATATTTTCCATACACCCAGATGGTTTGGCCTCCGCACGTCAATGGCCCACCAGTATCAGTCATGCAAACGAAGGCCCACGGAGGCGCTTGGACTTCATGACCGTAGTACACGCTCGGCTGCGCGACGCGTTCGACCGCCGAAATACATCCGTGGTGCAGGTCTTCTCATTGCTCGCGCCTGGCGCGACGTGACCCCCCTCCCCCACTAGCGGGGGAGGGTAGGATGGGGGCGACCGCGCCCCCAGCCCTATCGCCCGCGCGATTTCGTGCCACAGCAAAAACATCCCTGACCCCACCACGATCGCGGACCCCGCCAGCAACGCGGCTGACGGCATGTCGCCCCATACCAGAAATCCCAATATGATCGCCCACACGAGCGAGAAGTAATTAAACGGCATCACCGCCGAGGTGGGGGCGAGATTGAGCGCACGCGTCCACAGATATTGGCCGAGCGCGTTGCCGAGGCCGTTCACCACCATGGCGCCCCAGTCCTGGAGGGTCGGCGCCACCCAGCCGAACGGCAAAGCCGCGGTAAAGAGGGCCGTAAGGAACACCATCTGGTACATGATCAAGGTTTCGGTCGACTCGGTCGCTGTCATGCCGCGCACGCCGACCGTGACGGTGCCGAACAGGATCGCATTGGCGAGCGCGAACAGCGATCCGGCCTGCAAGGTGTCGACGCCCGGAGAGGTGACGAGCAATATGCCCAGAAACCCGACGATCAGCGCACCCCAGCGCACCGGGCCGACGGTTTCCTTGAGAAACACGACCGCCGCGACGGTCGCGAAAAGCGGTGCAGAAAAATTGATCGCGACCGCGCTTGCGAGCGGCATCAAGCTGAACGCGATGACGAGAAACGTCTGCGCGGATGACTGGGAAATGCCGCGCAGCATGTGATCGCGCAGCCGTTTGGTGCGAAACACCCCAAGCCCGGTCGCGGGCAGGATCGCGAGGCTCGAGCCGACCAGCGCCGCCGCGGCCCGTACAAACAGCATCTCGCCGATCGGGTAGGTGCCCACGAGCCATTTGGATAGGGCGCTTGAGCCCGCCAAGAGGATAGTCGCAGCGAGCACGCAAATGATGCCCAGCGGGATCCGTTCTGCCCTTTCCCTACCCTCCCGCGCACGAGAGGGAGGGTAAATCGACTTACTCTCCACGGCACGCGGCGGAGGATAGGGAAGAGGCTCTGCTGACGTCTGATGGGCGGCGATCGCTTCGGCTTTTATAGCTGGCGCAGCCCTGTTGGTCTGGTTCGCTTGGACCATACTAGCCATGAACTAGTGTACCCTTGCTGGTAAAAGACAGCCGACCGGCGCCGCGCCATGGACGGCCACGGCTCGCGGGCGGCCGATAGACTGGACGAAGGGGTCGTTAGTCCGATTTGCGGAGCGCGGCTGCCTGCAGGCGAACCCAGTCACGCTCACCAAGTTTTGCCGCTGCAATAATTCGTCCGGCGATGACCTCGCGCGCCGCTTCAGACTGACCGATATCGTCGCCTAGCTCTTTGCAGGCAGCCTCCAAAGCTTCACACATCGCCGCAATCACCTCAGGTCCGAACGCTCCACCGCTCCGGAGCGGTGGATTTTGCCTGACACGTGACGGTGGATTTCCATTGGTCAGCTCGTCAAACCGCCTCATCGCCCCGTTCAATTCGTCCATGTGGAAGACCAGATCGAGCCATAGGACACCAGACTCGGGCAGTGGTGCGGTAACGATTCCAGGACTAGATTTGCTATGCGCCATGTCGCTTACCTCAGTGGTTCGCGGGCGGCTACCAAATTGACCCGCATGGCCTCGGTGCTATTCCGGCTCCGCGGCCGTTCGCCACACAACGGTCCGCTGGTCATTGGTCCACATGCGCTGGCCGAAGCCCTGAATCAAAAGGGCGGCCGTGGCCGCCCCTCGTCGCTGCGTATCGAGTTCGCGACGCCGTTTAGTCCGCGCCCCGAGTCGTCTGCCCAGCTTTTTCGTCGTCGAGGAAACGATCGGGTTGGTTCGGGGATGGTAGGGCACTAGTGGTCCTTTAGGTGGGTCGTCGCGTCCTGTTCGCTTGCGCTGCCTCAGCGAGGCGAACCAGCGCTAGCTGCACCAGGTTCGGTTCTACTGCGGAGGCCAATGGCTGACGTGGGCGCAAGCGTCTAAGGGCCTGCTCATAGCTGAACTCCACCTCGTCAATCGTTACACCGTCACGCTCTCGCTCAACATCCATTCGCTCTGCCTCCCGATGCATGGCTTCGAGAGCGTCCGTGTCATCAGTAGCTTCTGCCTGGTCCATCAGACCATTCCAGATCGCGTAGGCCAGAGTGTGCTTCGCTGCGTTCTGTTCATGGATTCCAGGACTCGATTTGTTATAAGCCATGTCACTCACCTCACGTGGCTACAGGGCGGTTTCCAAATTGACCGGCTGGCCTTCGCTGCTATTCCGGCTCTGCGGCCGTTCACCACACAACAGTCCGCTGGTCATTGGTCCACGTGCGCTGACCCTGATCGGTCTCGAACCGGTGCCCGCCAGAGTTTACAGCAGGCGTTGGGAAGCCGGCGGATCCCAGGGCGTGCCGCTGACTGAATTGGCCAGGAGATCGGCGAAGCCGGTGGAGGCGCGTAACCACGCCCTGCCGAGTATTTGATCGACAAGGCTGGCGGTGCGCTCGGGCATAGTTCGATGCTGGCGGCGGTCGAGCGGCAGGCGCCGGGGTCCCCGCAAGACCGGATGGCCGAGCATGAGCCGAATTGCAAGCCTCGGCCTGAACTTTGAATTTTGAAGCGCCACGCCGACCCAATTCCTACTCTGCAGCCCACGTACAGCGAGTCCAAGGTGGATGCGAGCGCAATCTCGTCGAGCGCTTTTTCAACAAAATCAAACACTACCGGGCCATCGCCACGCGCTACGACAAACTCGCTCGAAATTTTCTCGCCGCCGTCCAGTTGGTCGCAGCTATCATCCTGCTCAACTGAGGACAGGCCCTAGCTAGAATGAGTTGTTTGTGTTTGGCCCATCGAAATCTCGATCCGGATTTGGGAAGGATTGACGACCCAGCGAATCTGATTGGTAGATGTCTCTGAACCGTAGGTATTGAGGCGTTTGGCGCGCGGCAAAACCATAGGTCTGCCGCAATATGCGGGGAAGGGCCCGACTATGCGTCTTACCATTCGGCGACGCGTAGGTGGCGTCATTTCGCGCGAACGACGACGCCGACGCCAGGGAAAGACCACCAGCAAATATCGACAGGGACAGTAGCATTTTCAACGTGACGATCGTGAGGTTCATTTTCATAGCGTGCTCCTCCGGTGTTTGCGACTCTGAGACCCGGCATCTTGTGAGAAAATTCCCGTTGCGATGGCGGTTCTTGATCCAGCAGTTGCGCATGTTTGACTGGAAACTCCGTCCGATCACGCAAGACAGTCTCTTTTATTCCGGAGCTTAACCGCTGGCATAAAATGACATGGGGTATCGATGCGGCTCGCAATTCTGCCTGTACCGCGCCGCCGAGATGGTGAGGCCGAGCACCTTGGCGGTCGGCAAGTGCGTTTACGTCCAGAGTGTGACGGCGAGTCCGAGTGTGGCTTTGGTGAACATGTCTTCCTCCTGTTGCGAAACAACCGGCCAGCGCAAAGCTCGCCGCAGGAACGCCGTACCCGAACAGCAGCCAGTTGAATATCGGGGTCGGCGACAAAGCGGCGCCAACGATGCGTGGGTCCCAAGCGAGGCGAGCACCGTCGAGAACTCCGAAGGCTGGCCACACACCGCGGCCCGCGTCATCGATGGAGTTGTTCGTTCGTCCGACTTGCTAGTCGACATCACAGACACCGACGGCAAGGTGAGCCGGTCCGTCCCGCTCTGGGAGGCCATCGGGGACGATCAAGAGGAATACAACGATTGCCGGTCGACCCTCCTCGCCGATGGCAACTGCACTACGGGCCGCCGTGCGGCGCCGGTTTACTTCCTGGAATTGGTCGGCAATCTCGTCCTCATCGACCTGAAGGGCAGCACGGTCGTTGCTCTCACCGGCCTGCCGCCGGCACCGGATACCTGATCCGCTACCCTTGAGGCCGCAGCAGGAGGTGGGAAATGAGCGGGGAGAACAAGCTCATCACCCTCGACTTGCCGCGCGGGGGACATGTGTTGCGCTAACTCGCAGCGCTCATGCCTTCCCGCATGACTGGTCTATGGTGAGGACTTATCAATGCCTTCGGTGGATTCGATCGTGCCTTTTCGGCGTCGCCTCGCCGCCCGTTGCACCGGCCGAACCGCTGCTGTTTGCCTCAGGGCTGCGTGCGTTGGCGTTGATTTCAAAGCAGGTCAGCCATCCGATATAACTTGGCGGCCCGGATATTTTTCCTTCCATGTCGCACATCGCCCTGTCGTGCGCCGTAAAGCTCGGCCAATCCTTGATGAGTTTGTCCCGAGCAAATCTCTCCATGCTGAGGCAATCCGACACCGTGGATTCACGACAGCTTGGCCCAACATCGAACTCGGGAACACGACCGGCAACCGTGACGATCAGCTGTGAACTCAGCATCGCATCAAGGTTCATCTGCGGCGACGATGTGTCGATTGAGGCGCGGACGCGACTGGTTGGGCCGACCGCATGAGCGGGTCCTCTTCGCCAAGTTGCTTGGCGTCCCGCAATACCTCAATACAGGACAACAGCTCCACATAACTTGATGGCCCGCCAGTCCTCACAGTCCCGATGCACTGGCTCTCGTCGTCCGCGCTGTATTTCGACCAGTTTTGGGCCAAGGTGGCTTCCGCCGTATGCTCATCATCTATGCAGGCAGCCTTGTCCCGTCCGGCTGAGATGGCGTACTGGGATGCGGCATTGCAGGTTGTGGTAACATCCAGTTTGGGCGGCGCGTCTGCAAGCGCGACCGCAACTTGCAGTCCGAGCAACAGCGGCGCAGCGGCAATTCTCTTGAACGTTGACATCATTTCATTCCCCGACAATTTTTGCCATCATGGGAAAAGGCGAAGGTCCAAAACCCAAGGCTGCCACTCTTATTTGCTCCGACTCTGTTGGCAGCCGGAGCGTCCACGTAACGCTCAAACTCTGAGTGCGTTTCATACATAGCGGACTACGGCATACGGACATTTATTCCACGCTGCGCTGCCACCACAATGACGGCGCAGCTCGCTCAGTGCGGCCTGAGCTGCGGGATGCGCCGCAGAACGTTTCCTCGGGTGATTTCTTCCTGCACCCAGCGCAGCATGTCCCCGTAGATGCCAATTGGCTTTCGGCCAAATCAGGCTCCCTTGCTCGACCGTGTTGAAATTGGGGTCCCGGAATTGCCATGCGAATGTCACTTGGATGATGCCGCCGTCGAGACGATAGACGCCCCCGATATTGTTAACGAGAATGCGAGGCGCTGGAGGATTGCGTACGTAAGCATTGAACTCGATCATGTAGATTCCTCCGGATGGGATAGCGCTGCTCCGCACCCCTCCCTGTGAGGGAGGGGTGAAGGCCGGAATCGGCTCAGACGGGGAGCAGATCGCGAACCGTGTCGGCGATCATCGCCAGAAAGCCTGCTGCCGCGTCGTTGAACGTCTCTGTAGCAAAGAGATCGTTTATGGTCGCCCCGACCGTGCGGATCGCGACGTGCAGTTCGGCCACCATTCAGCGTAGAGCTTGAGCTGCTCCATGGCGCACTTCGCGTCCAAATCTCGTGAACAAATTGGAATAACAAGCACCAAAACACAGTCTAGATGACCGAAGATATATGGAGCCCAGTCATGGCCGAGATTCATTCCGTCAAAACGACCAGACTGTCGAACCGACAGCCTAGCAGGACCTTCAGCGACGACGCTCAACAAGATCCGCTCGAAGGGCGCATGCTTTATGTTCTGGGATTGAGCATCGCGGGTGCTATTTTGGCGAACGGGGTCCTTCTTATCTATTTTACTTCGCTCTAGAAATAACCCTCGCCCATTTGAGGCCGACATCGTAAGTCGAATATCAGTACCCGACAGTACGTCGTGGGCGATTGCTACGCGTGGTCATTCAGTGCGAAGCTGGCGAATGGGCACTCTGTACCCGTCGCGCAAATGCGTTGGCCTTCGCAATTGCCTCCGCGCAAGCATGGCCACGGAGGCGACTGCGCCCATGGATGCGCGGTCGGTCCTTACGCCCTCGCCATAGCCGCGGACGTCATTATCGCGCCACATTGCCTTGAACTCGGCGTTCAGCCTGAGCAGCGAATAAAGCTGCGGTGTCCGTGATTGTGGCTTTTGGCGCCGTCCGCGATGTATCGCGTGGTCTCAGCTATGCAGCCGCCGCCCGGTATCATTCCTGGTGCGCTCGCTATTCCGACCGCAGCGTTGTCACCGAGCGCACGTTCGATACTCACGCGCAGTGCTTGGGCGACGGCAGCTGCATTGTTGGCGCCGAAGCCTTGTCGCACTATGGCGCGTAGTGTCGTCACCACTGGCCGCGGCTGCGGCGTGTTTTGTTAGGCTCGTGCCTGAGATGCGTTTCGAGCGGCTCGTTGCCCTGCGGACTTCATCGCGAGTATCGAAGGTCGGGCGGGCTTGTCCCTTCTTGGTAGTCATTTTAGCAGCCAGTTTTCGTTGTTTGATAGTAATACAGTATAAAAAATACCTGAGGTGATTGCGGGGAATAACGACCCTGACCCGTCGAGTCGTATTGCCACCTCGACAGAGGCGCTAATCCAAGAGGGCGCCCGACCTGGGTCGGTCAGATATCCAAACGGTAGGAGCTTGCATTATGTTAGGAAGAATCGCGATCATAATTGCTGCGAGTGTTGCTGTTGGAATTTTATCGGCTCCGATGATGGTTTGGCCAGAGGAGGCGGTGGGCACGGGCGCGGCGTGTTTGGCGGGGGTGGACACTTTGGGGGCGGTTTCGGCGGTGGCGGTTTTGGCGTCGCGGCCTGATCAACTCCGCGCTCGGTCTGAGTCGAGAGATGGGTTGGGCAGAGGAGCGCCCCGAACCTCAACAGCAAAAATAGCACCGAAGCACACCGCTCCACCACATGTCCCTGCCGAAGCCGCTGCTTAATGCCGCGCCGGCCTGCTGTAGCAGGATCGATGTCGCAATGTTGATGGGGCTCATCTCACCAGCTGCATGCGCGTCGGTACCGATCATCATCGGCTTGGCGATAGGAGGGCTGTGCGCAGTTAGGCAACGGCATGCCGGAATTCCTCGTCAAATATCCGGATGTGTCGATTGATCTACACCTGAGCGACGCCATGGTCGACATCATCGGCGACGGCTTCAATGCGGCGATCCGCATCGCCGCATTACCCGATTCATCGCTCATTGCGCGGCGGCCCTGTAGGATGCCCCGGTATTTGCTTGGCTCACCAAGCTATCTGAAGGAGCATGGCCGGCCCCGCCACCCGATGCACCTCGCAGAGCATGTGTGCATCACCTATGGCCACGGCACGGCGGCGGAGACTTGGCGCTTCACGTACAAGAACGGGAAATTAGCGATTGTGCGACCATCGGGCCCGCTGCGCGTCAACAACGGTGATACCATGATGCCGGCCTTGATCGCTGGGTCGGCCTCGGCATTCTGCCTGAATTCATCTTGCGCGACGCACTCGACGCTGGTCGGCTAGAGAGATTGCTCGCGGATTGCGAGCCAAACCAAGCGGCGGTGACGCGGCCCAAGCGAACCCCAGGGCGGGTCAAAAGACCATGAGTTCAGCCGCGCTTCGATGGAAAGCGGTGGCAGCAGGGGATTCCAGCCGCGCGTGCCGCCTTGCTTGCCTTGCCGTCGCTCGCACCGATGCCCATGGAGCTGGGCGTGCGCATGTTCGATGCCGTGACATTCGCATCGGAAGTCATGCCAGCCGATTTCGAGGTGTGCCCGGCCCTCACGGCGGAAGGCCAATGCGACGCCGAAGATCGGCGGCCGCGACCGTGATTTCGTCAGCACCGGCAATGACGTGAGCATTGGTAAGGATGATCCCTTCGCCGGCATCGATCACTACACCGGAGCCGGTCGCTCGGCCAAGATCGCGCGCGCTCGCGGCTCGCTGTGCCCGTTGACCCTTGTTTGGCGAGGAATTCAGCGCTGAGTTCTTCGCGCCGCCCTTGATCGCAATGCTGACAACGGCAGGCGTTATTTGCTTGAGAAGCGGGGCGAGCGAGAACGCGCCGCTGGCCTGTTCGAGCATCGGCAGCGGGACGCTGGCATTGGCGTTTGTGCCTCCGACGGTCAGCGCGAGGCCCAGTGCTGCCATTTTCAGGAATTTCTTCATGTCACCAATCCTCACGTTGAAGTCCAATTGCAAGCTTTTCGCGCCGGAAATGTTAGAGGCGGCCGGCCCGAAGGCTGGCTGCGTTTTCAAGGCTTCGATCGAGTCAGTTTTCCCGTTCCCATAAGCGGACGTTGATATCCGGATCGGTGCCGATGTAGGCGCCGAAGGGGTTGTACACATTGGTGTACGCCGGGTGGCCCGGGTCGACGTTGTAGGTCTTCGTAGCCGCCAATGCGCCGGAGGCCGTGGCGAGGATGACGGCGAGTCCGAGTGTGGCTTTGCTGAACATGTCTTCCTCCTGTTGCGAAAATCATTGGCGCATTTCTGGATCCGGCATTTCGACCGCACGTCAGAAGTTGCTGCCTGCGATGCCCATAACACTTAGTCTCGCGGCCGATAATTTCCTCACGCGGCATCACGTTTTCATGAGGAACAAGTTTTGGTGCGCTAATGCAGGTCAGCCGCAGCCACCGCAGCCTGACAGGACGTCGTCTGATGGGACGAAAGGCGCCAAGTGACGGCGGATGATCCTGAGCGAAATGGGAACTACTGTAGCGAGGTCGACCACCGAATGACCCTGTTCCGGTAACAAAACGTCGGCCACTCGAATGTCAGATTTGAAATCCCACGCGACGGTCGAGACTCTATATCGCGATGAACCTGGCGTGGCTTACGTGAGCAAGGCGAGCGTGCCAGCTGACCAAGCATTTACGTAGCCACGTCATAACATTCGAGCTTTTGCGCGCCGGATATAATTAGGCAACCCTTCAGGCTCAATTGCGACCAAGGCTTCCATCGCTCTACGGAAGCCGTGGAGCATTCACGCGACTAGTGTGTGGGCGGCGATCTCCGGCGGGACGCGATCAGTTACGCTCGCCTCTCTCGACCACGCCTGACGGGATCAAGTCCCGACATTTCCCGCAACGTTCGCCACCTTGGTTTTTGACCGCAGCAGCCATGTCCGGGGGTCGAGCTGGCGCCGCTCGTTACGCCGCTAGCCGGTCCGACGCCTGATGCCATGGTCTGCCCCGGGGCAGGCGTCGCAACCGCTACTGCGATGCAATGAATAAAAGGAATTTTCGCTGCCTGCGCATGCGATGGTCCTACACGAGGGGTCATAAGGGCGCTCGCATGGATTTGGGCTAAAGATGCTGCGCGTCGTGGTCACTCCCGCTGCGCCAACGCGATAGGACTTCAGCACGTCGTGCTTAGCAACTCCAGTTGAAAGCCCACAGCCTTTTCACCCGACTTGCTCATCTGGTGGGCGCCACTCGCCGCGCATCACGAGAGCCTTGTCGGCACGAACATTTGGTCGCGTAGCTTGGCCCGCTTCAGCCCTCGCGGGCGAAGTTGGGGTGATCCGATGGGCTTCATGGACATGCGGAGTGGATGAGCCTTCAGGAGAAGGCGGGGGGCTGAGACGTGTCACGGCCGAGGTCGCCGGGGATCGTGAGACATCTTGATTGTGAGTACGAAAAGGCGCTCGAAATCGATGCTTTAAGCGAGGATGCTGTGTAGCGGGATTGAGGTCGCTATACCCCTGCTGCAATTCGCCCCGCGCTCATCTTCTCACCAAATTCGCACCCGGTTCTTCGGTGAAAGGTAAAGCTTGTCGCTCGGCTTCACATTGAATGCTTTGTACCATGTGTCCATATTCCGCAGCACGCCATTGACGCGATACTGCTCCGGCGCGTGAGAATCGGACACAATCTGTTGTCGAATCGAGGCGTCGGTTGATTTCTCGCGCCAACTCTGGGCATAGCTCAGAAAGAAACGCTGGTCGCCGGTGATGCCATCGATGACTGGCGCTGGCTTGCCGCCAAGGGAATGATGATAGGCGTCGAGCGCAACCAATGCACCGGCGAGATCGGCGATGTTCTCGCCTAGGGTGAGATCGCCTTTCAGGTGGACACCAGAAAGCGGCTCATAACGATCGAATTGGCGGACAAGTTGCGCGCGCTTTGAATTGACGAGCGTCCACCCACGTCCACCAGCTAGAGAGTCTGCCATTGCCGTCATACGCGCGTCCCTGATCGTCAAACGCGTGGCTCATTTCGTGACCGATCACTGCGCCCATGCGGCCGTAATTGGCTGCCGGATCGGCTCCAGGATCGAAGAAGGGGAGTTGGAACATCCCGGCGGGAAGGATCATCTCATTCAGATTGTCGTCATAAAAAGCATTTACCGTCTGTGGACTCGTGTCCCATTCGCTACGATCGACCCGCGAGTGCAATCGCTTGACGTTCATCAGCCACTCAAACTTCAAGGCGGCTTCGATATTTCCGACGAGATCGTCGGGCCGCACCTCCAGGCCCGAGTAGTCCTGCCATTTGTCCGGATAGCCGATCTTAACATTCAGGCTTGCCAGCTTGTCCAAAGCCTTGCGCTTGGTCCGTTGGCTCATCCAATCGAGGCGCTCGATACGTGCCTTGAGGGCGATGCGGAGTTTTGATGTCAAGTCGGCGATCTGCGCCTTGGTCTCGGACGAAAAATAGCGCGCCACATAAGCCCGCCCGACCGCCTGCGCCATGACATTCTCGATCGTGTCGACTGCCCGCTTCCAGCGCTCCGGTTGTTCCGCAACGCCGGTCATGACTTTACCGTGGAAGGCAAAATTGGCGTCGACGAAACGCTTCGAGAGATATGGTGCCGCAGCATCGGCAACATGGAAGGCCTGCCAGGCTTTGAGCGTGGGCAGCGGCGTGCGCGCATAGATAGCCGCGATCTTCGAAATAGCAGTTTTCTCAACCACAACCACGTGCTCGAGACGTTCAAGATCGGCGTTCGCCAAAAATCGGCGCCATGGGAACGGCGCGGACTTCTCAAGGGCTGACACAGTCACGGGATTATAGGTCTCGTTCGGGTTGCTCCGTTCCGTGTCGGTCCAACTGACTCGAGCAATGGCCGTCTCGAAGGCGAGAATTGCGGTCGCCGTTTCCGCCGGGGCCTCCCAGTTGATCATTCCGAGGAGTTGCGTCACATAGGTGAGGTATGCGGCCTTCTCCTTGGCAAGGCTCGGCGCGACGTAGTAGTCGCGGTTGAGGCCAAGACCGCCTTGGCTGATCGAGACCCCGTACCTACCGGGTGCATGATCATGAAGACCGATCTCCAAGCTGAAAACGGAATCGAAAAACGAGCGGCAACCGGCCCCCATAAGATCGACCAATTCCGCCTGGGTGGACGTAGACCGGATCATCGCAATGAGTGCAGCGATCGGTTGGACATCGAGCTCCTCGGCGTGTGCCTCGTCCATGAAAGCTGCGTAGAAAGCGCCGATCTTGGATGCATCTGCTTGTGCGGACGGGCTGCTCCCCTCCCGCGCCTGTTCGAGTATCTCCCGGATACGGGCCTCCGCGGTCATCCTCAGGAGGACGGAAGGCCCAATCGAACTGCGATCGGCCGGAATCACAGCGCGGTCATACCAACTGCCGTTGGCATATCGGAAAAAATCGTTGCCGGGCTTTTCTGCCAAATTCGCTCCAGCAAAATCGAACCCCCAGCCGGTCGCCGCTGGAGGGTAGTCCAAGGCCAGCCCCATGGGGGCAATGATCTGCGACGCGAAGATGACGAGAATAACGGCCGCGATCCGGTAAGCCAGATTCAACATAGTCTCTGCCCCCATAACTGGCGACTTTCATTTGAGCCCAGCGCCACTGCGGGCAGCCGCCATCCCCGATCACAGTCACGGTTGATCCTGCGGTGGAGATGACGACGCCCCTATCCAACAAGCAAACACCATGCCGGCAGCCTGCTGGTCTCCCGGACCACATCAGTGGAGGATCAGCCGGCGCGGCGATCGCGGTCATCGCGATTCATTTCAAACCGAATGCGCGGATCCGGATCAGTCTCGAACCGACGCCCGCCAGAGTTTACAGCAGGCGTTGGGAAGCCGCCGGATTCCGTGGCCGAACCTCGGGCATTCGCGGGCACCCTCGCCTTGAGATGCTTCAATTGCGTGCGACTCTGATGCTCAGGCATCGAGTATGCGCCGCCATAGCCCTGCGCGACGGCGCCATAGCTTTGCGCATGCGCCCCGATCGGGGCAACGGAGGCAATAACGAGCGCAGCCGCAGCTGCGATACTCACCTTCGACATGGACTTCTCCTTCGGGATGGATTGAGTCAGGGTTTTAATGACGTCGATCGTCGCAGTCGGCGCATTGCCGCAACTTTGATCGCCCCAGGTCGCCTCGCATCAGAAGTCGGCGCCTGCGATGCCCATAACACTCATCGTCGCGGCCGATAATTTCCTCACGCGACATCACGTTTTCTTGAGGAAGAAAGTATTGATGCGCTGATGCAGGTCAGCTGCAGCGACCGCAGCCTGACACGACGTTGTCTCGCGGGATGAAAGGGCACCAAGTGGTGCCGGAGATCCTGAGCGAAATGGCAACTCCAACAAGGGAGGTCCACTGGAGGCCAAAGAGATGCCTTACGCGCGACACTAACAGGACGCGACGCCGCGAGATTGCTCAGTACGCACTGCGCCTCCGGTCATCGGGCGCGAGCGTGTTTGTGGAGCTGGAGGCGCTCTGTCCATGAGCTCTCTCCTTTTGATTTCAGGAGACATGGCGTTCAGCTGTGGCGAACGCTTTAAGGCTGGCCGAAAAAGTCAATTAAGGTGCGGGTGAGTGCTTCCTGTTTCCGTCGCTCACCCAATGCCGTGCTTCTTGGGGGAATAAGATTAGCCGAGAGATGGTCTCAATGGTCGCGTCCTTGCCGCTCCGGCGGAGGGGGTAACTCATGGGTATGATTCGTCTCGCATTCACGCTCCGCTTTATCGTTTACACGCTCAGCATTCTGCTGACCGCAGCGCTGGTGCTCACCGTTCTAGCGTATCCGCCCGCGATCGACCTAGCGGCGGTTCCGCTAGCGGTGTTTGCCGGGTTTGCGGTTCTTGGCACTCGCGATCTGATCCAGACGCGACACGCGGTGCTGCGAAATTATCCGATCTCAGCCCATCTGCGTTTCCTGCTCGAACAGATACGACCCGAGATGCGTCAATATTTCTTTGAAGACGAGAAGGACGGCCGGCCGTTCAGCCGCGACAAGCGGGCGGTGGTCTATCAGCGCGCCAAGATGGTCCTGGACAAGCGTCCGTTCGGGACGCAGTACGACGTCTATGCGCAAGGGTTCGAGTGGGTCCGCCATTCGATCATGCCGCGGCCGCTCGCAGCCGCGCCGTTCCGCGTCAAAATTGGTGGACCGGATTGCCCGAGGCCCTATGATGCATCGATATTCAATATCTCGGCCATGAGCTTCGGCGCCCTGAGCGCGAATGCGATTCGGGCCCTCAATAAGGGCGCCAAGGCCGGCAATTTCGCCCATGATACCGGGGAGGGCGGGCTTTCTCCTTATCATCGCGAGAATGGGGGCGACATCATTTGGGAAATCGGTTCAGGCTATTTCGGTGCGCGCAACCCCGACGGCTCATTTTCGGCGGGGCGATTCGCTGAGACGGCTGCGCTCGACCAAGTCAAGATGGTCGAACTGAAGATCAGCCAGGGTGCGAAGCCGGGCCATGGCGGCGTGCTACCGGCCGCTAAGGTCTCGGCCGAGATCGCGCGCACCCGCCGCGTGCCAATGGGCCAGGACTGCGTATCGCCATCCCGCCATTCCCAGTTCTCAACGCCAATTGAAATGATGCGATTTATCGGCGAGATGCGGCGGCTGTCAGGCGGCAAGCCGGCTGGGTTCAAGCTCTGCGTCGGGCATCCGTGGGAATTCCTCGCGGTGTGCAAGGCCATGCTGCAGACCGGCATCTATCCGGATTTTATTGTCGTCGACGGCAAGGAAGGCGGCACCGGCGCGGCGCCGCTGGAGTTCATCGACCATCTCGGCATGCCCCTGCGCGAAGGGCTGAATTTCGTTCACAACGCGCTCATCGGCATCAATGCCCGCCACCGCATCAAGCTCGGCGCCAGCGGCAAGATCGTGTCGGCCTTTGACATCGCCCGTGCCATGGCGCTCGGCGCCGACTGGTGCAACGCAGCCCGCGGATTCATGTTCGCGCTCGGCTGCATCCAGTCCCAGAGCTGCCATACCGACAGATGCCCGGTTGGCGTGGCTACGCAGGACCCCACCCGGCAGCGTGCTCTGGTGGTGGACGACAAATGGGTGCGGGTGAAGAACTTCCATGCTGCGACACTCCACGCTCTGTCTGAGCTGGTCGCCGCCGCAGGCCTCGATCATCCGAGTGAGTTCATGCCGGCGCATTTCTCCCGCCGCGTGTCGCCGCGCGAAGTCGTGAGCTTCGACGAGCTCTATCCCGCTTTGCGGCCAGGCGAGTTGGTCGACGGCACTGATGATCCACGCTTCCGCGATCCCTGGAAAATGGCGAGTGCGGGGAGTTTTCGACCGGTGAGCTGACCAGTAGCAGCATGCCGTGCACGGAGCAGCGCCGCAAACGCCCACATCAACTTCGGGCGGTGCTCCGGCTGCGGAGTATGAAGTACCGAATTGGCCGGTGCTGCCCCACGAGAGGAGGATATGAACATGAGGAAGTCGATAATCGCCGGCTTGACGCTTTGTGCGGCGGTTGGGGCCGGGCATGCTCACGCGTTCGCAAAGAAGCCGATTGATACTGCACATAGGCATCCGATCGCGAAGGCAGAAACTGCCAGACCCGGTGAGTTTCCAACTCAATTTCGAATACCGGCGCACCCTCTCGTTTATGACTGCGTGCACGTCAGCTTCCCGCAGTGCAGCCGGGGTCTTGATGGCTTGAATGATGGATCGTTCAGGCGGGGGTGGTGAGCGTCTAAGTCGACGGATTCCAAAAATCCTGCGGGTCCGACGTGAGCGCCAATGGTGAGCGATGATTCGAATTTCAAAGATGGATCACCAAAAATCGATCACCCAAAAATCGATCACCTAAGTCTATTGCAAAAAAGCTCTCCCCGCTGATGCGGGGAGAGCTTGTATCAGCTTCTAAGCGTGTGAAACAGGGTTACCAGCGAAAGCGGACGCCAGCCGTGGTCTGCCAGGTGTTATTCGCGAGGAAACCGTTGGCCAGACCGCCATTGATCTGCTCGTACAGCGTGCCGATGTAGGTGTCCCACTTCGGGGCAAACTTCCAGTCGAGCACAATGGAAACGGCATCCAGCGTGCCGGCACACGAAGACAGAGCGGTCGTCGCGAAGGCGCATGTTCCCCCGGCGCCATTCTTGGCCCCGCCCGAAAAGTCGTTCTGCCATTCGTGGTAGTAGGCAGCGGTCAGATCAAGGTTCGGCCGCAGCGCGTATGTGCCGCCGAACCAGGCGATTTGAAAGATTTTGGTCCCGCCGTTGAACGCCGTGCTGCTGATGTTGGTGCCGTTGATGTTGGTACACCCAAAGCAGACAAAATCTCCCGCGACATCAAGGAAGCCGGAACCGGGGACAGTGAACGGATCGCTGGGATTCTTCTGCTGGACCCACTCCCAGCCGGCATAGAGCTTGACCCGCTCCATGGTGTACTTCGCGTTCACCATCACAACGGCATTGTCGGAGAGCGTCGCGCTCAAAAACGCATTCCCAAACCCCGGGGTGAATATGTTGATCGGGTGCCCGAATTTATCGGTTGGAGTACCGGCGACAGCCATGGCCACGGCGTCCTTGGTGTACCCCGCGATGACATCGGTCGAGAAGACGCCGGGACCCACTTTAAAGTCGGCGCCCACGTCGCCCTGGAACGCCCCTTTCTCGCCGTTGCCCTGTTCGTAGCCGCCGACCTGACTGAACGCGCCAAAGTGCCAGTTGGCGTAGCTGACCCGGTATTTTATCGCCGTGGTGGCTTTTTTGTCCTGCGT
>WNFS01001166.1_pt1 | contig 19459 bp, 13 predicted proteins | sample 5400141 | NCBI WGS metagenome assembly WNFS01 (sample SAMN13153358, study PRJNA577476) | soil metagenome | isolation source: 60 cm saprolite under Madrone tree | place: USA:California | collected 2016-06-14
ATCAGCTCCCTCGCCTGCTCCGAGGTTGCCGCCTCGCCGAGGAAGAACACGACCTCCGCTCGGCCTCCAACCGGCAGCTCGATCTGCGCCTGGAGCGCGCCGCACGGATCGAGGCCCGCACCGACCCGTCCCGAGAGCCGGTGTCTCGGCGCGAGCGCCGCCGGATGATCCGGCGAGCCGTTGCGTCCGAGAAATTCCGTCCGGTCGGCCGTCCACGCCGTCTGGGTCCCGCCGAGGTCGGCAAACGCGACGCGAGCGCCAAACTCGCGCCGCCACGCGTTACGCGCGAACATCGCGCCCGTCTTCCCGTCGATCTCGGTGACGACAAACGGCGCGGCGGCGGCCCGCGAGACGCCAAGGACCCACTCGACGTAAGCGGTCACGGACAGCCGCCGCGGTCGTCCGGACTCGTTCGTCAGCCTGAGACGCGAGATCTTGATGGAGTCGTCGAGCGGCACCAACTGCAGCAGCTCGAGCGAGACGCCGTGCGAGACGTGTTCGAAGCGCGTGTAGCCCTGCCCATGGCGGATGACGTAGGGCACGGCCCCCTCGTGGATCGGGAGCGCCGTCGGCCCCCACAAATCTCCGGTCTCTTCGTCCCGGACGTAGATGGTCTCGCCCGGCGGATCGCTGACCGGATCGTTCGACCAGGCGGTGAGCTGGTTCTCGCGACTGTTGACCGACCACGTGTACCCCGAACCCGACTCGGAGACCTGGAAGCCGAACCCCGCATTTGCGATCACGTTGATCCACGGCGACGGTGTCCACCGTCCCTCATCGAGGACCGTCACGTATTCGCGCCCATCCCGCTCGAAGCCACCTAGGCCGTTGAAGAGCTCGAGATCCGGCCCCCGGGCCGTCACATTCGCCGGCGCGACCGCCAGCCGCCGTGGCTGAGCGGGCGGAGCCGCGTCAGGCCGCTGCGCGCGCGCCATCTGGTCGGCCAGCGTCCCGCGCCGGTTCGACAGCACCGCCCGCGCTACGGACTGGAGCACGTCACGTTGCGTCGCCGTCACGCGGTCCGCTCTCAAGATGTACACGTTCCCGTGCAACCCATGTCCATCATGGGGTCCCGCCGACTGGCTCGTGCGCAGCAGCGTCTCCAGCAATGCCTGCAGATCCTGAACGTACGATGGCGCGCGCTCGTTCAGGATGACCAGATCGACCGCCAGCTGCTTCATCCGCCAGTACTCGTGCGCGCGGAGGAGTTGCCGCACGATGCCCACGTCCTCGGGCTCGTCGATCTGAACGAGCACGATCGGGAGGTCGCCCGAAATCCCGTGAGCCCACAACGCGTCGGGGCCGCCCGTATGACGCGTGAGGACGTCCGCGGAGGGCCGGAGCGCCCGGTCCGAGTAGAGAACGCGGCTCGCGAGACCCTGGAAGAGGTGTGCCTCGTCCGGGCCGATCCCGAGGTGGTGCTGTTGAACCTGCGCCTGCGTCCACGCCAGCGTCGCGGCGCGGTCGAACGTCGCCGTATCGCGATACTTCTCGGCGAGGCCGAGGGCCTCCGCGCGCGACGGCGCGACGAGCGTCGAGAAGGCGACGCGCACGGTGTCGCCCGGCGGAAGCCGTACGCGGCGTCGCAGGCTCACGATCGGGTCGAGCACCGCGCCGGTCGTGTTGGAGAGGGGCTGGCCGTCGATCACCGCCGCCGGCGTTCGGATCCCGCGCCCGCGGCCGAGGAACCGCGCTCGGTCAGTCTCCCATTGCAGCGCGCCGACCGGGTCTCCTTCGACGACCGCCACGTGGGCCAGCCAGACCGGGACCTCGCCGCGTGACCGCGGCCGGCGTGTCGCCAGCAGAGTGTCGAGCTCGGGGATGCACTCCGTCTGCACGCTCAGATTGGAAAACGCCGGGTGGGCCGCGTCCGCCGCCGGCGGCGCCAGGACGACCTCGGCGTACGATGTCAACTCGATCTCCCGGCTCTTCGTCCCGAGATTCGTGAGCGAGACGCGACGCACCTCGGCATCGTCCTCCGGTGACACGATCACCTGGAGCGTGGTGCCGATGGCGCCGTCGCGCCGAACGATCTCCGCCCGATCCTCGGAGAAGATGACCTCGTAACTGTCCGGTTGACCGCCGCGCGGCTGGTAGCCGGCCGACCAGCTCTCACCGCTGTCGACATCGCGGAGGAACACGTACGTGCCCCACGCGTCGCGTGTGACGTCTTCCCGCCACCGCGTGATCGCGAGGTCACGCCAGCGACTGTATCCCGATCCCGCCGTCGTCAGCATCACCGCATATCGTCCGTTCGAGAGCAACTGTGTGCGTGGTAGCGAGCCGTGCGGCGAGGTAAAGTGCCTCACGACCGGCGGAACGAACTCGCGCACGTCACCGACGGCCTGCACCTCGTCCGCACGTGGCCGGGCGACCGCCACGTCACGCGGCGTCCGTTCTTGAAGAAGCAGCTCGGTGGCCTGGACGATGGGCTCGGCATGGAAGCGCGCGCGCATCGCGCCGTCGTGGACGACGTTTGCGATCGCGACGACCACCATGCCCTGGTGGTGCGCCATATAGGCGCGAATCACGGCGACCTGGGCCACCTCCGGAAGCCGGGCCGCGGTGTAGTCGAGCGCCTCGTAGAAGCCGTAGGCGCCGCTGGCCCCGGCGGCCGCCAGGCGCCGGAAGTTCTGAATCGCCGCGGTCGGATCGATCATCGCCGCCAGGCCCGTCGCATAGGGCGCGATGACGACGTCCTCGCTGAGTCCGCGTCGCAGTCCGAGCCCCGGCACACCGAAGCTCGAATACTGGTAGGTCATTTCGAGATCTCGCGCGTTGTAGCCCGACTCCGACACACCCCACGGCACGCCGCGCTCGGCGCCATACCGGATCTGCCGGCCCACGACGAGCCGCGATGTCTGCTCGAGCAGGCTGCCCGCCGGCGCGCGCATGACGAGCCCGGGCATCAGGTATTCGAACATCGATCCCGACCAGGACACGAGCACCGAGTCCAGTTCCACCGGGGTGAGGGCTCGGCCCAGCCGGAACCAGTGCGAGACGGGGACGTCGCCCTTGGCGATCGCGACGAAACTCGCGAGACGAGCTTCCGATGCAAGCAGGTCGTACCGACCGGGGTCGAGACTGCCGTCCGTGACGCGGTATCCGATCGCAAACAGCTTCCGCATTGGATCGAAGAGAAAGCCGAAGTCCATGGCACCGGCCATCGCCAGAGCGCCCCGGGCGAGGATCGTGAGCCGACGAATGAGCGTCTCGGGCATGTCGAGATCACGCGCATGGCTTTCAACGGTGGCGGAGAGCGCCTCCGCCCAGACGAGGACGTCCGTTTGCGCGCTCGCGGGATCGTCGTCGACCAGCGCTCGCGCGATGTCCCGCACGGCTTCAGCGCGCGCCTTCAGCACCGCGAGCCGCGCGGCCCATTCCGCCGAGTCGGGCGGGGGCTCCTGGACGGTCGCCGTGACGGCGTCGATAGCCTCCTCCAAGCGCCCGCGGGTGGCCGGGCCGGGGCGTGCATCGCCGGCCGCCACGACGGTCGACAGGCGGACGAGCAGCGCGGTGTCTTCGATCCCGGCGAGCGCCGAGCGATCGAGACGCGGGCGGTCGATCATCTCCTCACAGGCGTGCGCGAGTGCGATGAGATGGCCGGCGAGATTGCCGCTGTCGACCGACGATACGTACTTCGGCTCGAGAGGATAGCAGTGCTTCGTGTCGTACCAGTTGTAGAAGTGGCCGCGGAAACGCTCGAGGGTGTTCATCGTCTCGAGCGTGGCCTCGAGACGCTCGACAGCGTCGAGCGTGCCGATCCAGCCGAAATCGCGCGCGGCCACCGTGGACAGCAGGTACAGTCCGATGTTCGTGGGCGACGTGCGATGCGCCACCACCGGGCTCGGCGTTTCCTGAAAGTTGTCGGGTGGCAATGCGTGGTCTTCGGGACCGACGAACGTCGCGAAGAACCGCCACGTCCGCCGCGCGATCGCCCGGAGGGCTCGCACATCCTCGGACGAGAGCGGCTGGGTGACTGCTGTCCTCCGAGGCACGCTGATCCATCGCGCCACCGCCGGCGACACGGCCCACAGCATCAGAAAGGGCAGCGCGGCGGGCCAGGCCTCTGGTCGCCCCCACGCGACGGCAACCGACGCGGCGCCGGCGAGCGCAACCCCGCCGCCCATTCGACGGCAGAACCCACGGAGATCGAGACGGAGGCCGGCTTTCGCCTGCGCCGCGGTCACCCATTCCAGCAGCCTACGATGCGTGACGTACACGCGGACGAGCGTCCGCACGATCGCATCACTCATCAGCCACGCCTGGTGCGTCAGCATCGTGATCGTGAGCCCGATCTGCGAGGCGGCCAGGACGACGTCTCGGCCGACCGCGCGGGTGTGGCTGCGCTTCGAGATGCCGCGCGCGTGGGGGACCAATCCGCCCAGCACCGACAAGAGCCCGGGCACGGCGACGGTGGCGAGGATGAAGGCGCTCCACATGGTGGGCGACGTGCCCGGCGTCACCCAGGCGACGACGAGCGTCAGGAAGGCGGCCGGCGCCGACACCGTGCGACGTAGGTTGTCCAGCATCTTCCAGCGCCCGATCACGGGGATTCGGCTTCCAAGGATCCACGGAAGCAGCTGCCAGTCGCCGCGCGCCCATCGGTGCTGGCGCGCCGCTGCGACCCCGTAATGCGATGGAGCGCTCTCGAACAGCTCGACATCGGTAACGAGACCGGCGCGCGCGAACACACCTTCGAACAGATCGTGGCTCAGCAGCGCGTTCTCCGGCACCCGTCCGGCCAGCGCCGCCTCGAACGCGTCGACGTCATAGATCCCCTTGCCGGTGTACGACCCTTCCCCCCAAAGGTCCTGGTAGACGTCGGACACCGCCGATGCGTACGGGTCGACCCCTGCCGGGCCGGACGAGAGGCGCTGGAAGAACGAGCCCTCGCGTCCGGGCAGCGGCGGTGTGACTCGGGGTTGAAGCACCGCGTATCCTTCGACGACACGCCGCCTTCCGGGATCGACCCGGGGTCGATTGAGGGGATGCGCCATCGTACCGACCAGCCGCTCGACCGCGCCTCGAGGCAGCCGCGTGTCGGCATCGAGGGTGATGACGTAGCGGACGCCGGCCGGCGCGACGGCGTCCGTAGGCACGAAGCTGGTGTCCGTCGCCCCTCGCAGGACGCGATTGAGCTCGTGGAGCTTGCCCCGCTTGCGCTCCCACCCCATCCACGCCCGCTCGCGCTCGTTCCAGAGCCGCCGGCGGTGGAAGAGAAGGAATCGCTCGCTTCCATCCGGCGCGGCACCGTGACGCCGGTTCAGACGGGCGATCCCCTCGCGCGCGGCCCCCAGCGTTTCGTCATCATCCGGCATGCTCTCCGTGGGCGCATCCAGCCAGTCGGTGAGGATGGCAAAGCGAAGATCGCCGTTCGGATTGGCCAGGTAATGCACTTCGAGCCGCTCGATCTGCTCATTCACTTCCGCGCCGTCCGTCAACAGCATCGGCACGACGACCATGGTTCGCAGATGCGGTGGCACGCCGTCGCGCAACTCGAGTCGAGGCAGCACCGCCGGCGTCACCAGCGCGGTGACGCTTCGATTCAGCAGGGCGATCGCCAGGTCCGAAGCCGGGACGACGGCCAGCAGTGCGAGCACGAGCAGGCTCATCGGCTCGACGCCGGATGCCCCTGCTGCGAGGAGTGGCAGCGTGAACATGAAGCCACTGAGGACGGCGATCGTTCCCAGATATCCGGGTGTCGCCGCCGCGACGTAGGTACGCAGCAGCCGGCGCATTCGCCGCGCGCGGTAGCCGAGCGTCAGCTCGAAGGCCTGGCGCCCGTTGCCGATGAGATAGAAGCCAGGATCGCTCCGCCGGTCGTCGTCTGCCCCGTCCGCGCGGTGCGTGTGCGCCATGGCCTCGCGTGCGACTTCCAGCTCGGACCGACCTGAACCCCGCGCGAGCTCTTCGACGGCGTGCCGGTAGGCGTCTCGGGTTGCGAAGTCCATCGCGGCGTAGTTCGGGCCGGCTCGCAGCACCTCGTCAACGAGGCTGACGGTCTCGAAGAACTGCGCCCAGTCCAGCGCCGACATCAGGCTCATGCTCATGATCACGTTGCGGACGGTCACGTTCATCGCGGCCTGCCGCTGATGCTCGATGCGGACAATCTCCTCGGACGTCCTCCCCTGCGCTTCCAGCCGTTGATCGAGCCAGCGCAGGGCCGGAGTCACCGCGCGATCTTGCTCCCGCAGTCGCTGGACGAGCTGCACCGCGAAAGCGGTCACCAGCGGGCCGCCCTCGAATCGCTCGAGGCCCTTCGCCGTCGGCGCGACATCACCGTCGCCAACGCCGAGCAACTCGTCCGCCAGGGCGTCGGCCTCCTGGCGCGCCGCGCGCCCGCGAACGATGCTCTCCGCCAAGCGTCGAAGATTCTCGACGAGCACGACGCGCAGCGTGATCGCCACTGCCCACAGCTCGCCCATGGTCAGCGGCTGCACGCGCTGGTAGGCGTGCACGAACCGCCGGAGCGATTCGGGGTCGAGCCGGCTATCGGTGTGGGCAACGAACGCCCAGGCGATCCCGTAGACGCGCGGATAGCCGGCCAGCGGCCCCTCGGCCAGCTTGGGCAGCTCCCGATAAAACCCGGGGGGCAGGTCCGCGCGGATCTCGCGCAGCTGTTCATCCACGACGTGGAAGTTGTCGACGAGCCATTCCGCGGCCGGCGTGATCGCGCGCTCCTCACGGATGGCGTTGGCGATCACGCGATACGACGCGCGGAGCACGCGACCGTTGTGTTCGACGCGCGGCAACAATCGCCGCCCCCGGCCCGACTGCCTCATGACGCGCTGGGCAACCGCCAGGCTCTCGGCGTGCTGTTCGAGGCGCTCGATGCCGAAGAGCTCCGCGCGGATCGGATCTTCGGGAGACTCCCGGGCTATGCGCATGCGGCCTTTCTGCAGGGGTTAGACGACGAACGCACTACTTGGGTCGAGTCTCGGCGAGAGGCATCGGATGAGATCAACAGGGCGATGTAGATCCGGCGCTGAGACTCACGCAAAGTTGTCCTTCGCGAGCCTCGAGCTCGCGAATCCGCTTCAGACGATCCGCCGCGAACCCCGCGGCGTCGCCGAGCTCGCGGCCGACGAGCTCGGTCTGGTTGCCTTCCTTCGCGAGCGCAAGGAGTGCCTTCGCGCACGGCGCGGCCGCCCGCCGTCGCGTCACCGGCTAGGTTCGCCTGCCCTCTATCACCTCATCACCGCTGCGAGGCTTAGTACTCTCCACCGTGCCCCATGGCTGCGTCAGCCTTGCCGGCTTCCGGCCCGTCGGTGATGATCACTTCGGTCGTGAGCAGCAACGACGCGATCGACGCCGCATGCTGCAACGCGACCCGCTCGACCTTGGTGGGGTCGATGATCCCCGCCAGCATCATGTCGACATACTCGTTGGTCTCGGCGTCGAAGCCGCGCGTGAGCGGGACCATGACCCTGACCTTCTCGACGACCACGGAGCCCTCGAGCCCGGCGTTCTCCACGATTGTCCTGATGGGCTCCTCGAGGGCGCGCCGCACGATGCTGACACCGGTGCCCTCGTCGCCCGAGAGCTTGAGGCTGTCGAGCGCGTCCGACGCGCGGAGCAGCGCGACGCCGCCCCCCGGCACGATCCCCTCCTCGACGGCCGCCCGCGTGGCGTTGAGGGCGTCCTCGACCCGCGCCTTCTTCTCCTTCATCTCGGTCTCGGTGGCCGCCCCCACCTTGATGACGGCGACGCCGCCCGCGAGCTTCGCGAGCCGCTCCTGGAGCTTCTCCCGGTCGTAGTCCGAGGTCGTTTCCTCGATCTGGGTCCGGATCTGCTTGATGCGGCCCTGGATCTCCTTGGTGTTGCCGGCGCCCTCGACGATCGTGGTGTTGTCCTTGTCGACGACCACCTTCTTGGCGCGGCCGAGGTCGTCGAGCTTGAGGTTCTCGAGCTTGATGCCGAGGTCTTCCGTGATCGCCTTGCCGCCGGTCAGGGTCGCGACGTCCTCGAGCATCGCCTTGCGGCGATCGCCGAAGCCCGGCGCCTTGACGGCGCAGCACGCGAGCGTCCCGCGCAGCTTGTTCACCACCAGGGTCGCCAGGGCCTCGCCCTCGAGGTCCTCGGCGATGATGAGCAACGGCTTGCCGGCCCGTGCGACCTGCTCGAGCAGCGGCAGCATGTCCTTCATCACGCTGAGCTTCTTCTCGTAGATGAGGACAAGGGCGTCCTCCAGCACCACTTCCATCCGCTCCGGATTCGTCACGAAGTAGGGCGAGAGGTAGCCGCGGTCGAACTGCATCCCCTCGACTACCTCGAGGGTGGTCTCCATCGCCTTGGCCTCTTCGACGGTGATGACGCCGTCCTTGCCGACCTTCTCCATGGCCTCGGCGATCAAGTTGCCGATCGTCTTGTCGTTGTTCGACGCGATCGTCGCGACCTGGGCGATCTCCTTCTTGTCCTTGGTGGCCTTGGACATGTGCTTCAGCTCCTCGACCACGGCATCGACCGCCTGCTCGATCCCCCGCTTCAGGCCCATCGGATTCGCGCCGGCGGTCACGTTCTTGAGTCCCGCACGGAAGATGGCCTGGGCGAGAATCGTCGCGGTCGTCGTGCCGTCACCGGCGATGTCGGAGGTCTTGGAGGCGACCTCCTTCAGCATCTGGGCCCCCATGTTCTCGTAGGGGTCCCTGAGCTCGATCTCCTTGGCGACGGTGACGCCGTCCTTGGTCAGGGTCGGGCTGCCGTACTTCTTGGCGATGACGACGTTCCGTCCCTTCGGGCCGAGCGTCACCTTGACGGCGTGCGACATGATGTTGACCCCGCGCACGAGCGCGGCGCGAGCTTCCTCGTTGAACAGGAGTTGCTTAGGCATGGATACGTTCCTTTCGAGTGTGCGCGATTGGTTGACGGCGGCCGAGCCGCTCGTTCACGAGCCGAGGATGCCGAGGACGTCCTCCTCCTTCATGATGAGGTACTCCTGGCCATCGAGCTTGACCTCGCTGCCGGAGTACTTGCCGAAGAGGATCCGATCGCCTGCCTTCAGCGCGAGCGGGAGCTTCTTGCCGTCCTCGGTCACCTTGCCGGTCCCGACCGCGATCACTTTGCCCTCCTGCGGCTTCTCCCTGGCGCTGTCCGGAATGATGATGCTGCCGTGCTTGTCGTCCAGCCTCTCGAGGCGCTTGACGAGCACGCGATCATGGAGAGGACGTAGTTTCGTCGTGGGTGCCGGAGCCGGAGCCATCGTGCGGGCGAGAACGCGGTCGGGGACCGGCCGCAGTTTCGTTGTTGTTGCCTGAGCCATGGTGGGGTGCCTCCCTCTTCTTCCAGGTGGTGTCGATGCGGCTGGTGGAATTGTCCAGCGCCGCAGTGTACCACTAAAATAGTACACATTGCTGAAATTGCTCTAGTGTACTATTCTAGTCATACAGTATGAGACCAAGGGATCGCGCAGCCGCCGCCGGTCAGCAGGCCGAGGCTCGCAAGCGCCAACGTCAGAAAGCCATGAGTGCGGCGGCGAGCGAGACGCGGAACGCTCGGCAGTTCACCAGGACTCGCGCGAGCGCCATCCAGGCCCACAGCCGCGCCCGCGGGCAGCGGCGACAGGCGCAACGCGATTCCCGCTGACAACGGGATGGCGACTGGCTGCGGAGGCGGGGAATGAAGTGGCTCATGGAGTTCTACAACGAGAGACGGGGGATCGTCGCGCGTTACGGCATCGAGGCGCCGTTACCAGCGGCGGCGGCCCGGTTAGGTTGGAATGCGGTTCTCGCGGAATATCCCTCGCCTCCGAGGAAAAGCCGGCTGAGCTTGTTCGAGCGGGCCGAGCGCATCGGAGGGCAAGACGCGAGCGGGTGGGTTCTCTACCGGATCGTGAAGGAGAACGCGCACGCATCACCTGACGCCGTGCCAGCGCACGCGGCATAGGGGCCCGTGAGCATGGAACTCAAACAGCGGAAGTTCGCGATCGGCTATCTCGCGATCGTCCTCATTACAATTTTCGCATTTCAGTTCCCGCTCTTTGGGCCTCGGGCCGCGAACGTGTCGTACAGCGAGTTCAAGGCGCTTGCGAAGAAGGGCAAGGTCAGCAATCTCACCCTCGACAAAGAAACCATCAGCGGCACGCTCTCAACCGACGGGCTCGAAACCCTGCTCCCGAAGGAGAAGCTCGAGGAGCTGAAGCGGTTGGGTGACGGACCGCACCGCTTCGTCGCGGCGCGGGTCGAGGATCCCGGGCTGGTGGCCGAGCTCGAACAGGCAAACGTCCAGTTCGCGGGGCACGTGGAGAATACCTGGCTCGCGACCCTCCTCTCGTGGGTCCTTCCGGCCGTGGTGTTCGCCGGCGTGTGGGTCGTCCTCATGCGCCGCTTCGGCCCGCAGCAAGGGCTCATGGCCATCGGCAAGAGCAAGGCCCGGGTGTACGTCGAGCACAAGACCGGCGTCACGTTCGAGGACGTCGCGGGCATCGACGAGGCGCGGGGAGAGCTGATGGAGGTCGTGGACTTCCTCAAAAACCCCGAGCGCTACCGGCGCCTCGGCGGGAAGATCCCCAAAGGGGTGCTCATCGTCGGCGCGCCCGGCACCGGGAAAACGCTGCTGGCCAAGGCCGTCGCCGGAGAGGCCGGCGTGCCGTTCTTCAGCTTGAGCGGCTCGGACTTCGTCGAGATGTTCGTCGGCGTGGGCGCCGCGCGCGTCCGCGACCTCTTCGCCCAGGCCCAGGAGAAGGCCCCGAGCATCATCTTCATCGACGAGCTGGATGCGCTGGGGAAAGCGCGCGGTGTCAGCCCGATCGTGGGCGGCCACGACGAGCGCGAGCAAACCCTGAATCAACTCCTTGCGGAGCTCGACGGCTTCGACACCCAGAAGGGCGTCATGATCCTGGCGGCCACGAATCGGCCCGAAATCCTGGACCCTGCGTTGCTCCGGCCAGGCCGCTTCGATCGGCAGGTGGTCCTCGACCGTCCCGACCTCAGAGGGCGGGAGAAAATTCTGAAGGTGCATGTCCGCGACGTCAAGCTGGCCCCCGGCCTCGATCTCTCCGTGGTGGCGGCGAGGACGCCCGGCTTCGTCGGCGCTGATCTCGCCAATCTCGTCAACGAGGCCGCGCTCCACGCGGCCCGCGTGGGGAAGGAGAGCGTGGATGCGGTGGACTTCGACGAGGCCATCGACCGCGTGGTGGGTGGTCTGGAGCGCAGATCGCGCGTGATCAACCCGAAGGAAAAAGAGATCGTCGCCTACCACGAAGCGGGCCATGCGCTGGTCGCGGAGTCGCGCCAGCACGCCGACCGCGTGGCGAAGATCTCCGTGATCCCTCGCGGCGTGGCCGCGCTCGGGTACACGCAGCAGCAACCGACCGAGGACCGGTACCTCATGACGCGCGCCGAGCTCCTCGATCGCCTCGACGTGTTGCTCGGCGGTCGCGTGGCGGAGGAGATCGTCTTCGGCGACGTCTCGACCGGTGCGCAGGACGACCTCCAGCGGGCCACCGACATAGCGCGCCACATGGTCGCCCGCTACGGGATGAGTGACGCTCTGGGGCTGGCGACGTTCGAGCCGCCCCGCCAGGCGCTCTTCCTCAACGTTCCGTCGATGGCTCAGCGAGAGTACAGCGAGGAGACTGCCCGTCGCATCGACGACGAGATCCGGAAGCTTTTCGAGGCAGCGCACGGGCGCGTCCGCGAGACCCTGACCGCCAAGCGAGACGTCCTCACGTCACTGGCGAAACTGCTGATCGAGAAGGAGGTCGTGAGCCGGGATGATCTCATGGCCCTCCTGGCCTCCGCGGAGGTCTAGCGGAGGTAGTCCACCTGGGCGCGCTCGAGCTCGGCGATGATCGCCTCGCGCTCGGCCACGAGGCATCGGGCCGCCTGCTCGCGGCTGAAGGCAAGGACGCCGAAGCGGAGCCGGCTGCGCAGACGGCCGGCCCCCACCAGATAGCGATACGCGACCAGACCGGTCAACGGCAGCGACAGCGCGAAGACCGCGGCTCCAGCCGCCCCGGTCTGCCATCCGACCACCCACGTCTCGAGCGTCCAGCACAGCGGAAACGCGACGACGCTCGCCAGGAAGCGCACGGTCGCGTAATCGGTCTCCTTCTTGGCCAGCCGGCGGGCGAACCAGCGGGGGATCAGGTACGGGAGGCCGTTGACGACGGCGCCGTAGACGAAGAAGGGGAAGCCCACGATCGCCTCCCACGAGTGGCGAACACGCTCGCGACGCAGTGGCCGTCGCCGCTGCGCCTGCACCGCCTCGTCCTTCACGCGGTACTCCGCCAGGAGGGCGCGGTAGCCCTGGATCCGTTGCCAGACGGCGGCGTCGACGATCGCGTGGGACAGCCGGAAGGGATCGATCTCACCGATCAGCTCGGCTTCCATCGCCTGCTGGATCGCTCGCGTCAAGGCATCGACCGCCTTGCACGGGTCCTGCCGATGAGCCTCGAGGTACGGCGCCACCGGGATCGGCTCTCCGAAGGAGACGAGCACCCGCCCCAGGAATGACTTGCGCGCCTCGAACGTGAGCCCCACCGGGATGAGCGACAGGTCGCCCGGTCGGGCCGCCTCGTGGCCCAGCGCGATGCGGGCCGCGCCGCTCTTGATGCGCTGGACGCGCGCCTCGGCATGCGTCGTGCCTTCGGGGTACATCGCAATGAGGCGGCCGCCCTCGAGCGCCTGGAAGCAGGCGGCAAATGCTTTCGCATTCGGGTCCATCTTGTCCGGGTCGTCCTCCTTCCGGTACACGAGGATCGCCCCGCACGCACGCAGGAAACGGGCGACCAGTGGGTTACGGAACATCGCCGCCGCGGCGAGGAAGTGGACCTTCCTCCGGAGCGCTGTCGCGACGACCAGGGAATCGATCAGGTTGTTCGGGTGGTTGATGCAGAGGAGCACCGGGCCGTCGGCCGGGACGCGCTCGGGGTGCCGGACGTCGACGGGCTTGAAGCAGAACCAGAGCCAGAACCGAACGACGAGCCGTACGGCGGCATAGAAGCGGTCCGTGGGATCGGGTGAAGCGGGCGCACGTCGCGGAGCGGTCCGGTCTTGCCGAACCGGCGGAGCTGGTGAACGCCGACGCGTCGCTGGTCCGCCGCGCGCCAGGACCAGTCCGATTTCACCCACGAATCGCCTCCTCAGCGGTGCAGTGTACCACTAAAATAGTACACCTTGACTAAATTGACCTAGTGTACTATTGTAGCGATACAGTATGACGATTGCGATGAATCTCAGGATAGACGGCCACAGTCCGATCCCGATCCGGCGTCAACTGACGGAGCAGCTCCGCCACGTCATCGAGGGCGGCGGCGTCCCGCGGGACCAAGCGCTGCCCAGCATCCGGGAGCTGGCCGGCTTCCTCGGTGTCAATCCGAATACCGTCGCGCGCGTCATCGACGATCTGAAGCGGAGTGGCTACGTGGAAGCTCGGCGCGGGAAGGGCGTGTTCGTGGCCCCGGCGCCGCCTGCCCGCCCCGCCCCTCATCTCCGCGCGGGCTTCTTGCAAGACACGGTGATCCGGGCCGCGGCCCTCGGGATGACCGCCGACGACCTGTCGGTGGGCGTTCTGAGCTTGGCCGGGATCCGGCCCGCCGCCATTCGCGGGGCCGTCGAGGTCCTCCTGGTGGAGTGCAGCCCGCCGGAGCTCGACTTCTTTGCCCGGGAACTCGAGGCCCACCTACCGGTCCGCGTCGACAAGGTGCTCCTCGCCGAGCTCCCGGCGGTCGCGCGGCGCCAGCAGCAACCCGGTCGCTGGCGGGCTGCGGTCACGAGCTTCTGTCATCTCCCGCAGGTGGAGCAACTCCTGAAGGGCAAGGGAGTCCCGGTGATCGCGCTGCTCGCCGAGGCGCACCTCGAAACTCTTCACCGCCTGGCCCAGTTCCCGTCGGGGACGCGGGTGGGCGTGGCCTCCACCACTGTCGAGACGGCCCACAACCTGGAGCACTCGATCGCCAACGCCGGCCTGCCGAACATCGCGCTCGTCGGGGTCTGCCCCGCCGAGGGGGCCGCACTGGGTCGCCTGGTGCGGCGAGTGGACGTCGTCGTCTGCTCCACCGCGGCGGCTGAGCGCGTCCGGGGGCTCGCGGGTTCCACCGTGCAGGTGATGATCGACGACCGGGCCCTCGACCAGCGGGCGATCGAAATGCTCGCGACTCTCCTCGTGCGACAAAACGGCGACGGGCCGACGGAGGCTCCGGCCCCGGAGCGTCTGAGGCCTCGTCCGTCCATTGGACGTAAATCGAGAGGGGGCGCGACGCGTGCGACGGTGCCGGGGAAGTGATGCGCGGGAGCCGTAACCAGTTGAAGGAGGAAGAGTCATGACTTTCTTGACGTGGATTCTCGCAGGACTGCTGGCGGGCTTGTTGGCCGGGTGGGTGATGACGCGTGGAGGCTACGGGCTGAAGTGGGACATCACTCTCGGTATCGTCGGGAGCATCGGGGGAAGCTGGCTCCTTCGGACCCTGGGGATCTTCCCGGGAGCAGGAATGGTCGCGGTGGCTGTCATCGCGTTCATGGCGGCGACCATCCCGATCATCGCGCAACGCCAATTTTTTGCCACTGAGCGTCCGACCGAGAAGAAGGATGCGTTCTGGCGGTGGGGGCTAGGCGCCGCGCTCGTGGCCCTCGTGGCCTGGATAACCCTCGGCCCCGTGCAGCAGCCGGCGGCGGTGGCTGCGCCGATCGAGGAAAGGACGTACGCAGTGACGCCTGCTTCGGTGAAGGTGAAGGCTGGGATCGTCACGGGCGAAGTCACCGAGATGAAGGTCGCCGAGCGGGTCGAGAAAGGGTCCAACCGGATCGTCACCGCGGCGAAGCTCACCGGGACGCTCAGGCTGAAGAACACGTCGACCAATCAAACGGTGCGGCTGCTCGAAGGCAAGCTTCGCTACATCGATGCCCAGGGACAGCCCATCAAGCTCGAGGACGCGCGGTCCGAACCGACCCTCAAGTTCGCCACGTACGGCAGCGAGCGACTCGATCCTGGGCAGGAGGCAATCCAATCCCTGGACGTGGAGTTCCCCGCCGAAGCCCTGAAGGCGAAGAGGCTGAAGGAGATCCGCCTCGAGTTCGCGTACATCCCGTCATCGTACCGGGAGGAGACGGTCAACTTCGCCGTCTCCGTCGGCGCGGGCAAGTGAATCCCGTGAGGTGGCTCCCCCCAGGAGCCACCTCCGATTCAGCCCGCGGCGCCCCGACAGTCGACGGGGAGGGCAAGATGCCACTCATGCACGGCCTCGAGGAGCTTCGCAAGCAGGGCCGGATGACCTGGATCGAAGCGGAGCACGGGTGGAGCGCCGCGCTGGAGGACATCGTGGATGCCCTCTCGAAGAATGGCTTCGAAGAATGCAAGCGAGAGACGACGACGAGCCGGCGAGATCTCCGGCCGGCCGGCGGCGTGTGGCAGGGCGTCAACGCGGTCACCGGATCCGTCGCGTCCGCCATCTGGGTGGGTCGACCTTTGCGGGCGCGAGCCACCGTGTTCCTCGCGATCGACGGGGAGTCGGTCAGGGACTACCTGGTCCGCAGCATCGAGCGTGATCCGTACAGGGACGACGGCGGTGAGAGCTGATCGAGCCGCGAAGCGCGCGGCGGGACCCTGGACACCGCAACCAGATGACACGTTGACCGGAGCGGGCCGGCAACGGCTCGGGACCGTCAGCGAGGCGCTCGCGAGCCGGTCACACGAGGGACGGACCTGACCCGTAATCACGGAGCCGCTCCCGCCAAGAACGCGAGGACGTCCTGCGCCCAGACGTGCATCCCCTTCGCGCCGCCGAAGCAGTGTCCCTGCTGGTCCTCCGGCATCTCGGGCGGGTAGATCTTCCCCCTGTACGTCTTACCGAGCCGCCGGAACTCACGGCCGAGGACATAGCTTGGCTCCAGGCTCGCGTCCTTGGGCGGCTGGATCAGAAACACGGGAATCTCGATCTTCCGCACGGCGGAGAGGAGCCGCTCTCGCAGAGGCGGGTTGCCGTTCCAGCTCAACGCCGCGGGCGAGATCGGCACCGCCGCCCTGAAGCCCGCGCCACGCTCGGCGGCGAGCAGAGTCTGGATTCCGCCGAACGAGCAGCCCGCGACCACGAGACGATTCTGGTCGACGTACGGTAGGCTCTTGAGATACGCCTGCCCGGCAAGCTGGTCGTCAAGATGCTCGCCCTCCATCAAGCGCACGAGAAGCGGTCCGACTGCTCGGTTCTCTTGCGCCTTCCGCAGCTGGTCCATGATGTACGGTCCTTCGGAACCGCCGTGCCCTCGGCGCACCGGCGCAAAGACCACGTAGCCTGCGGGCACGAAGATCGCCGCGACCGCGTCGAACTGCCGTTGCGTACCAGGATCCTTTTCGCTGCCGTGATTCCAGATGAGCCCGGGAAACGGCCCGACCCCGGCAGGCGTGAAGAGGAACCCGACGAGGTTGAGGTTTTCGCTCTTGAAGGTCACGCGCTCCTTCGCATGGGTCGCGGGCGAGGCGTTCTGGGCGTGCGCGGGAACGCCGAGCCAGAGCGTGAGAACGGCCAACAACGCGAGGACCCGTGTTCGAGTGACGATCATGTCGCATTTCAGGGTATCGTATTCCCCGAAGGGAGCGCTTCCGTCGTGACCGAGCGCGGAATCCACGTCGTCCGAGAGCACCTGGCGAAGCTGCCACCGGCCAACTCGCTCACCACGGAGCAGCGACGCGCCCAGTACGATCGCGCGGAGCGCGTCTTTCCGACGCCGGCCGACGTGGCGATCGAGCGCGTGAAGGCCCCGGAGCGTCCAGCCGAATGGCTCCAGCCCCCGGGCGTCAGGGCCGACGCGGTGGTGCTCTACCTGCACGGCGGCGGCTACGTGATCGGCTCGGTGCGCTCACATCGCCACCTCGCCGCGGCGATCGCGCGCGCCGCCGCTTCGCGGGCGCTGATCCTCGACTACCGGCTGGCACCCGAGCACCCGTTCCCGGCGGCGCTGGACGACGCGGTCGCGGCGTACCAGTGGCTGCTTGGACAAGGCATCGCGCCGGGCCGCGTCGTCCTGGCCGGCGACTCCGCGGGAGGCGGACTCACCGTGGCCACCCTCGTCGCGCTACGCGACCGCGGGCTACCGCGGCCGGCCGCCGGCGTATGCATCTCGCCCTGGGTCGACCTCACCTGCAGCGGCGCCAGCTACGCGACCAAGGCCACCACCGATCCCATCGTGACCCGTGACGGCGTGACCGCGCTGGCGCAGGCCTACGTGGGCCATGGCGACCCCAAGACGCCGCTGGCCTCGCCGCTCTTCGCCGATCTGCGACATCTACCGCCGCTGCTCGTCCAGGTCGGCAGCGAGGAGGTGCTTCTCGACGACGCACGCGGGCTCGGCGCGCGGGCTCGCACGGCGGGTGTCGAGGTCACGGTCGAGGAGTGGCCCGCGATGGTCCACGTCTGGCACTGGTTCCTGCCGATGCTGGACGAGGCCGAGCACGCCGTCGGCGTGATCGGCGACTTCGTGCGCGCGCGCATCGGCTGACCACTGGACACGCCGGGGGACGCGGGATAGAGTGCCCGCGATGCTCGTTGGGGCTCCTCGCGAGTCGGCTCCCGATCCGGCCGCGGTCACCGGTCGCACCCGCGCCACCGTCCTGACGCACGTCTCCCTCCTCCTGGTCGCGGCGGCGGCGTGGGCTCATATCTTGTTCTCGCCGACGGCGGCAGACGACATGGCCGGTATGGACATGGTGATGACGCCGACGGTCGTCGAGGGCCTCGCCTTCGTGGGGGCCTGGGGAGTCATGATGGCGGCGATGATGCTCCCGAGCGCCCTGCCGATGATGGGGCTCTACGCCGCCACACAGCGAAACACGACGGGCCCGGGCAGGCAGGCCGTCCGGATCGCGCTGTTCACGCTCACGTATCTCGCGCTCTGGGCCCTCACGGGCGTTGCGATCTACTTCGCGAGCGTCGGGCTCAGCGCCATCAGCGCCCACGCGCTGGCCAACGGCATCGCCGGCGTGCTCGTCGTCGCCGGGATCTTTCAGCTCTCGCCGCTCAAGCAGGTGTGTCTGCGACACTGCCGCAGCCCCCTCGGATTCCTCCTCGGCCACTGGCGCGAGGGCTGGCGTGGCGGCCTGGCGATGGGCTGGGCGCACGCACTGTATTGTCTGGGCTGCTGCTGGGCGCTCATGGTCGTTCTGGTCGTGGCCGGGGCGATGGGTCTTCCCTGGGTCCTGCTCATCGCCGCCGTCGTGGCGGCCGAGAAGCTCCTACCGCGCGGAGAGTGGGTCGCGCGGGTGACCGGCGTCGCGCTCGTGTTCCTGGGCGTCGCCGTCGCCGTCCGCCCGGGCCTCGCGGTGGCGCTGAGGGCCGGCGGCCACTCGATGTGACGGACGTCGAGCCACTAACGGAGGATCGTCAATGGCGAACGTGCAATGGCGGATCAGCGGCGAGTACTGCGAGGCCTGCAGTTGTGACTCCGTGTGCCCGTGCCCGACGTCGGGGCTGGCGGCCCGGCCGAGCAAGGGCTACTGCGACGCGGGCCTCGTGTTCCGTGTCGACCGCGGTCAGTACGGAAGCACCAAGCTCGACGGCGTGAGCTTCGCCGTCCTGCTGCACACGCCGGGCCCGATGATCCAGGGCAACTGGACGGTCGGACTCATCCTCGACGAGCGCGCCTCGAAGGAGCAGCGCGAGGCGCTCACGACGATCGCGAGTGGCCAGGGCGGCGGGCCGATGGCCGCGCTCGCTCCGCTGATCGGCCGCTTCGGCGGCGCCGAGGCGAAGCCGATCAAGTTCGAGATGAGTGGGATGCGCCGGTCGGTCTCCATCCCTGGCGCGCTCGACATCGCCATCGAGGGCATCGCGGGCGCCAAGCAGGACGAGCCGATCTTCCTCGACAACGTCGGTCACCCGGCGGCCAGTCGGCTCGCGCTCGCGAAAGCCTCGCGCAGCCACATGCACGGCTTCGGCATCGACTGGGACGACACGTCGGGCCGCAACAACGGCCACTTCGCGCCATTCGCCTGGAGCTCGAGCTAGCCGGAATCACCAGGGGGCTCTCTCCGCGCGGGAGAGCTGCTGTCGATCAGGAGGCGAGCCGTCGCTCCCTCCGATCAGCCGACGGTCTTCTCGGTGGACAGCCTCCGCGCACTGCTGGCGGGACGCTGCGACGTCGTGACGATGACGGACAGTTATCCGCCACACAGTGGGGACTACGCGCGCCACTGCGACGCAGCCCGCGCGATCGCCGAGCGGGAGTTCGCGGCCGAGAAGGTCCTCTCCCGGCTGCTCACGGACTGCGGCCTCGGGTAAGCCGCGACCGCCCCCGCCGTGAGCGTCACCGTCTGCATCGGCACTTCCAACACTCTCCGCTATCCCCAGGGCGGGCACCTGTGGAGACGGCGAAGCTGCTCCCCAACTGCGAGTTCATCCGGGAGTGGAAAGAAGGGGCGCCGCTGGCGGCGGCGAAGCTCCGTATCAAGGAGTTTCTGTCGAAGCACACGCTCAGATGACGCCCTCTTCGGCGAGGGCCTTGATCTCCTGGGAAGACATCCCGAGTAG
>WNFS01001469.1_pt1 | contig 19458 bp, 17 predicted proteins | sample 5400141 | NCBI WGS metagenome assembly WNFS01 (sample SAMN13153358, study PRJNA577476) | soil metagenome | isolation source: 60 cm saprolite under Madrone tree | place: USA:California | collected 2016-06-14
GTTCGAAATGGCTCTATCCTGCCCCGCCTCCGTGCGCACGCGGCCTTGGACAGTGAAAGACCGCGCCGGAATTCCATGCAAGTCCAGCGGAACATTCGTTGCGATCGCGGCGGCCTCGACGTCCGGCAAGGATCGCAGCCGTTCCAGCAGGCGCGCAGCAAATTCGCGTTCGGACGCCTCGTTGGGATTCCGTCCGCTTAAGTCGTAGGCGGCCAACAAAACGCCCTCGGGCCGGAATCTCGGATCCGTTTGGCGCGCAGAGCGAAAACTCTGCAAGAAGAGTGCCGCCGCGATCAGGACGACCATCGCAAGTCCGACTTCCACACCCATCAGAACTTTGCGCGCACGGCTGCGGGGCGGCGTGTTGGAACTGGAGCGAAGCCCGTCCTGCACATCCAGCTGTGCCAGATAGACCGCCGGCGCCGCACTGAAAATCAAACCGCACGCAGCACCGAGCAGCATCGCGAAGGCGAGGGTGAATTCATCCACTCTTGTCGGAAACAGGATCGGAAATGCGCCAATCATTGGCGCCACACGCAATGCCGTAGTGCCCCAAACTGCGATGACTGCTCCGAGGCTTGCTCCCAGGAGAGCGAGCAGCATATTTTCCGAGAGCACCAGGCTGACAATGCGCCAGCGTCCCGCGCCCAGCGCCACGCGGACGGCCATCTCGCGCTGCCGGGTGCTTCCACGAGCCAGCATGAGGTTTGCCGTGTTCCCGCAAACCGCCAATAGCAGGAGCAGCATAACGCCTTGCAAGACGGCGAGCCCGCTGATCAGCATGCGCTGCGGACCTCGCGGCGCTTTCCAGAAGGGAAGAATCTCACCTCCTATCCCGGCGCTGGCCTCAGGATAATCGCGCGCAAGCTGAGCCATCGCCGCACTGAACTCGGCCTGTGCTTCCTTGCGTGTCGCCGTAGCCCTTAGCATTCCGATCAAGGAAAAAGCGCGGATGCTGCGATCTTCGAGGTCGCGCGTTCCGCCGAGCAACGCAGGAGTCATCGTGGCCGGAACCCACAGCTCGAACTTCAAGGGGACCATTGTTCCCTGGAATTCCCTAGGCGCCACGCCGATGACGATAAGGTCGCGCTCGTTAACGCGCAGTTTTTGTCCCACAGCCTCCGGCGCGCCGCGAAAACGCGTTTGCCAGTAATCATACGAAATCACAATGACAGGATCAGTGCCGGGCCGCTCCGCCTCCTCCGGGCGAATAAATCGGCCGATCGCAGGCTTCAGTCCCAGCGCAGAAAAATAATTGCCGGAGACGAGTTGGCCATGCGTCCGCTCTGTCTGGCCTGTCTCTCCCACGTTGAACGGCACCATTTGAGATGCCACGACGTCCCGCAGTGCCGGCACTTGCGTCTGCAAGTCGCGATATTCCAGCCAGGAAGCGCCTGGATACCCGCCCGTCTCCGTGCGAGGCTCGACCAGTAGAAAGTTCGCTGCACCACTCACGCCGGGCAGCGGCTGGAACAGGATCAGCTGAATCCATGAAAAGATCGTTGTATTCACGCCAATTCCGACGGCCAGCGAAACGATGATCACGGCCGCAAGCCCCGGCATGCGGCGAATCGTTCGCACTGCGTTTCGCAAATCTCCCAGCAGATTCTCGATAAATAGCAGTCCTCGCTCGGCTCGATAGTCTTGTTTCATCGCCTCCACTCCGCCAAACTTCAGCATGGCTTGGCGCCGTGCCTCAACAGGTGATAAACCGGCCCGTAGATTCTCGGCAGTTTGCAGAGCAATGTGTTCCTCAATCTCTTCCCGCAATCGTTCTTCCTGTTCGGGCCTTGCTGCCGAGTTGAACAGCCGGGTTAAAAACCGCCGCAGAGATTTCATGACAAATCCTCCGCTTTCGCTTCGAAGAACCGGCCGATGATCGCTGCCGTTTGCTCCCAGTCCTTGGTCGCAACCTGCAACTGCTTACGCCCTTCTTTTGTCAATCGATAGAAGCGCGCTCGCCGATTATTTTCTGAGGCGCCCCACTCGGAGGCGATCGCGCCTTCTTGCTCCAGCTTCAACAGCACGGGATACAGAGTCCCTTGATTCACGGCCAGCAGATCTCCGCTGATCTGCTCGATGCGCCGCGCGATTCCATAGCCGTGCAGCGGTCCCAGGACATCGAGAGTCTCAAGTAAACAGGGAGCGAGGTTATGGGCAAACCGGCACCCCGGAAGCATCGCAAGAGTGAGCCCGCCGCGGTTATCGGAAACTGACCCGCGAGGCTCAAACTCTCTCGCGGCCTGCATAATCACCTTGCGGCACGCGATGCCTTAGTGCGGGCAATTGATGTCTGGCAAGGACAGGCGCACAATCCATGACGGCAGAAGCATCGTTAACTTGGTCTAGATGTCGTCCGCTGCGTAGTTCGCAAGAAAAGGAGCAATTATGCCGGTTAGGCAAGGAGACCTCGGACTGTTGCAGCATCCCGTTTCCCTCGAACTGCTAGAATCGAGAATACCCGCCCGTTTGGCCTACGTCTGGATGGATGGGACGCCCAGGGTCATCCCCATCTGGTTCCACTGGAACGGACGCGAGTTCGTGATGGGGACTCCACCCAAAGCGCCGAAACTAAAAGCCCTAGCAAAGAATCCCAAAGTGTCCTTCACGATCGACGACAACAGTTTTCCCCACAAAGTGCTTTTGATCCGCGGCACAGCACGTCTCGACACAGTGGAGGGAATCGTGCCCGAGTATGTTACGGCCGCCGAGCGCTATTTCGGACGCGAACAAGGCCAAGCCTGGATCACACAGCTTCGTGGTCTGATTCCCAACATGGTGCGAATCACGGTTGTGCCTGAGTGGGTTGGCCTATTGGATTTTCAAACCCGTTTTCCGAGTGCATTGTCGTCCTGACTGAAACCTAACTTCCGCAAGCGGTCAGATCCCAGTTCGCTAACTCCTGCTAAGTGGGCAACTATTGACAAAAAGGTCGCCGGACCCTGTGCCTTAAGCCACACTCTTGGCCCAGCCGACTCCTGCCGAAGGCCGCAGGAGAAAGATTGTAACCGACTGCCACTCCCATCAGTTATGTCTATTAGAAGGCTAGCATTACAGTCAACGGCAACGGGACGAGATACTTGCTGACTTCCAGAGAGGCCAGCCATGAAAACGCTATTCATCGCGCTTCGCGCGGGAATTTTTGGCACAGGATTCATTCTTCTGTGGGGCTGGGTCGCGTTAAGCCTGCACCACCGCTACGACACCACTCTGGACTTCGCGTTGACCGGCTGGACACGCGTTCTGGGCATCGCACTGATGGCTGCCGGTGGAACTCTCGCATTCACCTGCATCGCGACGTTCGTCACCCGCGGAGAAGGCACGCCCGCACCATTCGATCCACCGCGCAAGTTCGTCGCCACCGGTCCGTACCAGTTCGTGCGCAATCCGATGTATGAGGGAGGTTTTATCGTGCTCTTTGGGTTCGGCCTGTACGAACAGTCGCCCGCCATTCTGCTTTTCACTCTGCCGTGGCTGCTATTGGTGCATCTGTTTGTCATCCTGTACGAAGAGCCGCATCTCCGCGCCACGTTTAGCACGCCCTACGAGGCTTATTGCCGTTCGGTGCGCCGCTGGTTGCCCCGCCGCTGGCCCGCGGCGTAACTCCCGGCTTGCAACTCAGGACGCTTCGCGTAGGTAAGTGTCTGTCCGACTTCTCGTGCGTGATTTATTCCCCTTTATGTGATGAGATGGGGGGAGCGACTCCTCTGGGGATTCCATTTCTATGACTTAGCGTCCGGTCCGGGCCAATTTCATTTTGTCTATCTATCAATATTGGCGCTGATTTGGCTGGGACTAGCCACCCGACTGCGAGCAGACACGATTTCCGGCACCGTCAAAGACCCGTCGGGCGCAGTCGTCATCGAGGCACGCATCGAGATCACTGGTGGCAACCTGTCGCAGCCGCTGCTTGTCACCTCTGATGAATCCGGCAAGTTTGTTGCGCCCCATTTGGATGCCGGAAAATATTCCATTCGCGTTGCCAAAGAGGGCTTCGACACTTGAAATCCGAGATTGCGGCCCACACCGCAAGTTCGCAGCAGGAAAAGCGACTGTTCGCCACGCGCCGGTACAACATCGAAACGGCCATCGGAAAGAATGATCATCTGTTCAGCCGCGCGACGATCACGTATGAGCCGCTGGTCCCTGGCGAACGCGTATCCACCAAGACTTACAACTTCGTTTTGGATCGCAAACCCAAAAAAGTCGCGCTCAACGCCTACAAGGAAATTCTGGAGCGCTGACGCAAGCCCGAGCTCCCCTGGTATAACGCAGTCGCGGAACACGGGCAGCACTGGATTTAGCCGCACGCTCATGGTGGCTTAATCGCTGGTCTAAGCCAGTCCGCTTTGGGAGACTTACGCAGTACGCAAGGCTAAGTCAATGCCGACGAGGTGCCGATTGATCAAGGTTGCGATTCCTCTCGTCCATGTTAGTAGCTCCGCTGCGGCGGAGGAGTTCTATTGCGGGCGGCTGGGGTTTCGGCGGGAATTCGCGCATCGTGTGGATGACGCGAAACCAGATCCCTGTTACCTGGGCGTGACGCGCGATGGTGTGTGGCTGCACGTGTCGTCGTTTTCCGGGGATGGGATTTCGGGTGGCGTGGTCAACCTGATCGTTGAGGATGTGGATGCGCTGCACGCGGAACTTGTCAAGAAGGGTGTGCGGATTGATACCGGACCGGTTGACCAGACCTGGGGCAACAGAGAAATGTATGTAAAGGACGCCGATGGCAACAGTATCCGTTTTATCTGCCCGAGTGGTGGCTAACCATCCGCTGTAGGTTAGCGTGTTCTGCGGTCTCATGATTTGGACGGACAGGAATGTCTGTCCTACCTCGTGCGTGATTTATTTCGCTCGATGTGATGAGATGAAGGCCGCAGTTTCTCAGGGGATTCCATTTTTATGACTTGGAAGCGGGTGGCGACGGCCGTCGTCTTGATTCCGTTTGTGGTGGGTTTAGTGGTGTGGGGCTCGACGGCGATTGTAGCCCTGGCTGTCGGCTTGGTGACGTTGGTGGCGCTCTTCGAGTATTTCGCTCTTGGCGAAGCTATCGGCCATCGGGCGTATCGATTCTGGACGGCAACTTGTGCTCTGATCATGGTTTATATGCAATGGCGCGCGGTGTACATGCCAGTTTATTCGCTGCCAGGGGGCCTGACCGCATATCGCGGTACAGAATGGTTTGCCGGAGGGATGCCTTCGCTCGAGGTGGCCTTGTTTTTGTTCGTTCTCGGAATCGCCGCTATCACGTTATTCACAAAGCGGCCGATGGTCGAAGTGCTTCCCGCAGCTGGAATCAGCTCCAGCGGCCTCATTTTCGTCGCGTTTCCTTTGTCATTTGCAATCCGGCTGCACGGTTCGGGAACCCAGGGACCGTCGCTACTTCTTTTCGCCATGGTCATTATCTGGGTCGGAGATACCGCGGGTTATTTCGTCGGGCGATCCATCGGCAAACACGCTTTGGCGCCGCATCTGAGCCCTAAGAAGACGTGGGAGGGGACGGTCGCGAGCTTCTTTGGCTCGCTGGTCGTCGGTTTCATTTTTGCGCGCTTCATGTTGGTGCCGCTTCCGCATTTGCTGGGGATGGCGGCGGTGGGCAACGTGGCTGGGCAAGTTGGGGACCTTCTGGAATCGGCGTACAAGCGGAGCGCGGGGATCAAGGATTCCGGCAGCATTCTGCCCGGACATGGCGGAGTGCTTGACCGAATCGACGCGCTTATTCTTGCCATTCCGGTTGTCTGGTATTATTGGATATTGATCTACTCGCCCAAGTCGTAGGTCAACGGGCTTCCTCGCGGCAGACGGTGAGGGCGGAAAAGCGGCGGCTAGCCGCCGCACTCCATAAAGGACTCCTTGAAACAGCTATCCATTTTGGGCTCTACAGGATCGATTGGGCGGCAATGCCTGGCGGTCGTGGAAGCTCTGCCGGAGAGGTTTGCTGTCGTTGCGCTGGCGGCGGGGGCTAACCTGGAAGAGTTGATCGGGCAGATTGAGCGGCACCACCCAGAACTCGTCTCCGTGGGAGATGCCAAGCGGGGCGATGAGTTGTCGCGTCTGCTGCGCGAAAAGGGAATCACGCCGTTCCCGGAGATTCACCATGGCCGGGAAGGAATGCTGGCGGCCGGAACGCATCCCGAGGCGGACATCCTGGTATCCGCAGCGGTGGGCGTCGTCGGGCTGGAGGCGACGTACGAAGCGGTCAAGATGGGAAAGACGGTCGCGCTTTCGAACAAAGAGGTTCTCGTCGCGGCGGGCGAGCTGGTGGTGGCTGCGGCAAAAAAAGCCGGGCGCGAACTGTTACCCGTCGACAGCGAGCACAACGCCGTGCATCAATGCTTGCGTGGCGGAACACGCGGGGAAGTGCGGCGGCTGGTGCTGACGGCATCGGGCGGACCGTTTCGAAAGACGCCGCTGGCCGCGCTGGCGGACGTTAAGATCGAACAAGCGCTGGCGCATCCCAACTGGCGCATGGGAAACCGCATCACCATTGATTCGGCCACGATGATGAACAAAGGCTTCGAAGTCATCGAAGCGCGCTGGCTCTTTGACATGCGTCCGGATCAAATCGATGTCGTGATCCATCCGCAGTCCACGATCCATTCCATGGTGGAATTCGTGGACGGTTCCGTTTTAGCACAACTGGGGCCAACGGATATGCGCATGCCCATCCAATATGCGTTAACCTATCCAGAGAGGGTCGCATCTAATCAGGTGGCCCTGGATTGGCCGAAGTTGAAGCGCTTGGATTTTGCCAAGGCTTCGACAAGACGATTTCCCTGCCTGCGTCTGGCCCGGGAAGCAATGAAAAAGGGCGGTGCACTGCCGTGCGCCCTGAATGCCGCGGACGAGATTGCTGTTGCGGCGTTCCTAGAACGGCGGATTCCGTTCCTGGGTATCCCGGCGGTGATAGAGCGCGTGCTCGGCCGCACACCGCGCATGCGATTTGAGAAGATGGAGGACGTGCTTGCGGCGGATGCCGAAGCGCGTCGAATGGCAAGGGAAGAAGTAGAGCGGCTGGCAGTCACGGCCGCGGCGGCATCGTAAAGGGAGAAGGCGGAGAAGCCAGAGCATATGAATACGATTCTCGGAATCGTTTTAGTCCTGGGCCTGATGATTCTGGTCCACGAATTGGGACATTTTATCGTTGCGCGAGTCTTTGGCGTGCGCGTGGATGTATTTTCCATCGGCTTCGGGCCCCGGCTTTTCGGCTGGAAGCGGGGAGCGACGGATTACCGGGTAAGCGCGCTTCCGTTCGGCGGCTACGTGCGCATGGCGGGACAGGATCTCTCGGAGATTGACTCCGCTGACGTGGCGCCGACCGGTGCATCCGACGAATTGATGAGCAAGCCGCGCTGGCAGCGGGCGCTGATCTCCGTGGCGGGCCCCACGGTGAACTTGATCATGCCTCTGCTGCTGCTGAGCGGATTCTTTTGGATCAAAGGCCTCCCTTATCCATCGTACCTGGACAAACCGCCGGTCATAGCAGTGATGAAAGCAAATGACCCGCTGGCGAAGGCAGGCGTGACCGTCGGCGATCGAATTACGGCAGTCAATGGGATAGCCACGCCGACTTGGCAAAAGCTGGATGAGGCATTCGGTGAACTGCGGCCCGAGACTACTTATCGAGTGACGGTGGAGCACCAGGGAGCGACGTCTGAGGTTGAGGTAAATGGCAAGGAGCTCATCCAGGCGGACGCTCCCGGGCATTACCCGCTGGTAGTTCCCGTTGTTACCCAGCCCATTCGCGGCATGGGAGCCCAGCGCGCCGGCATAAAACGCGGCGATCTAATTGTTTCCGTGAACGGCACAAAAATTACAAGCTGGATGGAGTTCAAGGACATGATCCTGAACTCCAACGGGAGCCCGCTGGTTACCGTGGTGCAGCGCAATGGACAACTCGTGACGCTCAAGCTCGAACCCCAGGCCATTGTTGGCGAGGATGGCAAGTCGAATTTTCGGCTGGGAGTCGGGGCAGAAGAGAGCTGGTCTTACAAGAAAATGACCCTAAGCACCGCCGTGGCGAATGCGTCCGTGTCGACATGGTATGGCTTGAGGCAGATGTTAGGAATGGTCGGCAGGCTTTTCTCCGGCAAGCAGTCTGTAAAGCTGCTGCTCGGACCAGTCGGGATTATTGACCAAGCAGGACAGGCCGTACAGGAAGGCTCGTACGCGGTGATCAATTTGATGGCCATCATCAGCCTCAATCTGGGGGTCTTGAATCTTTTGCCGATCCCCATACTGGATGGTGGAAACATCTTGCTGCTTGCTTTGGAAGGAATCCGGCGGCGCGATTTCAGCCTAGCCTTCAAGGAGCGCTTCGTTCAGGTTGGACTGGTCTTTCTCTTAGTGCTCTTCGGCTACGTTATGTACAATGACGTGGCGCGGTTTCTTCCGATCCATACTTAGACCTGCGCTAGAGAGGCGGGGAGAGACAAATGGCTGCATCGCCTGCCCACCGGGCTTCCACCGGCGAGCGCCTGAATACCGCCGAAACAACCGGAAAAATTCAGCAGGCGGTGGCTGCACGTGGCATCCGCATGACCCGGCAGCGGCGCGTCATCCTGCAAGTGATGGACGATGCGGAGCAGCATCTGGACGTGGATCAGATCCTCGAGCGTGCGCAGAAAATCGACTCTGGCGTTCACTTGGTTACCGTTTACCGCACGATTGATCTTCTAAAAAAACAAGGCTTGATTGACGAGCTGGATTTGCTGCACCTTCGCGGCGACCGGCACTACTACGAGACTCATGGGCCACGCGATCACATCCACGTGGCCTGCCTGCGTTGCGGCAAAGTCCGCGAATTCGAAAGCCGCTTATACGAGCAACTGAAGGAACAAATTGCCCGCGATTTCCACATGAAGGTCACGGTTTCCCGTACCGAAGTCGGCGGCTATTGCGCCGAGTGCTTGCAGAAAATAAAGGAATAGCTCTGCCAACGCTCTTGCACTGACATTCCATTCACCCTGCTCAGCTTAATGCGGACTCGTGTTGAACACCACGTCCACCCAGTAGTTTGCGGAATTGGTTCTCGTGGGGAAAGCACTGCTGCCTCCGTAGGCGTACCGCCCATTCGGCACGCCGCCGCTCCCGTTTGCCGGGGCATGCAGAGGCGCATTGTCCACTCCCGAGCTCGCGAAATAGTTCCAGCTGGCACTCCAGTGCCCACTGTTGACGTGGTAAGAGGCCACGTACACAGTGTTTGCCGTGATGGCCACGGGATTTGAGAAATTCAACTGTTGCCAGCCCGAAGCACTCTCTCCAGTGAAAGTGGCGCTGGCCAGCAGGGCTCCCGAACTGCTCCACAGATTGCCCACATGTGTCCCGGTGTTGGCGGCACTCTTGTAGAAGCGAATCCCCGTGATGTAGCCGTTGGTGTCCGCTCTGAATGAAACCCCCAATTCCACTGGCGAGTCAGGCCCCACATCAGGGACCGCCGGTACCGCGGTGCTTGGCCAGATTGTGCAAGGGCAGCCGGATGATGCCCCAGTCACCGTAAGAGTAATGCCTGGACCAGGAATCTCCAGATTACCGCTGTCATCAACGGCTCGACTCTGTACGTTCAAAGTCGCGCCATTACCCGCAGTGAAGGCATAACTCCAATTCTCGCGGCCGACAGCGGGGTGCCAGGACTTTCCTCCGTCCACGGAAACCTCGACTCCGCCTACCACACCGCCGCCTGAGTCCACAGCGGTGCCAGAAATGGTTACGGCGGAGCCAGCAATCACGCTGCTACCCGAAGTAGGCGCGGTGATCATTGAGGTGGGCGGCGTGGTATCCATGGAAGGGGTTGCGGGCACCAAGCCGCCTTGCAGCGTCGCTGGCTGAACTCCCATGTCTGCAAAAAGGTTTACGGTGGCCTGCTGCATACTAGGATCGGTAGGCGCGCCAGAGCTATAGTGATTGGCGTCTAACCCCCACGACCACTGCACCGTGCCGGCTCCGAAAATAAGGGTTCCATTTGAGGCCCGGTACATCGTCAAGTGGTGAGTCGCGATGCCATTGCCAGTGCAGTTGCGGCCGTAGGGGTCTACGCAATAGGTGGAGACGCTTAAAGTGGTAGTCGAGAGGCGCACAAGACCTGCGGGCTGGAATCCATTGTCGGGGGTCTCATCCCACTCATAGCCGAGTGTTCCAGTTGGTAGGGTAGCCGCCTGGCCAGGCGCCAGGGATGCAATACCGGTGTTTCGCCAAAAGCGCATTCTGCCGTCGGCCTGGGGCACGGTGATGGCGTCCCTACGAAATGTGTTCACCATGAAAAGTGTGCCGGTCAATGCGTTCTCTGGACGCCCTCCGTCGGCGGGTGGACTAAAGCGGGGGTCGCGCCACGTCCCGGTCCAAGTGGGGGGATCAGCAGGATCGATGACCTTATCGTTTAGAGTCTCCTTGTAACAGACCAGCGTTCGATGTGAAGTATTCGTGCCATCAATGCTATTTTCCCAGCGAGTCTTCCAGAAGACCTCGTTGCCGCTAAAGAAGGCCAGATTCACCCCGGCTGCCCGGGCCGCCTCCACATTGGCGCGTTGCACGCCTGACCAGTATTCGTCATGCCCGACAGACATAAAAACTTTGTGCTGAGTGATCAGAGGGCCGCTTCGGTCCGTATCCACTCCTGTCGAATAACTAACGTCATAGCCGTTCGCCTCAAGCCATCGAACCATTGGATATTCTTCGCTGAAAATCCAGGTCCAGCCGTTGAACGTGCCGGTGTTGAACGGTCGGTTGTAGCTGACCTTGAACGCTCTACAATTATTGTTATAAGCCCCCCCGCAGCCATAGAGATTGGGGCCGGCATAATCGTTGTAGGCCTGCCACGTGGGATCGGAAGTTTGAAAGAGCAGAGCGGAGTGGCTGGAGTCATTTCGTACGATAAAAACTACGGGAGCAACCTCCCCGGTGTCCAGGCGCGTGAGTCTGGCAAAATAGATTCCTGAAGTGGCGGTGCTCGGCACCGCCCAGGCCGCCGAAACGGCCCAATTACCACAGTCAGTTAGCCCAGTCGTGCTGTCCGACAGACAGGGGGGCTGACTTTGGGGAAGCAGCGCTGAGGGCAAGACGGTGGCTACCAGGCGCGCACCGTTACCCTGGTAATAGCCTAGCCGATAGATATCAATGCGATAGGCCAGGGCATTGGTCGTGACCTTGAAGAAGACGGTCTGACCGGCGTTCACACTGATGTCTGTGGTGAACCCCCGAATATTGGGAGAGCCTGCATTTTCGAGATACCAAACACTAGTGGGAGTGCCGGGCAGGCAGTTCTCTGCCTCGATGGGGTTCTGAGGCGCTGCGCAATTGGCAAAAGCCGAAACAGCTAAGCTTACGTGTGCGAGTGTGAGGAGCAGGATCCTCTTGAACAGAAGAGGGGTCAAGCCAATCCATGCGGGACGACGACGTCCTGCATCTTCCAGAGCAGCCCGCTCCAGAGGAGTGTTCCAGGGGCGGGTCATGGCGCCTCCTTGCTTCCAACTGAACTCTCCGTGGTTGAACTGAGTTGTGGACTACTTCGGATGCGAATGTCAATCGGGTGAATTACCTATATGGGTTCTCGCACCCGCTCTTTGGAAGGTGGTCCCTGGCGGGTTCAGGCAGGCTGGCGGATGGAGCGGAAACGGCGCAGGCGCGAAAAAAATTGATTGGCGCGGGCGATATCGCAGGCGATCTGCGCGCGCAATTCCTCGGGGCCGCTGAATTTCTTCTCTTCGCGAAGTCGGTTCCAAAATCGAACTTCCATGCGTTTGGGTGCCGCCGCCAACTGAGCGTCGAGCAAGTGTGTTTCCACGCTGAGCGACGAGCCGTTAAACGTTGGGCGCATGCCGATATTTGTAACCGAGCGGTGGCTACGCGTTTCTCCTTCGAGACACGCGCGGGTGACGTAGACGCCCCGAGCGGGAAGCAGCTCCTGTTCCGCGGCCAGGTTCAGGGTGGGAAAGGTGAAGCGGCGCCCCGTTCCCGTGCCACTGACCACTTCGCCGGTGAGAGCGAACGGCCGGCCCAGAAGACGCCCGGCGTGGGACACGTCGCCCTCGGCGACTTCCCGGCGAATGATCGTGCTGGAGACCACTTCTCCGCGATAGACCACCGGGGGAACAATCACGACGTCGAATCCGCGTTTTGCGCCGAGCTCGGTCAGCAGCTTTACGTCGCCCGCCTGCTTGTGCCCGAAGCGAAAATTTTCGCCGACCAGAACGGCCTTTACATGCAGATCGCGGACAAGAATATGCTCGACAAATTCACCGGGTGAGAGCCGCGCGAGATCGAGCGTGAAAGGCAGGACCACAACGGCTTCGAGCCCCATGGCGTCAAACCACTCCATACGCTGGGCGTTGGTCGAAAGCCGCGGCGGCGCGGACTCCGGGCGAAGTACTTTCCGCGGCGAAGGATCAAACGTAAGCGCTGTGGAAACCGCATTGAGGGCGCGAGCGCAATCGACTGTGGCGCGAAGAATCGCTTGGTGGCCCAGGTGGATGCCATCGAAGTTGCCGATGGCCAGCACGCTGGTGTGGCCAAAAGTTGCATAGCGCGACGCCCAGGCCTGTGAAGACAAAAACGCCGATAATCGCGTGGACCTCGCGCCCGCCATCGCAGCTCGCGATGGTTGTGAATCCCGGCCCTCGCGCGAAACATCCTCGGCCGCGTCCACCTGCACTTGAAATTCGAGGCCATCGTAGGCCAGTTGCACATGCGGGTAGCCCACTTTTACAAGGCGCTCATTCGTCTCGGCGTGCGGCAGGTCGTGGGCGATGTGGGTGAACCACGCGCGGCGCGGCTTGAGTTGTTGAATGAGAGCGAGCGCTTGTTCCACCGTCTGATGCATGGGGTGTGGAATATCCCGCAAGGCGTCCAGGACCAGCTCGTCGAGACCTTCCAGAAGCGCCATCGACGAGTCCGGAATCTTGCTGAAGTCGGTGAGATAGGCGGCCCGCCCAAACCGGAAACCTAGAACTTCCATGTCTCCGTGGAGCATGGGCACGGGCACAAACGGGGTTCCGAGAAGTTCGAATGGGCCCTGGATGGCGTTCAGCGTGACGCTCGGCACGGTGCTGAGCGTGGGTTTGTCGTCGAAAACGTAAGCGAAGACCCGCCGGATGACGCGAAATGTCTGTTCGTTGCTGTAGACGGACAGCGCTGTCCGTTGGCGAATATTGAAGGGGCGAATGTCATCAAAACCGAGGATGTGGTCGGCGTGACCGTGCGTGAGCAAAATAGCGTCGAGACGTTCTAGTCCAACACGGAGCGCCTGCTGGCGGAAGTCCGGCGTGGTATCAATCACCACGTTCTGGCCGCCGCGGGAGATCAGCAGGGAAGGGCGCAGCCGTTTATCGTGCGAGTCGTTCGACTTGCAGACACGGCAAGGGCATCCGAGCGTGGGAACACCCATGGATGTACCGGAGCCGAGCACGGTGATTTTTAGCGGAGCAGAAGGCATGGTGAAAGCGTTGGACCCAATCTTCACGCGGAGCCGGGGCAGACCGCCGCGCGTTTTTTACGGGCGGGCTTTGGCCTTGGCTTTGGCGGCCTCGGCCGCAACCGCCTGATTGATCTCCAGAAAGGTCATCTTCAGCTTGCCCAGGAGATCCAGGAGCAGATTGTCTTCTTCCGGCGCGAGATTGCCCTTGGTCTTCTCGTGCAAAGCGTCAAGCATGTCGATCAGCTCGCGCGCGGCCTCGGGATCGATCACGGGCTGGCCGGTGCGCGGGTCAGCGTACGCGCCGAGCACCATGGCAGCGTTGCTGCCGAGCATGCGGACGAGATTTTCAAACGCCGGGGCGCGCTTCGGTGTTTCGGCCGGAGGTGGAGGAACAACTGCTTTTGCTGCCTCCGGAGGTGCGGCTGGAATCTTCGCCGCCTCCCGCTTGGCTTCCCGCTCAGCTTCCTCGACGACTTCCTTGCGCAATTCCCCTTCGGCCGTAAAAGGGCGCCGGTCGATAACGCGAAACGCTTCTTCCTGTTTGTGGTCGGACAAGGCACTTTCCTCAGCGATTTATCGCCCTTGCAGTTTATCACGGGTTGCCAGCTCGCGTCGCTGCGGCGCGCTCGTTGAATCTGCGAGGCTTGTCAAAGCCAGTGTGGCACCGTAAAGTGGGACCCTCAATTCAGAATGGAAGTAGCTAAAAAGGCAATGCCTACACGCCGTAAGCACACGAAGAAAACAAGAAAACCGCGCGGAAATCGCAAGCCGGTGAAACAGAAACAGTTAACGCCGGGCGAGTGGTTTGAAAAGCTCGTCGGCGTCCAGGCCAGATTGCGCGCCCCAAACGGCTGTCCCTGGGACCGCGAGCAAACGCATCAATCGCTGCGAACCTACCTCATCGAAGAAGCCTACGAGGTTCTAGAAGCCCTCGAAAGCGGGAACGACGACAAGTTTGTGGAAGAGATGGGCGACCTGCTCTTGCAGATTGTTTTTCATTCGCAGATCGCCGGCGAAGAAGGCCGTTTCACGGTGGCCGAGGTGATTCGCGAAATCCATGACAAGATGATCCGGCGGCATCCCCATGTTTTCGGGAAGACGCGCGCGAGAGATTCCGCCGAGGTGTTAAGAAACTGGGAACAAATCAAGGCCGAAGAGCGCCGCGCCAGCGGCAAAAAAAGCGATTCGAATGGCGGTGGAAAAACACCAAAAGAAACTTCTTTGCTCGATGGCGTCTCTCACGCACTGCCCGCAACGCTGGAAGGCTTTCAGCTCACTCGCAAAGCTTCCCGAATTGGTTTTGACTGGGACGACGCAGGGGGGATTTTCGAGAAAATGCAGGAAGAATCGGAAGAGTTGAAGAGGGCCTTGGGAGAGCAAGACCAGCCGAAAATAGAAGAGGAGCTGGGAGACTTGCTCTTCGCCGCCGTAAACCTCTCACGATTTTTGAAGATCGACCCGGAAATCGCCCTCAAGAAGGCCAACGCGAAATTCTCTCGCCGATTCCGCGCCATGGAGGGGCTGGCCCGGAAAAATGGCCGGGAGTTCAAAGACCTGCCGCGCGAAGAGATGGAGGCATTTTGGGACGCCGGGAAGAAGTCGGAAGGGAAGCCGCGCTTGCCGGAAAAGAGCTGAGCGGCAACGAAGCAATGAGCCAGGCGATCATCGTTCGGAAGTGCGAGAGTCTCAATGACTTCCATCGTTGCGTGCATCTCCAGCGCGAGGTTTGGGGAGAAGCCGACCTGGAGGTCGAGCCTGCTACCATGTTTGTGGTCGCCGCGCATACCGGCGGTGAAGTGCTGGGGGCTTTCGACGGCGACCGCCTGGTGGGCTACACGCTTGCGGTGGTTGGCCTGCGGGACCGCATTCCTTACCTCCATTCCCACATGACCGGTGTGCACGGCGAATACCGCGACCGTGGCGTTGGCCGCATGCTGAAACTTTTTCAGCGCACGGAAGCCCTGGGCCGCGGAATCCGGCTCATTCAATGGACGTTTGATCCCCTCGAACTTCGCAACGCGCACTTCAATTTGAACCGGCTTGGGGCCATTTGCCGGAAATATCATCCTAATCTGTACGGCGTCACGACCAGCCCGCTTCATCGCGGCCTGGCGACCGATCGGCTGCTGGTCGAATGGCATCTCGACTCTGCGCGCGTCGTGGCGGCCATCGAAAGTCTCGTCAAAGATCCCGTCGACGCGCCGGCGGTCATCGAAATGCCCGCGGAGCTCGATCGTTGGCAGCGCGAAGGATCACAAGAGGTTGGTGTCGTCCAGGCGCGCGTCCGCGAAGAATTCGCAAAGTGGTTTGCCAAAGGCTACGCGGCGGTCGCCTTACGCACTGCGCCGGGGAACCGGGCGTATCTCCTCACTCCCTGGAGCGATTTTTAGGAAAGGCATATCGGCCGAAGGCCTATGCGAATACGCGAGATTACGCTGCAGGAAGTGCGGATGAAGTTGGTGGACCCGTTCGAAACCAGCATGGACCGCACGGACGTGCGCCGCATTCTGCTGGTGCAGGCGCACGTGGACGGCGTCATCGGCTGGGCCGAATGCGTCGCTGGCGAGACCCCTTTCTACAGTCCGGAAACGGCCGATACCGCCTGGCTCATCCTTCGGGATTTTCTTTGGCCGCTGATCAAGGGCAAGGAATTCGCCTCCGCCGGCGAAGTTTGGGATTTGCTGGCGCGTGTTCGAGGGCACAACATGGCCAAGGGTTCACTGGAAGCTGCCGTCTGGGATGCCGAAGCCAAACAAAAGGGCGTGCCGCTTTCAAAACTCATTGGGGGCGTTCGCGATGAGATCGCGTGCGGCGTCTCGATCGGCATTAAAGAGTCGCTGGACGAACTCGCCGCCGCGGTGCAAAAAGAACTCGCTGCCGGATATCAGCGCATCAAGATAAAAATCAAGCCGGGAAAAGATCTCGATCCAGTGCGACGTCTGCGCCAGGATTTTCCGCGCATCAAACTGTTGGTCGACGCCAACTCCGCCTACACGCTGAATGACTGGCCGCTCCTCAAGCAACTCGAAGGCTTCTACCTGATGATGATCGAACAGCCGCTCGGCTGGGACGATCTCTACAATCACGTCGAGCTGCAGAAAAAGCTGGACACCCCGATCTGCCTTGATGAATGCATTCACACGGAAGAGCACGCGCGCGCCGCCATCGAGCTGGGCGCCTGCAAAATCATGAACATAAAGCTCGGCCGCGTCGGCGGCCACACCGTGGCGCGGCGCATTCACGATCTCTGCCAGCGCCACGGTATTCCCGTCTGGTGCGGCGGGATGCTGGAATCCGGCATCGGCCGCGCGCACAACATCGCACTTTCGACGCTTCCCAATTTCACGCTCGCCGGCGATGTGGCTGCCAGCAAACGCTATTGGGAGGAAGATATCATCCTTCCTGAAGTCACGGTGTCAGCACAAGGCACGATTCGCGTGCCTACCAGCCCGGGCATCGGATTCGAACCGCGGTTGGAGCGCATCGACAAGCTTACCGTGCGAAAAGAACGCCTGGCCTGACGCAGTGAGAGCCTAGTACCGCGCCAGTATCCGGAAAAGCGCGCTGCTAAGAAAACTTCTTACGGGCGGAATTTGGTTATGGTGGCGCGAACTACTCTTTGATGGAAGAATAGCGCCCGGTCTTTTCGACTCACGCGATCCATTGACGGCATGAAGCCCACCGTCGAGGAGGCAACACTTTGCCCGGTATTCCTTTGCGAAAAGGCGGTCCCGCGGCCCGAATCGCCGTGATACCCGGCGACGGCATCGGAGCAGAGGTTACGCTGCAAGCCGTCAAAGCCCTAAAAACCGTGACTGCGCCCGGCAGGCGGCCCCTGGAATTCGTTGAATTCGACTGGAGTGCGGACAAGTATCTACGCGAAGGCGTTTCACTACCGCCGGGTGCGGTCGAGATGCTGCGCGATGAGTTTGACGCCATCCTTTTTGGCGCACTGGGAGATCCCCGCGTGCCCTCGAACCAACATGCAGCAGACATCCTGCTGGGGCTGCGCTTCAAGCTCGATCTCTACGTCAATGCCAGACCAGTCGAATTGCTCCACGACCGCCTCACTCCGCTGCGCGATAGGACTGAGAAGGACATCCGGCTGATGGTCTTCCGCGAGAATACCGAAGGCCTCTATGTGGGCGTTGGCGGGTTCTTCAAGAAAGGCACGCCAGATGAGATCGCCGTCCAGGAAGACGTGAATTCCCGCAAAGGCGTCGAGCGTATCATCCGCTACGCCTTCGAATACGCCCGCCAGAACGGCCTGCGACGCGTCTGCATGAGCGACAAATCCAACGCCATGACCTTTGCACACGACCTGTGGCAAAGGGTCTTCAAGGAAGTCCGCCAAGAATATGTGAGCATCGATTCCCGCCACCTTTACATTGACACGCTGGCGATGGAAATCGTCCGCGACCCTAGCCAATTCGACGTCATCGTCACCTGCAATCTTTTCGGGGACATCATCAGCGACCTGGGCGCGCAGCTCGCGGGCGGCCTGGGCCTTGCGCCGTCCGCAAACATTCACCCGGGCAAGACTTCACTATTCGAACCGGTCCATGGCTCCGCCCCCAACATAGCCGGAAAGGGCATCGCCAACCCGCTTGGTTCCGTCCTCACCTCGGCGATGATGCTGGAATTCCTCGGCTGGAAGTCGGAGGCCTCGGCGCTTCGAACCGCCGTGCGAGCGGCGCTGCGCGAGAACTACGTGACGCCCGATCTCGGCGGCGAGAAACGTACGGAAGAAGTCGGCGATTGGCTCGCCATCAAATCGGTCGAATCCCTCGCCCATCAACGCTAAGTGGCTGTGCCGCCTCTTGCAGTACTTCAGCTCTACTGCTTCTGCGATGCTGTTGCAATGCTAGCTTTCAATCTAAAGTAATACTTTAATGCCGGGAGATCTCCATTTGCCCGCTATCTTCGCCGCGACATCCCGGTCAACAGCATCCCCAAAAGAAATCCTCCGATGTGCGCCCACCAGGCCACTCCTCCAGAAGCACCGACTCCGAGGGCGTTGATCCCCGAAAGAAACTGCATGACGTACCACAAGCCAAGAAAGATCACGGCGGGCACGGGCAAAGGGAAGATAAAAACCAGCGTAAGAACTTGCGCCCGGGGATAGAGCAAGATGTAAGAGCCCATCACACCGGATATGGCCCCGCTCGCGCCCAAGGCCGGTACGTTGGAGTGCAGATTGAATAGCACGTGCAGCAGACCGGCCCCGACCCCGCACGCGAGATAGAAGAAGAGATACGGTACGTGCCCGAAGAAGTCTTCCACATTGTCGCCGAAGATCCAGAGAAAGAGCATGTTCCCGGCAAGATGCAGGAATCCGGAATGGAGAAACATGCTGGTCACCAGGGGCACGAAGGAACCTTCAAAGCTGGCGTGTCCCATCAGAAAAGCAGGGAAACGAGCGGGAACCGTGGAGTACGATAGGAGCAGGGCTTCATAGGCCCGCTGTGGGAGCGTAGCCTCGAGGCCGAGCTCGTAAATAAACACAGCGATGTTGCCAAGGATCAGCGTGATATTGACGAAGGGATAGGTTCGCGACGGGTTGAGGTCCTTGAGTGGAATGAACATGGGAAGAGGCCCGCAGCAGAGTAGCGAAACCCGCGAGAAATGAAAAGGGCGGGGGACGGCTTTCTGTGTCCGATAATGTAGACCTGGAACGCTCGCTAGTTAACAGAACATATTCTTCCCCGTAATAGCCCTGATCCGCAGCCTTTAGCTCGCTCCGCCCGGAAAAAGTGTTCGGAGTTGATGGGCACTAATTTCAATTTCGCCCCGGCTCCCGGCTGGATTTTCCGAGAAATTTTCCACGGGAACGTTGCGCGATGACTTCGCGTGTGGTAATTACAATAGTTCTGCGTGTGCGCGCGATTCGGACGGAGTACCGCAGTTAGTCCGGCGCAGCGTCGGCGCGCCGACTGCTCATGCCTGCGCGGGAAACGGAAGCCATCATACTGAAGACATTTCCCCTGGGCGAAGCGGACCGCCTGGTGAGTTTTCTTGGGCGTTCCTCGGGGCGGGTACGGGGCGTC
>WNFS01002650.1_pt1 | contig 19442 bp, 16 predicted proteins | sample 5400141 | NCBI WGS metagenome assembly WNFS01 (sample SAMN13153358, study PRJNA577476) | soil metagenome | isolation source: 60 cm saprolite under Madrone tree | place: USA:California | collected 2016-06-14
GCGCATTTGCACAGTGAAAAAGGAAAATGCGCGGTACGATGGAAAGAGTTACAGCAATTCGCGAAAGGTTTAGTCGCGCTTCTGGGTCTGGGGAGCACAGGCTGCCAGCCTGTAGTTTGCGGCAGCTTGCCGCAAACATCTTTTCACTCCGCGCGTGCAAACACTGAGAGCGTCCGGCAAGCTACCGGACGCGACAGGCTGGCAGCCTGTGCTCCCCAGAACGCAGAAGATCGCGCGCGATTGCTGATCGATGCATTCGATCGTGAAAATGTCTTTGTAGAAATTCAGCGACATTTCATTCGTGGCGAAGAACGCATCAATCGTGAACTGATTGAGCTTGCGCGTGTAAATCGCTTATCGCTCCTGGCTACGAACAGCGTCCAATTCGCAAAACCATACGGACGCGAGGTGCTGGATGTTTTCACCTGCATTCGCGAGCACACGCACCTCGATGTCGCTGGCAAATTGCTAACGCAAAATGCCGAGCGCCATCTCAAGAGCGATCGCGAAATGCGAGCAATTTTCGCGGATTTGCCGGAAGCGATTGAAAATACATCGTGCCTGGCCGAGCGGCTCACGTTTTCGCTCAAGAATCTCGGGTACGAATTTCCCGAATACCCGGTGCCGACGGGTCACACGATGGATTCATTCTTACGCACCATCGTCTGGTTCGGCGCGCAACAGCGTTACGCCGCGATCAGCGCCAGGGTGAAGCAACAGCTCGAAGAAGAACTTGCCCTTATCACGAAGCTCGGATTTCCCGGCTATTTTTTGATTGTCTGGGACATCGTAAATTTCTGTCGGGAACACAACATCATGGTCCAGGGCCGGGGCAGCGCCGCCAACAGTGCGGTTTGTTATTGCCTGGGGATCACGCCGGTTGATCCCGTGAGCAATCATCTCGTCTTTGAACGTTTTTTAAACGAGAGCCGCAAAGGCTGGCCGGATATCGATCTGGATCTTCCCAGCGGCGATCGCCGCGAAGCCGTGATCCAAGAAATTTATCGTCGCTACGGCAAACACGGCGCGGCCATGACTGCGAACGTGATCAGTTATCGCGGACGCAGCGCCGCGCGCGAGATCGGAAAAGCGCTGAACTTTTCTCCTAGCATTATCGATCGGTTTTCACATCTATTTGCCAGCGGCGATTTCCCGCACACGCTCGAGCTCGAATCACAGATTGAGCAGGCTGGTTTGCCAAAGGTGCACCCGCGGATGCCCGCATTCATCAGGCTATATCACGCGATTTATGGATTGCCGCGGCACCTTGGGCAGCACTCTGGAGGGATGATTATTTGCCAGAATAAACTCAGCTCGTTCGTGCCGTTGGAAAATGCGTCGATGCCAGGCCGGGTTGTGGCGCAATGGGACAAGGACGATTGCGAAGACCTCGGCATCGTAAAAGTGGATTTGTTAGGCCTCGGCATGATGTCGGTGATGCAGGACGCGTTCGAGCTTTGCCGCGAACGTGGGCGGCCGCTCGATCTCGCTCACATTCCCAAAGATGATCCGGCGACCTTCGCGATTATGCAGCGCGCCGACACGATCGGCGTTTTCCAAATCGAAAGCCGCGCGCAAATGGCGACGCTGCCCCGGATGAAACCGGAATGTTTTTACGATGTCGTGATTGAAGTGGCGATCATCCGCCCGGGACCGATCCAGGGCGACATGGTGCATCCGTATTTGAACCGACGCGCCGGTCGCGAAGAAGTCACGTACTTTGACGATCGATTAAAGCCGGTGCTCCGCCGCACACTTGGCGTGCCGTTATTTCAGGAACAGATGCTCAAGATCGCCATGGTCATGGCTGATTTTTCGGGCAACGAAGCCGAAGAGTTGCGGCGCGCGCTGAGTTTTCATCGGTCCGAGGAACGCATGCGAAAAGTAAGCGTGAAATTACGCGCGGCGATGGAGCGAAAAGGCGTCGCTTCGAACAAGATCGACAAAATCATTCAGTCCATCTCATCATTTGCGCTTTACGGGTTCCCCGAATCACACGCGATCAGTTTTGCTATTCTCGCTTACGGCAGCGCGTATTTAAAAGTTCATCGCGCTCCAGAATTTTATGCGAGCCTGTTGAACAATCAGCCGATGGGTTTTTACACGTCGGCAACGATTGTAAAAGACGGGCAGCGACACGGGTTGAAGTTCAAGCCGGTTTGCGTATCGAAATCCGAGTGGCGCTGCAGCGTTCTTGATGACAAAACAGTGCGGCTCGGGTTTTGCGTCGTGAACCGATTGCGACAGCAACACGCTGAAGAACTCGTTAGGCAACGCCAAAATCGACAATTCGAGTCGTTGCAGGATTTTAAGCGGCGGGTCCGCCTCTCGAAAGACGAATTACGCACGCTAGCGGAATTGGGAGCGCTGAATTGTTTTTCTGAACATCGCCGCGCCGCGATGTGGAACGTGGAAGAGACTCTGCATGACGATTTGCTGGGGAGCGCGGGCATGTTGCCCGCTGTTCGCGGCATTCTGCCGCGAACCACACAGGACGTTTACAAGGCTAATGGTAACAAGCTCACAATCCATGTTGCGGAAGAGCCGTCCGGCAACATGCCGGACGGTGCGAGCAGAATGCTCGCGCTCCCCAGAGCAGCGAAATCACCTCTTGCACCGATGAGCTTGCCCGAGCGCGTAAAGGCCGATTACGAAACGATGAACCTGACCACCGGGCCGCATCCGATGAAACTGTTGCGCGGAAATTTACCCAATATTTGGCGGGCGATCGATCTTATTCACGCGCGCGACGGTTCGATTATTCAGATCGCCGGCAACGTGATTTGCCGGCAGCGTCCCGGCACAGCAAAAGGATTTGTTTTTATCAGCCTGGAAGACGAGACCGGCGTTTCAAATGCGATTGTCGAGCCAGACTTATTCGAGCGGTTCCGGTTGGTGATTACGGAGGAAGCCTTTCTACTCATCGAAGGCGAAGTGCAGAATTCGGACAACGTCGTTTTGATCAAAGCGCGCGAAATCAGACCGCTCGTGCATGAACAACTCGTCGGAAGCGCGTCGCACGATTTTCATTAGTTGTAGCCGCTTCGCTATATGAAGCGTACAGGTGAGCTGCCATATCCCTGCGCCACGCCGCCCACACGGCGGCGGCTACAGCTACTCCCCCGCGTGATGCGGCTCCGGCGTTTTCGGTTCGGCCGGTTTTTCGGCCGGCTTTTCCTCGGACCCGGTCCAGTCGGTGTGAAAAAAGCCCGGCTTATCGATGCGCTCGTAAGTGTGTGCGCCAAAGAAATCGCGTTGCGCTTGCAAAAGGTTTGCCGGCAAGCGGGCAGAGCGATAACTATCAAAGTAAGCAAGCGAGGCGGAAGAGGCGGGGACGGCCACGCCGTGTTTGATAGCCGTTGATATAGCGACGCGCCAATTGCGCTGCGTCTTCTTAATGATCTTCGTGAAATAGCGATCAAGGAGAAGATTGTGCAGCGCGGGATCGCGCCGGTATGCTTCCACGATTCGGTTCAAAAATTTCGCGCGAATGATGCAGCCGCCGCGCCAGATAGTGGCGATGTCGCTCAGGTTAAGGTTCCACTCGTATTCGGCGCTTCCAGAGCGCAGAAGCTCCATTCCCTGGGTGTAAGACACAATTTTCGACGCGTAAAGCGCGTCGCGCACCGCATCGACTAGCCGAGTGCGATTGCCTTTAAATTTTCGAGGTTTTGGCTGCGGCAGAATTTTCGACGCGGCTACGCGTTCTTCTTTTCTCGCTGAGATAATGCGCGCTTCAACGGCGGCGTTTATCGTTGAAATGACGACGGATTGCCGGATTGCAGCTTGAAGTGTCCATATACCGGTTCCTTTTTGTCCTGCTTTATCCAGGATCATGTCAACGAGCGGCTTGCCTGTGTCAGGATCAATCTTTCGGAAAATTTCGGACGTGATTTCAATAAGATAGCTTTCCAGTTCGCCCTTGTTCCATTCGGCGAACGTGTCGGCGAGTTGTGCGGCGTCCATTTCCAAAACGTCTTTCAGGATGGCGTAGGCTTCGCAGATCAATTGAATATCGCCGTACTCGATGCCGTTGTGGACCATCTTGACGTAGTGACCGGCGCCATCCGGTCCCATGTATCGGCAACACGGTTCCCCATCCACTTGCGCGGCGATCTTGCGGAAAATCGGCGCGATAATTTCCCATGACTCACGCGAACCGCCCGGCATGAGCGAAGGGCCTTTGAGCGCGCCTTCTTCACCGCCGGAAACGCCCATGCCAACAAAATGAATTCCTTTGGCTTGTAATTCTTTTTCCCGCCGCTGCGTGTCGGTGAAGAGGGAATTTCCTCCGTCGATGATGATATCGCCCTTTTCCAGCAGCGGTGAGAGTTGATTGATGACCGCGTCCACGGGCGGTCCGGCCTTCACCATCATCATTGCTATGCGCGGCTTTTTCAGCGCGGCGACGAATTCTTCCATTGTGCGCGTCGGCTGAATATTTTTTCCTTTGGCGCGTCCAGCAGCGAATTTCTCGGTAACTTCCGTCGTGCGGTTGAACACGGCGACAGAAAATCCCTTCGATTCCATGTTGAGGACGAGATTTTCGCCCATCACACCCAGACCGATTAGGCCAATATCACATTGATTGGTTGTCATTTTAGTATCTTCTTTCTAACCACTGTAACGAGGAGTTTGAGCGTATGGCAAATTTCGTTTGTGAAGTTTTAGTGACTGAAGCGCCGCTGGATGCGCCGGCGCGAAACCAAGATGCCGACGCAGGAGCGATCGTCGATTTCGCGGGAGTGGTGCGGAGACTTGAAAATGGATGCGAAATTGAAGGAATCGAATATGAGGCGCATCGAGAAATGGCCGAACATCAGTTGAGACAAATTGCCGAGCAGGCCGTGGAGAAATTTCGAGTTCAGCTTGTTATCATTCATCACCGAATCGGTTTTATCGCCGTTGGGAAACCATCGCTTTTTATGCGAGTGGCAGGCCTCCATCGGAACGAAGCATTTCGCGCCAGTCGGTGGATAGTGAATGAGTTGAAGAAGAAAGTGCCGATTTGGAAGAAGCCACGATTTAAAACGGACAAGCAGCCTGATGCGGCCCACAGGGCCGCGGCTACAGTATGAATTGGGCAAATCGGATCACTTTAAGCCGGCTGCTGCTCACGGTGCTTTTTGTGATCGCGCTCAATTCTTCCTGGCCGTATGGGCGCACCACTGCGCTCGTGATTGCGCCTAATGGCCAGCGCCAAAGGACGGGTTCTTCCAGCGGAAAGTCTGGGTAAACAAAAAACTTCGTGGCAAATTATCACGATTGTTTTCTTTCTGGCGCTCCTCTCAATTGCGGAACTGCACTACGCTAACGAAACATCTACATGGTGGGTCCGAGCCTGGAGCGAAGCCGGCCCGGTGCTGGTATGGATTACGGTGGCGCTGACGATTTATTCAGGTCTGGGCTTCACCTGGCGAAACCGCGAACTGATTGCTCCGGATCAATAGCGGGCAACGGGAATCGAACCGCATTTCGATGGGGTAAAAGCGAGGCTTCTATAGGTAAAATACCCCGGAAATGGCCCTCAAAGGCGCTGAGTCAGAACACTTAGTCAGAACAAGTCCCACAAAATCTGCCAATGTTCGCCCATGATCGTTCTTTAGCTCCCGCAGCCCAAACTGCGGCTTATTGCTTCGCGCGTACGTGAGATCATTCGGAAAGGCCAGGCGGAGTGCGCGAAACTCCGAGAGCGAAGTGAATAGCAATCGGAGCGTGAGTTTGGGCAGGCAGGGCCGGCTTGATTACGTCTTTCGGCACCTATGTTTCCCCGCATTTAAGCCGCTGCCCAAAGTTTTTCTGAAGCCTGTCGGATACTTGTCCTTCTCCAGCGCAGCCGATCTGGATCACGATGTGCCTTGGGGTTTAGGCCGGGAGGCACCTTTGGTAAGAGAGCCTGAGGGCTGTGCTCCGCAGTGCAAAGTTGGTCAGGGTTGCGCAGGACATCGGCGGTAAGCTGAGTTTTCACGATTGCACCCTACTCCTTACCCGCAGGGGGCGCGCACCGTATCTTGTCGGATGCGTGGCACAAATTGTGGCCGCCAGGAGGGTAGTGCGGGCAGCGGGCAGCCCCGCGGGTACGCGCTAAAGACATTAGCGAAAGTCACCCCAAGCCCCGCTGCCCCTCGCGTCAGGCGCAACGGAAATGACGGAAAGGGTTCTTGCCGAGAAGCGCCTAATTCTTTGTCCGGCTTAATTCACGTTGTGAAACGGGCTCAATGTCCACGCTCGCTCAACGAGTTCAGACGGCCCGGTCTCTTTCTCGACGCTCTGCTTGACGAGCGAGAGTCTTTTGCCCGTGATCCGGCAGATCTTATTTACTGCAATCCACACCCCAGGAGCTCTTGGTCCATACATGCCTCTGCCAAAAAAATGAAACTCTTCCACAACGTTTAGCTCGTCTGAGCTCTTCCAATCTCGTGAAAATAAAAAGGGGTGGTTCAGATTATCCGGTGTGCAGTCGGGACACAACGCAGTCACTTCGGGCATTGCTTGGTCGGGTGGAAAATGATCTCCGCTTATCTGACCGAGTTCTTTTTTTCCCAGCTCAGTTGCGATGTCTTCCGGAACCTTAAGGGGCTCACCGTCGCGTAACGAGATAACCCACAAATAATCACCAGCATTCGCACGTCGATTACTAATCGCCACGTACCTGTTATCGGCGCTGTAAAATACGTCCAGCAGGTAACCCATTGTCGGAAATTGCGCTAGAATCCGACCGTTTGATGAAACGCGTAACGTACACTGATCTGGATGCCCAGCTTTTGGTATCATCTGAACGCAATACTTGTTGTCGCGAGAGCGAATCTCTTCCGGCGGAGTCCATTGGTTCGATTTTGATGATTCGCGCGCCGGTGTAGCCGTGTCGGCTACCTGCCCAGCGACGGCAAGTACCGCAGTCACCAGATAGCTCGCGAATGGGCTTAACGGTCGAAACAACCACGTAGGCATGAGGCTTCCCGCTATCGCCTTTTAGCGATTAAGTAGGACCACGGCAAGGATCTAAACGGCTTCAGAGAGTTTCGACTCTCATGATTCCAGTGGGCGAACGATCTGGATTGCTGACGCGCACCGCGACGACGGCAAGCGGTTCGTTGTGCGTGCGGATGAAAAGTTGACGGCGTTTGTGGAACTCGAATCGGCGGTTAATAGGCTTCAGCAAGGCGAGGTTTTGAAGCCCCTACAACGCTGCTGCCCTGTAACTGTGCAGCCGTAATCCATCTCGTTCAGACTGAGGATTGCCGAGGGCCCCTAAAGCATTACTTGGCAAGCACTCCTGGGCGAATCCCTTCGCTAAGTGTGAACATTGAACCAACCGTACCCACAGTCGCAGACTTACGTGTCAGTCCGGCACGTTCCCGCAGGCGGTACACCGCTTCTATGCCGCTACAATGCGCACCCAGAAGGTTCGCGACCTTAAACTCCTTCAGCTTGTCTCCCGTCCAGTTCAGTTGCTCATCGCTCGCTGCGAACAAGTGCAGGCCGCCGACGACTCCATACACTGGTTGCTTGGGAAATCTCTGTTTCGCGGAATCGAAAGGAGCAAACTGTCAGGCAAACTAATCCGTTATTCAGAGAACAAGCACGGCACAACCGACAACGTGATTCCGTGGGTTGAAGTCTGCCACTGTGGCCCAATTCCAGCGTCAGCCATTGTTTTATATTTACTGGTGTGCCCCACTGATTATAGGCGCTTCAAAAAATTCCAGACCCGCGCATCTCCTCTTTGCCTATCACAAGGGGACCCTACCGCGCCCACGAGGGCGCATACAGATGCCCGGGGCTCTTATAGCCAACGAGCGGTATACAAGTTACCGCAAGCGACTCGCTGCTCTATGGCACGGAAACAAACCTCACTACCGCCGCTGGAAGAGGCCCAGCCAGGCAGGCATGGCCGAGTCCGATCCCGCTAGTCCGCGGAACGAAAAAGGGGTCCAGCATGTTGGTGAGGTCGACCACCGCGAGCGTCGTCGCACCTCCATTCGCGAGCAGTGCGAATGGGTGGTTCGGGGCGTTGGGGCTCTGATACGCCGTCACCGTGTGGGGATCAAAGCCATTGCTAAAGCCGCCCCCAATGTTGCACGTGACCCAATCGGGGAGCAAAACAACGCCGGATGTCGGAGGAAGCAGAATCGCCGTGATGGCGTCGCCGCCAAATTCCCCAGACACGATTCCGGTGTGGGTTCCCTGCGCTACCGCGATGCCGCTTGCTCCTTCGTTCAGGAACGATTCGGTCAGCGTATTCAATGCCGAAAGTGATGTCCACGAGCCGGGTGAGCCAGGCGTGAAGATAGCCGAACTCAAATCGGCAACGAACACCTGCGATGGAGAGCTAAATTCGTAAGGCGCCAGAGCAATCCCGGTCGAGCAGTCCTCTGCCGCCGAGTCGGCCAAGGTGTCGGGGTTCGGGATCGGGTTCTCAAAGAACGACGGACTTGTGCTGATCGCCACATTGACGATCTCGTAGTTGTTGTTCTCGTTAGGCGAGAGCAGCAGGTTGCGGATCGGGTCGATCAGCGCGTCTTCCGAGATGCTCGGCCAGACGCCGGCCGGTGCCATCGAGGCGAACGCCGGCTCGAACGATGCGTTCGTCACCGTCCCGGCGAGGTTCAGGAACTGGAACCCGCCAATGCCGCCTATGCTGAGCCCAATTGACGCCCTGTTGTGAGTGGCGTCCATCGCAACCCCGCAGTTCGTGCATGAGCCGCCGGAGAAAAGAATGGAACCGCTGCCGCTGCTCGTGAGCGGATTGGGGATTACCGCCGGATCCAACGCCGTCCCTCTGAGGACATAAACGTTGGCGTTGTTGGCGGTGCACACCGTCTGGCCCGTTGTTGAGTTCGAGGCACAGGAATTGATCACGTCGCTACCGGTCGGTATGAAAGTGTCAGTGATGCTGGTGCCCTCGATATTGACAACTGAAACGCCAGTGCCACTACAAGACCAACAACCCTTCGGGACGTACGCGATCACGTCCGTTCCTGAGACCAGTACGGACAGGGAACTCGACGGCGCGCACTCGCCTTGCTGCACCTGTTGTGCTTGAACCTTGAAATTGTCCGTTTTGGCATCTGAACGACTGAAGTTGAGGGTCATGCCATCAGTTCCAATCGTGGCGCTGCCGACAGGGACTAACCATGCCTTGTATTCCATTCCGGGATTCGGCGTGTCCGAGAACGGCGCCATTTGAACCGGAAGCGTGCCGTTCGCGACATTGAACGTCCCATTCATATGCTTGCAGGCTGGTCCGGTAGATCCGGCAACTCTTCCGCTCGACACCAGTAGTTGGCGGCAGACGGCAGGGTCCGTCGAGAGCAGCGTATGCCCACTAGGGTCTGTGATTTGGAAATAGTACGTGCCATCCGGCAGACCCGACGCGTGCTGGTTCTGTGGACCCCCACTGAGGTACACGTCCTCTTTCATGCCATAAATGTTTTGGTTGACGACCGTGCCATCTCTTATCGTGGTGTAGATGGCACCCGGTATACGCGCGGAAGCGGTGTTGATGTAAATGAACAGCGTGCCTACAAACAACGCTGCGATAACTGTCCGTTTTTTCTGAGTGTTCATAGTATCCTCCTAAGATTTGTATCTGGCGATCGCGCTAAGCGGCGATTTCAGCGAAGGTCCAGCGCCCTCGAGCTTTTTTAGCTCCGCCGAAGATGCGTTAATACGTCGGGTGAACGAAATCAAAGAACTTTTTAGATGATCCGCGTCATCGTGTCAAGTTCTTTTTTTTCGATCTCGCACACCACGGAGTGAATCATTGATTTGAAGTGCGAGTGTTTCAGGCACTCGTTCAGCACTGCGCCACCCGTCGAGGCCGTGATCACGCAACGCAGGGGAAGGTTGGATGCCTTATTCATGACTGGTCGGGTACCGTTCCGATCAGGAAAACTCCCCGGCTCGGTAGGCAGGAAAGAACTCCGCATTCTCGCTCCGGCTGGCGCGCACCAATTCTTGGTAAGCGGTTGGGTTAAGGATTGTTCCACATAAATAGGCGGTGCGGGTTTCCGAGGACCAGCCGCGCTTGAAACCGGCCAGGCCGTTGTTTGCGTCGGTGCTCAACCCGGGAACTGTGCCAAGATTTGCCCAGCGAACCTTGCCGGTGAAGTGTTTCAGGATGAATAGCTTCAATCCGTAGGACACCTGGAGGTCATACCCGCGAGGACTGGTGCCTACAAGGTGAGCCTGGGCCACGTCGCCCTGGACATACCACAGATCCAGGCTGAGCGGTTCTTTGCCTTCAGTGGCGCGGAACATGACCAGCCCAGGGACCGACAACTGTTTGGCGAACGCCTCGGCGCGAGAAACAACGCATTCCTTGGATTCCATGCCTTTCAATCAACTGGCCGTAAAGCCAGACCCACTCATCCAGATGCACGAGCGGGTTGGGGCAGATTTCCACCGAGATTTTCTGGAGCGTCTTCCGGCCCGACTTCCGATGGCTCGCTGAAGTGAACTGCTCCAACGGCAGGCCGAGGTCGGCGATGAAGTGCTCCTTGAACTTCACCACACGATCAAAGCAATGGTGGAGTAAAGGTTCATCATAATTCCCTAACGGGTCGGTTACCAACGCCACTGAAACGATTCGGCCGCGCAAGTCCTCCAAGTCTTCGCGTAATTGCGTCCAGTCGTGACAGCAGAACAACGGATAGCATCCCATCGCGTCCATACAATCGGTGTTGGGGACTTCCCTTAACAGCAGATTGCCGCCGCACCTGGGCAGCAGATGCGGTTTGCCGGATTCAGCCAATGATTCGGCATAGCCTGGATGTAGATAGCCAGTCCTGTTCATTTACAGGGAATCAACGCTCGTTTGCCGAAGTGAATCACGGAGATCAATTCCCAAGGCTTTCAGTCCGCTAAGGCAAGAGGGGCTGCACAACTCCCGGCTCCCTTCCGATGCAGGCGTGTTCCCGCCCCGCGACATCCGCCACCGCAAATGTGGCAAGGCTCTCATGTTGGTGAACCACCTGGTTTTCGTTCTCCACAAGCAGCAGCCATCGGCTTACGCCAACGCAAAAGGATGGGCATTCATGAGGTCTGACGGCTTCCGGGCACCGCTCCGTCCTCCATCGTCGTGGCGAAAAGCACTGTTTCCTCGGCGTGAATGGTGAAATGGCGAAGGTAGAACCGGTAGCCCAAGCCCAAGGCGTCCAGAAATTGAGGGACAGCCCAGAAGTCCGACAGGCTGTGATACACGGCAATCGCCAGCTCGGGCCGAAAACGCCGCAACGCTGTTTCCGCCCCTCGCAACGCAGACATTTCGGCCCCTTCGATGTCCATCTTGATAAAGTCGAGGCGGTCCAAACCATGGCGGGCGACCAAGTCATCGATAGAGAAGGTCTTGATGCTGGGCGCGTTGGGAGCAGACGGCACCAGCTCGACGCGTGTGGCGGGGCCATTGCCGTTGATGAACAAGGTCTGATCACTCGAAGACCAAATCGGATGCTCGACCAGCACCACACGGTCTTTGAGATGAGGATTCAAGTCAAGGTTGCGGCGGAAAACCTGTAGGTTTTCCGGAAGGAATTCGAATGAGAATACTCGACCCAGCGGGCCAACCTTGGCTGCGAAGTAAAGAGCCGTGTCGCCCCAGCAAGCGCCTGCGTCAATCACGACTTCGCCATCGGCAGCTTCGATCGGCGCCGCGTCCGCCGTAACGCACCGATATTGCTGTTCTAAAAACTGAACGGAAGCGCCTGCGGGAACCGTGAAGAGCGTTACGGGGACTCCGAGCTGACGCAGGTCTATTCTAGCGAGCTGAAATCCCATGAACCCTGAGTCGATCGTTTCGCAGCCTTTGGCGGCTTTCTCAATAGTCTCGATTAATTTCCAGTGTTCTGGCCGGTTGAGGGGGAGCTTGACATGCCGGAGGCCAAGTGCGCGATAGGCAATCAGCTGGACTAACAGCTTGCGTGATTCGTCATCCGCCAGATGATGGTAAAGCCATTCCAAGTCGGCCAAGTGAGGTTGGACGAAACTGATGCCGCCCCTGAGCAAAGGAAACACCACCCTTGTCCGCGCAAAACCAGCCTTGGCCAATAGCTGGGAGACAAGTCTGGAAGCCGAACTTCGAATGCTGGAGAGATCGATTGCGCGCTGGGTGCCAAAGCGGCGGGTGTCGAAGTTGTCCCGGTGGTTGTTCCCGACACTGTCGAGGAGCACCCGGTTATAGTCAGCAAGAAAACTGCTCGCGTTATTAATTCCCATTTTCCACCGAGTGTTCCCAATTCAGGTGCGGCCTCACGAAGCCTGAAGGCTCAAAGCAAAACGGGAATTGAGAGGCGATTCGTTGCCACATCTCCCAATCAGCGACGTAGCGAAGATGCAGCAAAAAACCTCCAAGCTGCTCGTACACGCATCTTCGGATAGCGATGGCTGCGCACTGAATCACGCATTCAGCAGTGATGCTCGCGTGCCAGTCGTCTAGCAAACCGGCAGATTCCCGGTGCAGCTCGGATATACGGATCCAATGCCCTTTCGAATTAGCGATCGCGTGTCGACAGAAGATCGCGCCAGCTGGGCTGCGCTCGGCTCCTTTGCGCAAAACATCGTAGAAGCCCGGCAACACAATGTCGTCCTGGTGCAGGATATGCACCCAGTGGCCTCGCGCCCGCTCAATGCATCGGTTCCAGCTATTCGCCAAACCTCGGTTTTGCAGTTCGGCATGGAACGTCACTCGGCCAGCGCCGACGCGGCGAGTAACTTCGAAAGCTGTATCGTCTCTCGAGCAGTCATCGACCACCTCAATCTGCATCTGGTCCGGGCCTTGGTCCTGCTTCAGTACGCTCAAAAGAGTTTCTTCCAAATAGTCTGGCTGCGGATTGTACGTGGGTATCATTACAGACCAGAGAGGGCGGGAGTCGTCGACCGGCAATCCGTGGATTGCCGGAGGTCTGAGACTACTGGGGATCGGCCGCGGTCGAAGCACCGTCATGTCGAAAACTATGCCACAGCATTATTAGCCGTCGCTTAACAGCTCCCGTAAATAGCCTCGTGGCGTAATAGAACAGCAGCGGCACCCGAACAAGGTCCAGTCGAATTCCGTACCACAGCAGTGCCCCGCCTGTCCGTGCGGTCGACCTGATGTTGCCGGATTGTGATTTGAGAGAGAGATCCGATTGCAGATTTCGCAGAAACCATGCTGCCCACGGACCGCGGTGTTTTCGACTCATGCTGAGAGCCACAAACCGCACCATTTGCCGTATGGCGGCGTCGCGGTAGTCAGCGTTTTGAGCAGACCACGCGCTTCCCGGATGCAAACGATAAACACCCATGTTTTGGTCAACGTAACCAATCCAGCCGTTCTGCGACGCAAGCGCGCAAATCGGCCAGTCTCCTAACTTCAGTTTCGCAAAATCCTTTTTCAATCGAGGAATAGCTTTTCTGCGGATCATCAACGAACATGTTTGAATAAAATTATCGCTGACGAGCTCGCTTCCGGCCGTCCGCTGGATTCTTCGTTGTGGCAGCGGGAACTCCGACACAATTTGCCCCGTGGCGTCGTCTAGATGGGACACCCGGTGATGACAAAGTGCGCAATCGGCGTGTTCATCGAGGAATGATGCCTGAAATCGTAGTTTGTCTGTGCTCGTCCAGTAATCATCGCCTTCAAGAAAAGCGATATAGTCCCCGCGACACGCCCCGAGCGTCAGGATAAAATTGGGCGCGCCGCCAAGATTCTTTGGATGGAGGAGCAGCCTGATCTTTTCTGGATACCGGGCCTTATAATCCTGAAGGATTTCCCGGGTGCGATCAGTAGAGAAATCTTCACCGACGACGATTTCGTATAAAAAGTTCGTCTCTTGCATTAGCGCACTTTCGATCGCCTCTTGTATGAATCGCTCGTGGTTATAAGTCATAACAAGTACGCTCACGCGTGGACCCGCGTTATGGTTGCCGCCAGGTTTGCTCACCGTCTCAGCGGCCTCGAAGGGCATTCCTTACTTCCTCCTTATGTTCAGCAGCAGTCCGGATAATTGCGCAAACTCTCTCGATGTCCTCACAGGTGATGCTCATTCCAGTCGGCAGGACGAGAACGCGGTCGGCGATTCGTTCGGTTTGCGGGAGAAGAAGCGATGCATTCGGTTGAAGTGACCGGTAGGGCTCCATTCGATGGCATCCAGGCCAGAAATACTTTCGCGCGAGCACATTTTCGGCGTGTAGGACATCAATCAACTCATCGCGGTTGAGCGGCGCCCTGGCAGAATCAACCTCAAGCACTATGTATTGGTAATTGTTACGTTCCTTTGGATCGTATTCCACAAGCCTAACGCCGGGAAAGCCGCGCAAGCCCTCTCGGTAAGCCTCGTAGTTTCGCCGGTTCACGGCAATGATCTCATCGACCGCATCTAACAAAGTTAAACCCATCGCCGCGCAAACCTCGGTCATTTTGCCGTTCGTCCCGACATAAATCACGTTGTCATAACCCGAGAATCCGAAATTCTTCATCAGGCCGATCTGGGCCGCCAGTTCATCGTTGTCCGTAACGATGGCCCCGCCTTCGAACGTGTGGAAGAATTTGGTGGCGTGGAAGCTGAAGACCTCGGCCAACCCGAACCCGCCGATCATCTTCCCCTCGTGGCTGCACGCAAAGGCGTGAGCGGCATCGAACATCAGCTTCAGATTCCGCCGCTGCGCGATTTCGGCCAGCGCTCCAACGTCACACGGACGCCCCCACATGTGGACGCCAATGATGCCTGTGGTCTTGGGCGTGATGAGTTCCTCGACCCGGGCGAGATCCATGTTATGCGTGCGCGGATCAATGTCGCAGAAAACGGGCGTTATTTCCTGCCATTGCAGCGCGTGGGCCGTGGCGATGAACGTGAATGCAGGGATGATGACCTCCCCTTTCAAGCCGGCGGCGCGGATGGCGAGTTCAAGGCCAATCGTGGCATTGCAAACGGCGATGCAGTGTTTCACGCCCACGAACTCGCCGATACGCTTCTCGAATTCCTGCACGAGCAATCCGTTGTTCGTGAACCAGCGGCGGTCGAACATGTCGCTAACCCGTTCCAAGAACCGTTCCCGATCACCGCAGTTGGGGCGCCCAACGTGCAACGGTTCAGGAAAAGCGGGCTTCTGTGTTCCGGGGGCTTGTGTATTCATCATTACCTCCTCAATGCAACTATTGTCCTTGTTTGAATTCATGGCTGCAAATACCCATCACCAGCACGTCCTTGTAAGCCCCGTTCTTGAATACGTGATTCTTGAGGCGACCTTCGACCGCAAAACCGCATTTCTCGTAGACACGAATGGCCACAGCGTTGTCGGCAAGAACTTGCAACCAAAGTCGCTTTAGGCCGATATCTCTAAAGGAGTAGTTAGCCAAAAGGCGAACCGCGGCCGTTCCATAACCTTTGCCCCGCTCCCCTTCCTCACCGATTAGGATGTGCAGTTCGCCTCGACGGGAAATGGGGTCGATATCCCGGAGATAGATGTTTCCCATGTGTGCATCTCGTTCCACCGAACAAATTGCAAAATTGAGTGCGCTCGGAGACCATGACATCGCCTTCCGCAGCCAATCTTCTTCGGCCGACCGATTTGTTGGGCGAAATGGTGCAACAAGCGTCTCGTAGAGCTTGGGGTCGTTGTGCCATTTGAACGTTTGGGCTAGATCCGACAGTTCGAGTGCTCGGAGGTAGACGGGTTCTTTGCTGGAACTGATCATTTGTGCTTGATGGGCTTGGGTTTCCTTTTCCAGTGGGGTCTTAAAGTAACAGCCTTGTAATTACTTCCGATGTTCGTTCCATATCGGACGCACCGTATCGCTGGTCGCAAACCAACGTCATTATCTCTTGAGACAGTTCCCGGCTTTCCGTGAATTGCCGTGGTACGGTTTCATCGACGGGCCAATGCACAGGAGGAAAGATTTGCTCTTGGAACAGCGCTTCGCGCACCAAATCACGATTTCTGACCCCGATTGGGAAACCCAGTGGAACTACCCCGTCCGGCAGTTCTGGGAAGCACGCCCACTCTCTCAACTGCTCGCTCAGGTGGACGTAGTTCCGGCGGCGACGTTCAGCAATTTCATCAAAGTTGAAATTGTGATCCAGCAAACTTGCCGAAAGTGTGCTCATGGAGAACGGTCCCACTGGCGCGCGCGATTCACTATGTTGGAACCGGTTGAACCAGTCTTCAGCTCCGAACGAGCGGTCATAATCTCGCCGCAAGAGCATAGCCGAGAATGCTTCGAGCCACCAATCGGCTGGTACTGGTTGGAGCGCTTCGCGCGGCTTGAACGGCTTCATTGCCACGAGCACGCCTCCGTCCGGTACGCCGACAAATTTGCACGGACTGTAAACAACAAAGTCTGAATCGTGACCAATGCCGCTGGTCAACAGCGCCTGAGCAGCGTCATCCACCAACCAGGCGCCTCGGGCCTTTGCGGCAGGGAAAACAGGATCTGGATTTCTGAATCCGAAATAGTTGATGCGGACAACCAGATCGCCTTTCACGACTCGTTCCAGCCAGCGGTCATCCGCCACTTGCAACCGCTCATCAACCGGGAAAAACTCCACCTGAACGCCAGCTTCACGAAAGGCTCGGACTATGGAGCAACACAAAAAGGAGGGCAGCCACACTTTTCCTGGCTGTAGCGTACTGGCCACCAACCAAAAGGCAGAGTTGCCGTTGGCCAGCCGCCAGCAGTCCTTACGCTGGAACGGCCAGTTCGTGACTTCCATTGGCCCCGCCAAAGGCCACGGCTCAGCCAAACCGAAAACGCCGCCAACAATGCCGGTTTTATTTGATCGGCAGTCACTGGGAGTGGAAGGGGTTGTTTCCATGGGAAAATCAGAACTCACCTTGGCGGTAAGCTGGGAAATAATCTGTGGCAGGGCCGCCGCGTGACCGGGTGAGCGCTTCATATTGCACAGGATCCAGAGTAAGACCGCAAAAGTAAACCTGGCGGACACCGGTGGACCACCCGCGCTTGTATTCAGTAAGGCCACCGGCCATTTCGGCAGTAGTGCCTGCTCCAGTGCCCAAGACAAGCCGGCGTACTTTACCGGCGAAATGCTCGTTGGCGGCCCAGTTCAGCGCGTAGGAAACGCGAAGGTCATATCCGGCGTCGCTGTAGGCCGAAAGGTGGCTGTAGGCAGCGTCTTCCTGCACATACCAGAGATGCATACCTGCGGTCTGGGCGCCGACGGCGGCGCGGAAGGCAACCATGCCGGGGACTTGTAGTTGAGCCGCGAATGACGCTCGCGAGAATGCCCGGAGACCTTTGATGTCATGCCGCGCCACCAGATGCGCATACAGGCGATCCCAGTCATCAACCCCGTCATGCGGCTGGGGCAAAACCTCAACGGCCACATCGCGAAGCGCACGACGGGCATGCTTTCGGTGATATTTTGGCGCCAACTCATTCACGGGCTGTGTGAGGTCGGCAATGAAGTGCTCCTTGAACTTCACAACACGATCAAAGCAACGGCGTAGTAAAGGTTCATCGTAATTCCCCAACGGGTCGGTTACCAACGCCATTGAAACCATTCGGCTGCGCAACTCCTCAAGGTCTTCGCGTAACCGCGTCCAGTCGTGACAGCAGAACAACGGATAGCAGCCCATCGCGTCCTGCCAGTCGGTGTTGGGGATTTGCCTGACCAGCAGATGGCCACCGCACCGGGTCAACGGACATGGTGTACCGAATTCAGCCAATGATTCAGCATAGCCCGGATGCAGGTAGCCTGTCATAAAACAGCCGCTCCGTCACTGGATCCCGGTGCGACACCGGATTTCAGGCAATCCAACCGCTGTTTGATTGAGAAAGGGGCTGGAACCTGAATTTCTGAGCCAAACATACCGCCGATAATTCTAGCAGCGTTCATTCTGTCGCTTACCTAAATATGTCTTTGGCCGCATCGGACTTCCCAACAACATAAAGGACACTTCTTTCAGGAATGCCACATCGGATTAAGGTGCGCGTCCCAAAAAAGCCGCCCTCAAGTTCAAGAACCCGGAATCCTGCCTCGCGAAGCCTATTTACAAATCCTGAACGCGTGTAAACTCTAACGTGATCGCCTTGTCCGAAATATTGCCATCGCTCTGCTTCGGTAATCTTGGAGGCATCCTCCCTTATTTCCGTCAGCCGTAGGTTGATCGGTACCATGGCAATCCCCCAGCCGCCGGGTTTAAGGATTCTGTAAAGCTCGGACATCGCTGATGGAACCGAGCTGTGCTGCGAATTTCAATGTTGAGGTTGTCATGTGCAAATTTTCGCGCCGACCAGCGGTTGGCTGAGGGAATGTGGTTTTGTGGACTCGACGCGAGGCGTGACCGGGCGTTCTGATATCGGGCGATGGGACTTGCAAAAGAGGACCAGCGCGAGACGAACCGGCAGGACTCGAGCGCTGCAGTGGGGACTTCCCCGAGCTCCGGATGTCTGCGTGTAGCGAGAGTTCGTCAGAAGCCGGCCACGCCTTGCGTCGAGAGAGTGAAGCATAACAATCAACCTTAAGGAGCAATATCATGATCAAGAAGAGAGGTCGAGTCGTAGGACTCGATGTGCACCCGGACAGTTTTGCCGGAGCGGTAGTGGAGGGGAGTGATCCGGCCAGCGCGCAGGTGTTGAGCAGCTCAACGCGCGTCGAGTTGGAGCAATTGGAGCAGTGGGCATTACGCCACACGCGCAAAGAAGACGCCCTTGTGTTGGAAGCCAGCGGCAATGCCTTTGCGGTGGCGGAGCGTTTGCGCGCGATCGGGCGCAAGGCCGAGATACTGGACAGTCATCGTGCGGGTAAAGTGGGCAAGGTCTATTGCGCCAACGATCGAGTCGATGCGGTGAAGATCGCGCGCATTTATTTGAGCGCGCTTTCACCCATCGTGTGGCAACCGGATCAAAAGACCTTGGAGCGGCGTGAAGTCTTCAGTGCGTATCAGGCGGTGGTGAAGGAATCGACCCGGGCCAAGCAGCAGTTGCGCTCAATGTTGAACGAACATTGTGTGCGCTTGGAGAAGGGCTTCCGCCTTTGTCATCCCAACGCGATCAGGCGCTTGGTTGCGCTGCGGGAATGGACGCCGGCGCGCACAATGCTGCTGCAACAGTTGCACGGCAGCCTGGTCTCAGCGCGAGCGCGGCGCACTGTGCTGCGCCGACACATGGCCCAGGAGATCGTGGCCGATGAAGCGTTGCTGCGCTTGACTCGGCTTTGTGGCATCAATCTCATTACGCTCTATGGCGTGATCGCAACCGTAGGCGATGTGCGCCGCTTTAGTCACAGCAAAAAACTGGTGGCTTACCTCGGATTGAATCCGAGCGTGTCGCAGAGCGGCAACTTCGAAGGGGGCGGTGCACTTAAACGGCATGGAAGAGGAGCGCTTCGCGCGTTGCTGATCCAGTCGGGCAAAAAGCTCCTCGAAGTGACAAACCCGCTGCAGAAGTGGGGCCTGGCTGTGTCCGCGCGCCGTGGGCGTAACAAAGCGGCCGTCGCCGTGGC
>WNFS01001169.1_pt1 | contig 19438 bp, 14 predicted proteins | sample 5400141 | NCBI WGS metagenome assembly WNFS01 (sample SAMN13153358, study PRJNA577476) | soil metagenome | isolation source: 60 cm saprolite under Madrone tree | place: USA:California | collected 2016-06-14
TAACGTGTGGGGAACGGAGTGCCTCGTGCCTGAGATAGAGACGCAACCATCCACCGTTCGAATTGCTGGATCAACCTTTAGTTTGCGGGTGCTCGCCGCGGCGATCATTCTGCTGTTTTTTTATTATGCAGCGGGAGTAGTAATCACAGTGCTGCTGTCGATCTTGCTGGCGTATTTTCTGGATCCCGCCGTGGAGTTGTTGGAGAGAATGCACGTAGCGCGCACGGTGGGCGCCATGGTGATGGTGCTGGTGTTGATCGCGGTTCTGGTGGCCGTCGGCTATGGATTGGCAACACGAACGGAAGATTTTGCGGCGAACTGGCCGAAATATGGAGCGCTGCTGAAACAAGCAGCTGGCGCAGTCGAAGCAAAGATCAAGGGAATCGAGGTGCAGGTTTCGGAGATCGCGCCAGAGGCAGCCCCACAAAAGGCGGGCGGGGAGCGGCCGGAGGCAGCGATTGTGCGAACGCTGTTGTTCCGCGGGATCGGGTCGCTCTATGCGCTGTTTCTGGAAGTCACGTTCGTGCCATTCCTGGTGTTCTTCATGCTGGCGGGCAAACACGAGGTCTGGCATGGAACACTGCAACTGTTTCCGGCGTCGCAACGCACCAGGGTGAAGGAGACGCTGGAGGACCTGCGGGATGTTTTAAGAGATTATCTGGCGGGAATGACGCTGTTGACTTTGATGGTGATTGCGGCGAGCAGTCTGTTCTTTTGGATTCTGGGGCTGGATTTTCCGATCATTACGGGGATTGCGTCGGGGCTGCTGAACATGGTGCCGTATATCGGGGCGGTGCTGGCGTGGCTGCCGGCGTTCATCATCGCGCTGGCCAAATGGAAGACTTTCGGGCAGTTCGCTCTGATCGCCGGCGGATTGACGGCCATTCACGTACTGGCATTGAATTTGGTGGCTCCGCAAATTGTTGGGCGGCGCGTGCGTCTGAATGCCGTGGCGATTACGATCGCGCTGCTTTTTTGGGGTTGGGTGTGGGGCGGGATGGGATTGCTGCTGGCGATTCCCATTACAGCGGCGTTGCGCGTGATTTGCGATCACACGGAATCGTGGCGGCCGATCGGACGCTGGATGAGCGCTTGAAGCGGTGACTGGTGAATCGTGACTGGTGACTAGTGGGGATCTTGCCTTCGGCGAAGTGTCGCGCTTTTTATGTTGCGGAAATCTTCTTTCAGCTACCTTTACCTTGATAATGACAAAAACTCTAAGAATTATGGCTTGGGCGGTCTCTCGAAAAATCACACATCTTGAACGGGAGCTTTACATGAAACGGTTTGGGGTTTATTTGGGCTTTCTGTGCGGGCATATGCTGCTTTTCTGGCCGTCCGCGACGCTCGCGTGGGGGTGCAAGGGGCACCAGACGGTGGCTTTGATCGCTCAGAAGCATTTGACGCCGGAAGCGAAACAATTCGTGCAGAAGCTGCTGACGGAGAATCCTAGCGATCCGAAGTTGAACCGATATTGCGGAAGCGCGAGCCGGGACGCGATGGCGGATGCATCGACGTGGGCGGACGATGTGCGCGGAGAGCGAAAGAACGGGCCGTGGCACTACATCGACATACCGCGAGGGTCGCAGCGCGAACCACTGGAGAAATACTGCGGGCAGGAAGGGTGCGTGACGAGAGCGATTAGCGAGCAACTCGCCATTCTGAAAGATCCCAAAGCAAATGCGACGAAGCGGGCGGACGCGCTACGCTACATCATTCATTTCGCGGGAGATTTGCACCAGCCGCTGCACACCATCACGAACGCGGATGAAGGTGGAAATTGCCTGCCGGTAAAATACTTCCGGCGCAGTCCGCATGAACACAATCATTCGTTTACGCCAAACTTGCACAGCTTGTGGGATACGGCGATTGCGGAGCGCGACGCGGAAGGCGCTGATCCGGCGGAGTATGCCGAAACGCTCGACGCGCTATACACGACGGAGACCGAGGGATGGCAGAAGGCGGGGATTCACGTCGATGAATGGGCGTGGGAGGGCTTCGATTTTGCAGAAAGCACGGTGTATGGAAACCTGACGCCGAAGACTGGCATCGAGCCGAACGTGCCGGTGCACAGTTGCTCGGACGACAACAACATCGGCGAACGACTGCTCCACCAGAACATCACTGCTGGCGAGGCGTACCAGGAAAAGGCGGCGACAGTGGTGGAAAAGCGCCTTGCTGAGGCCGGCGTTCGCCTGGCGATGATCCTCAACGATGCGGCGAAGGCGACTCCGTAGTTGAATTTGACGGCGATTTCGGTGAAGGGGCAGCAACGGGAGCGACTTCGGCCAGGCCTAGGGATTTTATGTAGCTCACGAGTTGCCAGCGCTGCGGCTCCGGCAGCTTGGACCAGACCGGCATGCCGCGCCAGACAACACCGTTGGTCAGAATCCAGAAAATTGTCCCTGGCTCGGAGTTCTGAACTTGCTCAACCATGAGGCTCGGACCTTTTCTTCCGCCCTCGGCCAAATCGCCGTGGCATTCGGTGCAGTGTTGTTCGAAAAGGTTTCTTCCGGCGGCGACTGCGTCGGGATCTTTTTCCAGGGGATTGCGCTTCGTGCGCGCTTTTTGCGGAGCCTTGGCTAGCTGGGCATAAAGCAGAGCGTCTTTGTGGTACTTGTAAGCGGGAGGCTTTCCCTGCTGCGCGAGCGCGATGGATGCGCAGAATAGAGCCGCGCTGGCGGCGAGAGCTGCGGCGTATTCCTTCATTGGCGGCCCCGGAAAAAGCGACTCGCCATGGAGCCAAAGCCGGAGACTTCCCGCGAAACACCCCAGCGCAAGAGGAAGCGATGGCTGTTGTCATTCAAACCAAAGCCCGCGGAGAGCCGAAGAGTCCAGTCCGAAGGGAGATTCCAGGCCACGACGGGGGCGAGGTAGTGCGAGGTGTCGTGAAGGCCGAAGCTGTGGCGGTCGCCGAGACCGCCGTACAATTCTGCACCAGCGATGAAGTTCTGAGGGCAGAGAGAGCAGCGTTTTGCGGAAGCTTTTAGGGCCAGCGGCCTGCTGGCGCCCAGGGCGTAACCAAATTCCCACGGGTGATTCGACAGATTCTTTGCGGCGAGAGTGTTCTGTACGAAATTCCAGCCTTTGTGCGTGCCGGAAAGAAGCAATTTGAATTCTAGCTCGTGGTCGTGCTCCCGGCGGAGCACAGCGTTGCTGGGAGCATAGTCTGATTCCACGTCGTGGCCTTCGACTTCCTTGAGGAGTTTGTCGGCGCCACTTTTGTTTTCGTACTCGACATAGAGAACAGGATTGATGAAATGCTCGCGTTTCAAGACGCGAAAGCGGTTCTCGAAGCGGACGCCAGTAAAAACGCTGGAATCGCCAAAAGTGGACTGGGCGTCGACGTAAAACTCGGTAGTCCACCAGGCGGTGGCGCCGTACTCGAACTCTAGCCAGAAGGCGTGGAAGTCATTGCCGGCGCGTTGGGCGCCAAAGCTGGAGAAGTATTCAATTTCGAGGCTGCCGGGCTCCTCGAGGTAATGGTCATAAGCAACGATGTAGGGGTTTTCCTGTGAATGGGCGGAAGCAGGGAAGAAAACCAAAAGCAAGGGCCAAGAGAGAAGGACGAGAAAGGGACGAAACGAGGAAATGGACAAGAAAGCTCCCTGCAAGTAATTTGCAACAATATAAGACTAACTTAGTCTGATATCAGTTGCAAGTCATTTACAACTGAAAACTGGCCTTTTACTGGGGAACCCGCCGAGCGGAACGCAGTCATTATTCCTTTACTGTTATGCTCCTGGACCTGGACGACCTGAAAAGAATCGTGAGTATCGGTATGGCTGTGTATCCCAGCGGCGGACGCACCACACAAGACCTGCTGGAGACCGCAGACCAGGAGCTATACGGGCGAAGAAAGAACAGCAGGATAACGAGGGGGCGAGGAGTGCGAGCAAGATTGGTGTGTTTTCTCAGGCGCCCGAAAAAGGGCGAAAGCGTTAAGCTTGAGAAGAAGGGGAGGCTGCAGACGGGGCTTCGCTCAAGTGGTGAAACATGAAGACGCGGGAACTGGTGTTGAGGCTGCTCGACGAGGCCTACGAAAAGAAAACCTGGCACGGGCCCAATCTGAAGCAAGCGATCCGAGGAGTGACTGCCAAGGAAGCTGCATGGCGGCCGAGACCGGGGCGGCACAATATTTGGGAAGAGACACTGCACGCAGCGTATTGGAAATACGCCGTGCGGAGACGAATCGAAGGTGGAAAAAGGGGATCGTTTGCGCTGAAGGGGAGCAATTTTTTTCCGCGGCCGGAGAAGGGCTGGGCCAACGAAGCGGCATGGCGTGCGGATAAGAAGCTGCTTGAGCGAGAGCACCGGGCGTTGCGCGTGGCTATCGAAAAAGTTCTGGATACAGCCCGGGGAGCAAAGCTCCTTCGGCACATTTATGGGGTGTCTTTGCACGATGTGTATCACGCAGGACAAATTCGGCTGCTACGCCGGTTGATGAGTCGCTGACGTTCAGAAGAAGCCGACCCTGGATTAGCGGTTTTGGTGGCGAAGGGCGTTGACCATGCTGGCAGGATCGGGGGAATCCTGAAACAGGCGAATGGCGGCGATGCCGGATGCACGGGCTGAGAAACATGAGGGCGCATTTTCCAGCGTGATCCCGCCGATGGCGAGGACGGGGATTCGGACGGAATTGCAGACCTCGGCGAGACGTTCGAGGCCCTGGGGCGCGCCATAGATGGCTTTAGACGGCGTGGCGAAGACCGGGCCGAAGAAGATGTAGCCGGCGCCAGCTGAGGCTGCTGATTTAGCTGCTTCCAGCGAATGGCACGAAACTCCGACGAGAAAATCTTGCGAGAGCGACTGTGCGGCCGGAGATGCCAGCAGCAGGCGTTTTGCTTCTTGCCCAGGGAGAGCGTTCTCACCCAGATGGACGCCGCCGGCTTGCTCGGCAATAGCCACATCGAGACGATCATTCACGAGAATGCGTGTTGGCAGCCGCGTGTGGCTCGCTTGCTTCGAGACCCGGCGCAAGGCTTCGCGGGTCAGCGAGGCTGACTGTTTTCCCGACAAATCTTTCTCGCGAAGTTGAATCCAATCGACGCCGGCGGCGGCTACCAGTTCGATTTTATCCAGAAGCGGCTCCAGCAAATCTAGGCGAGGCGCGACCTGCAGATTTAGGCGGTCGGTGACGTAGCAAAGAATGGGCTTTGTGCGCAGATGGGGCTTGGAGTCGAGCGGCGAACTATTTGGGAGGGACACTGGAAGGACCAGGACGCGAACCAATAAAGCTGAGAGCCAACAGGATGTCTAGCACGCCGAGACCGCTGACGGCACCGCGGAAGGAGGGATGAAGCACGACGTGAATGAGCGAAGGAAAATGGATGAGAAAAAAGTTGTGTTCCCAGAAGGCGGACCACGGGAGATAGAGGAGCAGGGCTCCCATTTCGAAGCAAATCACGACCAGCAGCGCGCGGAAGACACGGTTCATGGTTAAGAGGGAATCGCCAGCATTAATGAGTGCCGCGAATCAGCGGATAGGCTTCTGGAGAGCGGCGATGCGATCAGCGACGTCGCGATAATCGATGTTCATCGCATAGACCTGGGAAAAGCTCTTCAGCGCTGCTGCCGGCTCACCTGCGGATTCCTGGGCAACGCCTAAATCATACCGCAATGCGAGGATGCTTTCCGGTTCAATACCGGGCACTCGCAGAGCGCGCTCGTACCAGATGGCGGCGATCCCGGGCTGGCCCTTCTCCATGAAGGCAAGACCGAGGAGCGTGCAGCACTGCATGCCGTAGCGGAAGGGTTTGCCGCGCTCGGTGGCCTTAGCGACTTTTTGGAATTCGCTGATGGCTTCATCGACCAAGCCCATCTCGCGGAAAGCGGTGCCGAGGTTGTAGTGGGTCTCGAGGTCTTCGTCCTCGACTCCCATTTCGCCGAGTTCGGCGCGAAAATCGTCAAAGACTTCCTTGAGCGGGCTGTGTTCAGCTGGCGAAGCGGGTATTGGTTCCGGTTTCGGCGGAGATGGTTGAGGAGCAGGTTCAGAACGGGTAGGAGAGAGGGCGTCAAGGCCAAGATCGTCGATTTCTTTTGCCAGGTCCGCGAGGAACTGGTCGGAGGCGAAACCACCAGCGGGCGTGGCAGCTGTAGAATTTTGGGAAGCGCGAATGGCATCTGCTTCGGGCTTTTGGACAACGGGTGTCTCAGGAGGCTTTTGGTCGTACGCGGGAACAAGTGGCTCTGGCTCGAGGACCAATTCAAAATCCTGGTCGAGCTCGAATTCGGGTTCGCGTGCGGCGGGCGCAGAAGGGGTGGGCCGCTTGGGAGCGGCCGGCTTTTCGCGGACTGCCGGGGCGCGACTTTTCTCAGCCGATGCAGGGGTACTTTTTGGCTCGTGAACTGGCGGAAGCTGTGCGGAAATATCGGCAAAGGAATTTGCCTCTCCTAGAAGAGGTGCGGGAGCTTCGCCGGCCTTGTGAGATTCGGCTGGCTGTTCTGCGATCGAAAATTCCTCGGCGGCGACCGGCTCCGCGGCAACTTCTGGAGGAGCAGGAGAAGCGGCTGGCCTTGCCAGAGGCGTCTTTACCGCGGGCTCGGCCGGGTGAGAATCTTCCAGCATTGACGCCCATTCGTCGGAAAGGTCGACTTCTTCCCGAACGGTGGCGGCGTTTAGAGAGGCGCTGGTTTCGACCGGCTCGGCAGCTACAGGCTTTTCAACCTCGCGGACCGGTTGTTTTGCAATTGGCTGGGGCTCCGCGGTGACTTCCATCATCGGGATTTCCGGGATGGTAGCGGCGGGAGCCTCTTGCTGAACAGGCGCAGTGCGGGCAGCTAGTTCAGCGTCGGTCAGACCGGCGGCGCGCTGGAATCGGCGGCGAAGTTCACCAAAGCGCTCGGCACCGCGCAGGTCCGCATGGTTGATATGGATTTGCTCAAGTTGCGCGGCAAGCTCGGCGGTGCGGCGGTCGTCGCCCGCGCCTAGGACGAAATCGAGAAGCTTCTCGAGGGTTGGAGTGTGGCGAGGTGCGCGACGCAAAATGGCTTCTAAAAGGCCGATGGCTTTTTGTGTGAGACCATAACTGGCGAACAGGTCCACATCGGTGAGGGACTGGGCGATAAATTTTTGGGTCTCTTCGTCAAGCGGAGGCTCGGAGGCGAGAGAAACGGCAGCGGGCTTGTCGCCTGCGATGGGCGCAAAGGTCGTTTCTGACTCGGGACGCAATTTTGGCGCGGGGGCCTTGGGGATATCTGTCCGCAGATCATCTGTGGGAGCGAGGGGAGGCGCGGGGATTGGTTCGGCAGGTAGCAAGCCCATCTTTCGGAGGATAGCGTCGAGTTTGCGTCTGGCGGAATCGCTATCCGGCTGGCGGTCGAGGAGCTGCTCAAAGATGGTTTTTGCACGGTCAAGTTGATTGGCGGCGGCTAGCGCATCACCCAACTGGGAAAGAGCGTCGGGAAGGCGGAACGAATCGCTGGTGCGGCCGTAGAAGTCGACGAGCCATTCGAGCGGTTCGATACGGCCAGGCATGCGTGAGGCCAGCTCGTTTTGCATGCGGCCGATGACTTCGTGCTCACCCGCATCGATCATGGGGACGCGAATCTGTCCGATGATGGCCGTGGCGCGGTCGCTCTGACCGGCCTCGAGAAGCGCTTCGACGATCTTTTGCGCGGGGCCAAAATTTTTGCTGTCGGCACCCACAACCCGAAGCGCGAGGGCCGTAGCCTTATCCCAATTTGCGCTTTTGAAATAAAGATCGAGGAGCAACTCGGTTTGTTCGCCGCCCTTATCAAGATCGGGGGCATGTTCAAGGAGTTCCGCTGCCTGCGTGAGCTTGCCCTGGGAGGAGAAGGAACGGGCCTTTACGATCGTAGCGGCCAGGCAATTTGCATCGATCTTCAACGCCTTGTCGGCGAGCTTATCGGATTCGGCATGATCACCACGGGCAAGGGCGCGCTGGGCGGCGGAAACATAGGTGTCGACTGCCTCGCGCGACTGCCCCATGGCTTGATAAAGATCTGCCAGGCGAATCTGAATGCGGAGATTGTCCGGCTCCGCGAGGAGAAGTTTTTTAAGAAGACCAACGGCTTCGGGCTGGCGGTTGTTCTTGAGATGGATTTCAGCAAGCTGCAAGAAGAGCGGGCGAGCTTCGCTCATGACCCCCTGCTGGACGTACAGGTCGGCCAGCTTTTCAAGGGGGCGAATCTCTTCCGGGGCAAGCTTGGCGATGCGTTTGTAAACGGCAATGGCCTTGGTGAGAAAACCGTCGCCGACAAAGATTTGCGCGAGGCGCTCGAAGTAATCGATGGCCTGAAAAGTCTCACCCTGGCGGATGTAGAGTTCGCCGATGGTCATGAGGGTGACCTGATCGCGCGGCTCAAACTTGAGAATTTGCTGGTATTCGGCGATGGCCTGAGGGACTTTGCCCTGGTTGAGCAGCTTCTGCGCGGATTCGACAAATTTGCTCTTGCTATAGGCCATTCGTGTTCCCAGACAATATGCGTCCTGCGCCTGCCGGAGGACATCTCCTCCGCCCAACGGTCGGGAAGGCAGACACAAGACGTACTTGCTAACGCTAGCAGGCCAGGAAAAGGCAAGTCAACGAACCCAGGAATGGGTGTGAGCAGCCAGTTATCCCCGTTAGGACTAGGAAACTAGTTGGCGAAGACAGGGCGAAGCGGGGTAGAGGTGTTTTTTAGGTTTCCCGCGCAAGGAAGACTGGAAAGATTAGCCGGCGGAGAGGATTGTTGAGAGAAATGACTCCGAGACTCGAACGATCTGCCGGACGAAAGGCGCGCGAGCAATCAGCCTCGCAGTGAGCTAGCGTTCCGAGGCCCAATAGATAACAGAGCCGTGGCCTGGGAGTGTGACATCGACAGATTCCTGGGAACCCAAGTCCTCGTGTTCCCAGAGATCGCGGAGCTTGTAGGTTGTACGCTTCAGGCTCAAATCCTTCCAAGTGTAGTGAAGCGACTGCGGCGCTGCGTCGAGATTGAAAACGGCGATGTACGCGCCATTGCCGGATTCCGGAGTGGATACCCAAACAGCAGCCTTGTCGGTCGAGATGGCGGCATGGCTGCCAGTGGAGTGTTGATCGACACCGATCAGCTCTGCATTGGTGAGCGCGGATTCAGTCCACTCGTCCGACAGAGTGAGATTGCCGCCCATGATGAGCGGCGAGCGAAAGATGGACCAGAGGGTGAGGAGAGTGCGTTGCTCGTCGTGAGTAAGGCGCGTCGTGCGCGGCTTCTCCCAGCCGGCGGCGGGCTCCAGACGGCCGAGCGGAAGCATGTCCGCGTCGGCCCAATGCCCCGGACCGGAAAAGGCAGCCCATTTCGCGGCGCGGGCAAATTGATTTCTTACGCCTTGGGGGAAATTTTTGTCGCTGTACCAAACATCCCAGACATCATCCGAAATACGCCACATCTGCGCGTAGCGGCGCAACTCGATGGCTTTTTCAAGGGGAGCTGGACCGGGTGAGAGACTTAGGACGACGGGCCGGCGGACTTTGTGAAGCGCCGCACTGATCATGCGGATTTCGTCGCCCTTGTAGGGATGGCTGGAAATGCAATCGACTTTGAGAAAGTCGACGCCCCAGCCGGCGTAGAGTTTGGCGATGGAGTCGTAGTAGGCCTGCGCGGCGGGCGAACCTGCTTGCAACCCGTAGTTGAAAGGATTCCAGGGACAAGAATCCGTGACGTCTGCGGCGGCCTTTGCGTGATACGAAGTGCCGGCAACCGGCAGGTTTTTGCGCACCGCCTCTTTGGGAATTCCGCGCAAAATGTGAATGCCGAATTTGAGGCCGAGCGAATGGACGTAATCAGCCAGTGGCTTGAAGCCGGCGCCGTTTTCCGCCGAAGGAATGGTGTTAACCGCGGGAGTGTAGCGGCCGTAGGCATCGAGGCTAAATTCCGCTGCGGCGGCGTTGGTTCCGGCGGAGTGATTCGTCACATACCAGCCGGAATCAACGACGATGTATTGCCATCCGTAAGATTTCAGGTGTTTCGCCATCCACGCCGCATTTGCTTTGATGTCGGATTCGCTGACGGTTTCGCCATAGGAGTCCCAACTGTTCCAGCCCATAGGAGGCGTGGGAGCGAGCAATGCTTGCGCCTCGGCATGCGAGGAAATGACGACGACCTGCGGGGCGAGAATCCACGTGCAAAAAACTGCGCAGCAAAGCGAAAGAAGAATGACCGCGCGGCGCGTGTCCCATTTCCTAAGCATTAGGCAAACCTCTGGAATATCCGGTGGAGATTTTATGTGACGCATTAGAAAAGAGGTAGTGGTGTTTGCGTGGCTCCGGCGGCCCAGCAATTGGCATCGCGGACGGGCGCGAAAGAGTAGCGATGAAGAGGAGAAGGACCGTGCTGGCGCAGGGCTTCGAGGTGGTCGGGAGTGGCGTAGCCCTTGTGGCGCGCAAGGCCATATTGCGGATAGACGGCATCCCATTTTTCCATGCAAGCGTCACGGTGGGTTTTGGCTAGGATGGAGGCGGCCGCGATGGAAACGCTGCGCGCGTCGCCTTTGATCAACGACTTCTGCTCGATAAGAACATCGAGCTGCATGGCGTCGATGAGCAAATAATCGGGCTGAATAGAAAGCTGTTCGAGAGCAGCGGTCATGGCTTGGCGGCTGGCTTGGTAAATGTTCCAAGCGTCGATGCGCTGCGCATCGATTTCGGCGACAGCCCAAGCGAGGGCGTGCTCGCGAATGCGCGCGGAAAGTTCCGTGCGGCGCTCCGCAGGAAGTTTCTTCGAATCGTCGAGTCCGAAAATGCGGCGCTTGGGATTGAGAATGACCGCGGCGGCGACGACCGGGCCGAACAGCGCGCCGCGGCCGGCTTCATCGAGACCAGCGATGCGCATCCAGCCGAGTTGTCGCGCCGCGCGCTCGAAACGGGAAGAGCAGAGCCGGCTCATGGCGCGGAGATTTTAGCACGGGGGCATGTGCCAACGACGTCATTCGTAACGCAAAGCAACGACCGGATCGACTCGCGTGGCGCGCTGGGCCGGCAAGTACGCCGCCAGGGCCGCGACTACACCCAGTAGGAAGCAAGCTCCGGCAAATGCCGGGGGATCGGCGGAACCCACTTCGTACAACATGGTGCCAAGCAGCCGGCCTAGCCCATACGCGGCAACCAATCCGACGGCCATACCTGCGGTTACCAGCAAAGCCATGCGGCTCACGACACTGCGCAGAATGTCGCCGGGCTGGGCGCCTAGCGCCATGCGAATTCCGATCTCTCGTGTGCGTCGGGCGACGGAGAACGCCACTACGCCGGAAAGCCCGAGGGATGCCACGAGCGTGGCCAGCAACCCAAAAAGACTGGAGAGCCAAGTAAGCAATCGCTCTTCGGTGAGCGAATCGTCGATTTGGATTTCGAGGGTGGTGGTCGCGTAGAGAGGCAGGTTGGGGTCCGAGTCGTGTATTTGCGCTCGAACGAGATCGCCGATCTTTTCCGGATCGCCCGAGGTGCGCACCTCGAGGGTCATGTCCAAGAGGTGCGGCTCCTGCGCCAGGGGCGCGTAGAAATGGCGGCGTGGGGCTTCCGACAGACGCACGTACTTGGCATCCTTCACGACACCGATGATCTCCCTGTCCGGGGGCACTTTCGGGTCGTCGTCGGTTCCGATTTTCTTGCCGAGGGGATTCTTGTTTCCGAAGAAATAGTGCGCCATCGTTTCGTTGATGATGACGACCTTAGAGCGCAGAGCGGTGTCTTGTTCGGTGAAGTCGCGGCCCTCCACAAACGGAATGCCCATGGCCGCGAAATAACCTGGGGAGATGACCGCCGCGTTGGGGCTCATGTTTTCGTCAGGGCCGGGCTGGTAGCCTTCCACTTTGACTCTCTCCTGATCCCAACCGCCGGAAATGACGGAGCTGGTGGATAAGCTTGCGGCGCGCACGCCGGGCAGTAAGCGGACGCGGGCGAGGAGATCGTCGTAGAGCGACTTGATTTTTCCCTGAGGATAACCGTTCAGGGCGGGATTGAGCGTGGCTAGGAACACATGCTCTTTCACAAAGCCAGTGTTAACGCCACGCAGGTTGCGCAGGCTGTGAACGAACAAGCCCGCGCCAATCAAGAGCGGCAGCGATAGCGCCACCTGAACGAAAATTAAGGCGCTGCGCAAACTGAAAAGACGTTCACCGGAAGCGACCGAGAGAGAATCATCGCGCAGGGCAAGGGATATGCCGGTCTGGGAAAGCTGCAAAGCCGGACCTAGTCCAAAGAGCAGCCCGGTAAGTAAGGAAGCGAGTAGTGCGAAAGTCAGAACGCCGAAATCCATCGGCGCGTGGAGATTCGCGCTGAAATCCGCAGGCAGAAAGCCGACCAGCGCCGTCTTCACCCCATAAGCGACAACAATGCCGGCGCAACCGCCGAATGCCGAGAGCAGCAGACTCTCCGTCAGCCATTGGCGAATGAGCCGTCCACGACCCGCGCCAATCGCCAGGCGTACGGAAATCTCTTGCTTTCTCTTTGCGTTTCTCGCCAGAAGAAGATTGGCGAGGTTCGCGCACGCAACCAGCAGCACGATGCCAGTGACGCAGAACATCAGCAGCAGCGGCCGCTCCATTTCCCCGCGCAGATGCGCAAAGCCCTGGTTGCCCGGCTCGAGCTGGATGCGGCTCGCCAGGGCGCGTTCTTTGTCGTGTGCGTTGATGCCCGGTCCGAGTTCATTTACCTCAGCCGCGAGAACCTGACGGTAAAGAACGTCGAGGGCAGCCTGGGCTTCGGCGACTGTGACTTCCGGTTTGCGGCGCGCCATTACCGTGAGCCAGCGGTGCCGCGGGTTCTCTAAGCGGTTCGCGGGAACCGGGCGAAAGACCGTGGCCATCATCATGGGGACGCGAATATCCGGGTTTCGCGCGATCTCCGTGCCGTAAAACCGCGGCGGCGTTACGCCGATGACGCGAAGCGGACTGTTGTTTAGAATGATGTCTTTGCCGACGATCGCGGGATCGCTTCCGAATCGCCGTTGCCAATAGCCAAAGCTCAGGACCGTGACGGGATAGGCTCCGGGTGTGCGGTCGTCCTCCGGACTGATTAGCCGGCCGAGAAATGGCCGTACGCCCAGAGTTTCAAAGTAATTTCCGGAAACCATTTCGCCGACGGCGCGTTCGCTCTGTCCACCGTAACTCGCATTGAAATCGACGCCGCAGCGAGTCAAAACGTTTGCAAAAACGGTGTTCCGGTCGCGCATGGCCTCATACATCGGGTAAGAGAAGTCTTCCTCCGCCCGCTGAGAACGGCTGTCCGTGTACTTGATGACGACGAGTTCTTCCGGATTGCGAACCGGGAGGTTGCCGAGCAAGACGGAGTTCACCAGCGAGAAGAGGCCCGTGTTTGCGCCGATGCCGAGCGCCAGCGTCAGTATGCTGACCGCTGTGAACGCCGGACTTCTTAGGAGCATGCGCCCTGCGTAACGTAAATCCTGTACGAGCGTCTCGAAGAACGGCAAGCCGCGCTGGTCGCGATATGATTCTTTGGTTTGCTCGACTCCGCCGAACTCCCGGCGAGCGGCGCATTGCGCGTCCTTCGCGTTCATGCCGCGGCGGATGTTTTCTTCTGTAAGCGAATCCAGATGCGCGAGCAGTTCGGTGTCGAGGTCACTCTCCAGCTTGCTCTTTCGGAAAATGCCGAGAAAGCGTGACGTGAAAATGCGCAGCCACTCCATTTCAGGCTCCTTCGGCGCGTCCCAGCAGACGCGTCATCAGCGCAGCCATGCGCTCCCAGCTTTCTGTTTCCGCTAAAAGCTGCTTACGGCCGCTGTGCGTGAGCGAGTAATACTTAGCCTTGCGATTGTTATCGGAGACGCCCCACTTCGATGAGATCCACCCTCGCTGTTCCAGCCGCAACAGCGCAGGATAAAGCGTGCCCTGGTTGAGTTGGAGCAGATCGGCGGAAACCTGTTGAATGCGCATGGCGATGCCGTAGCCGTGCAGTGGGCCTAGAGCTTCGAGGGTCTTAAGCACGATCAGGTCGAGCGTGCCTTGCAATACTTCGCCGCGCGATTGCGCCATCGCGATTCTCCTTTTGACGTTCAACAGGAGGCTACGCTTGCTCCTGTTGATTGTCAACAGGTCGTCCAGATTGTATCCACGAAGCCGTGGGGAAATTGTTTCGTGAATCCCGCTAATTTCATCGAAAGCGTGGAAGCCACCCGGGATTGCGCTGCCTACTCCATCAGGAATCTCTGAAGAAGACTCGTTGACCAGGGCACGCCGGGAGACCTACGATGACCGGGCAAATTTTGCAGCGACAACGCTTTAAGGAGAATTCCATGCATTCTCGTACGCACGATGCCTGGCTTCGGGCTGGCTTTTGCCTCTTGAGTTTGGCAGCTGCTCTCGGGCTGGCACCGCTCGGCAACGCGCAAGGAATAGCCAGCAGTGACCTTTCCCGGTTCCGCTTCGTCGGAGAGGCGGTTTTTTCACCCGATAGTCATCGCCTTGCTTACACCGTGATTTTGTACGATCGCCCGGGGCGGCCCGCTCCGCAGCTTTGGATCATGGATCTGGCCACACAAAAGCCCATTCGCGTCGGGGGCGAAAAGGACGTGGCGGGCAATCCGCGCTGGTCGCCGGATGGGAAATGGCTAGCGTTTCAAGGAAGAGTTGGTGAGAAACATGGACTGCTTCTGGCACATCCTGACGGTTCCGAGGTCACGTCTCTCGTCGAGAAGATGGAAGGCACCAACAGTCCGTTGCCGGGCGGCGGGCAGGATGTCACTTGGTCGCCCGACGGGAAACAGATCGCGTTCATTTCCTCGACGCCGGATGAAAGGGCCGCCGAAGCCAGCGGCGATCCCATGGTCATCACGCGCTACTTGTACAAGCCCGACGCAGGCGAGGGTATGACACGCTTCAACGACAATCAGCGGCTGCATATTTTTGCGGTGGACGTCGCCACGAAGCAGGTGCGTCAACTCACCCAGGGAATATATGACGAGCACTCGATCGACTGGTCTCCGGACGGCAAAGAGATTCTGTTCGTGTCGAACAGAGAACCAAATCAGGACGAGTTTTTCAATTACGACATTTTCGCACTCAACGTTGCGGACAACACCATTCGCCGCCTGACGGCTACAGAATACAACGAGTACGAGCCGTTGTGGTCGCCCGACGGCAAGCACATCGCCTATCGCGGCACCAAGCGCGGCTTGACCGACCGCGAGACGACGATGGAAGACACCCACGTCTGGATGATGAAGGCCGACGGCAGCGATCGGCGCGAAATCGGCGCGGTGGTTGACAACCGGCAGGGCGCGCCGAAATGGGCGCCCGACGGTAGCGCGGTGTACTTCAGCGTCCAAGAGCGCGGAAGCAATCACTTGGTTCGTTTGCCGATTTCGGGCGGGGCACCGGAATATGTGGTGAAGGACATTGGCAGCGTTGGTGGATTTTCCACCGGCAAAGATGGCACGCTGGCCTACACTTTCACTTCTCCGCGCGATATGGCGCAACTTTTCATCAAATCCGGCAGCGCTCTGCCGCGCAAGCTTACGGACTTGAACAAAGAAGTATTCGCTGAAAAACAGATCGCCGACGTGGAGTCCTTTACTTTCGTCAGTAATGACAACAAATTCGAGGTGGAAGCGTTTCTCACCAGGCCCGTGGGTATGACTGCGAGCTCAAAGCATCCACTGATCGTGAACATTCATGGCGGGCCGCACGGGCAGAATGGCCCGGGGTTCAACTTCAAGAATCAAGTGTACGCCGCGCACGGCTGGGCGACTCTCAATGTGAATTTTCGCGGCTCGACGGGCTATGGGCAGAGGTTCGCCGACGCAGTCTTTGGCGATCAGGACGGCAACGAAGGCCAGGATGTTTTGTACGGCGTAAGCGCGGCGGTGCGCCGCTACTTGTGGATCGACCGCGAGCGCATGGGTATTGAAGGCGTGAGCTACGGCGGCCAGCTCACGGACTGGCTCATCACCCAAACCAGCGAATTCAAAGCGGCCATCCCCACGGCCGGCATCGCAAACCTAATCAGCTACAACTACATGACCTACTACAACCAATATGAGGAAATGGAGTTCGGCCAATTTTTGCACCAGGGCAACCTGATGGATGTGGCCTGGGAACGCTCGGCACTGAAGCACGTAGCCGCGGCGCATACGCCCACTATGTTGATTCACGGAGAGAATGACAACGATGTGCCCATTGCCGAAGCAGAGCAGTTCTTCATCGCGTTAAGGGACGTGGGAACCGAAGCCATCTTCGTGCGTTACCCGCGCGAAGGCCACGGCATTCGGGAAACAAAGCATGTGCTCGACTGGACCGATCGGTCTATCGCCTGGTATGAGAAGCACTTTCCAAAGGCGGGTGCGGAGGGCGTGACGAACGTGCAGCCTTAGTCCCCAATGGCCAAGGGAGAAAATCGCCCCACCTCCCGGCAACGGCGGCAGAGGAACGATTGAAAACAGAAAGAGTCCCGGTAAATCCGGGACTCTTTCGAGGAAATGTTTCGAATTGCGAGGTTGCGCTTACGCCTTTGTTTCGGCACCAGCCGTCGCAACGGCGGCCACTTCTTCGCGAGCCGCGCGCTTGATGCGGGCGGCCTTTCCGCGCAGGTCGCGCAGGTAGTAGAGGCGGGCGCGGCGGACTTTGCCCTTGCCGACCACTTCAATCGAGCTAATCGACGGCGAGTGAAGTGGGAAAATGCGTTCAATGCCAACGCCGAAACTCACGCGGCGCACAGTGAACGTGGCACCCGAAGCGCGGCCCTTCTTGGAGATCACCACCCCTTCGAAAGCCTGCAGGCGCTCTTTTTCCTTCTCGCCCTCGCCTTCCTTCAGGCGGACGTTGACGCGGACCGTGTCGCCAGGGCGAAATTCAGGGAGGTCTTTGCGCAATTGCGCTTCATGTAATTTTGCTATAATCGGATTCATGTTCGTATTCCCTGCAGACCCACTCAGGCGGGGCCAGCTCTTCAAACGTAAACCTTAATTATAGCCAGATATTCACAATTTACCTAGCGTTATCGAAGCCGGACCGGCCCAATTCGCTCGGCGAGTTGTTTGGCCAAGCGCAAAAACAACGGATCTTCGCGCGTGTCGCGACTTCTCTGCAGGTAAATCCGTCCGACGTTGACGTCACGCTTTTCGCCTCCGCCGCCGACCTTACTTCCGGTCTTGTGCCCTTTTCCTCCGGCTCAACTTCGGGAGCTGCCGGCCTATACCATCTAAGCCTGCGTCGTCACGGAAGCACTTCGCCGAATCACGCATTCCGCGAAGCGCTCCATTTCTTCGAGTTGCGGGCTGAACTGTAGCAGAACCAAGTCGACGCCGACGGCTCCAAATTGCGCCACGCGCTCGGCAACCTGTTCCGGCGTGCCGACTAGCCCCGAGCGCAGCCCGCGATTCGAAACGGAATAGTCTTCGAGCGAAACGCGCTGCTCGAGCTGCGTTCCCGCGAGCCACTGCTGGTAGTTGGCATACCCAGCGGCGGACTGTTGGACATCTGTTATGCGCTTCAGCTCGCCCTGCGCTTCCCGCTCCGTTTCGCGAACAATGGCATAGCCTGCGACGCCAAATTTCAGTGCCGGCAGATTATGCCGAGCGCGGCGCGCGCGCAGATCCGCGATTTTTTCGGCAACTCGCTCCGGTGGATCGCCGTGCATCAGGTATGCGTCGCACTTTTCCGCGATGAGTTCCTTCGCGGCCGGCGATTCGCCTCCGGCGTAGATCGTTGGGTTCGGTTGTGAAACAGGCTTTGGCTCAAGGACGTTGTCTTCGACGCGATAGTATTTCCCAACGTAAGAAAAATGATCTTGCAACCATACGCCGTGCAGTACATCGAGCCATTCACTGGTGCGGGCGTAGCGGTCATCATGCTGCTCAAACCCCACGCCGTACTTCTTCGCTTCATCCGCCCACCACGAGGACACCACGTTGAGTGTAAGCCGCCCGCCACTGATGTGATCGATATTCGCTGCTTGTTTGGCGAGCAGTGCAGGCAGATGGAACGTTGGCCGCACCGCGACCATCAGTTCAATACGTTCGGTAACAGCGGCGAGCGCAGCCGCGGTGGACCAAGCATCGAGCGACGGTGCTTCCACGCCCTTAATGTCGTTCAAATTCAATTCCGCGATCAGCGTGAGGTCGAAGCCGATTTTTTCGCTGCGCTGGGCGAGTCTTTTTATATAAGGCCAGCTCGCAGGCATGTTTTCGTCCGCGACGTTGCGCAGCCAACCGCCAAAAACGGGAAGCCAGTACCCGTATCTCATCGCATGCTCCCGGTCGAGATGAGCCGCCCGCCCCGGCTGGCTTCGTGAATTCGCGCTTCGCTTATCAAGTAGTCCGCCAGCCGCGAATATGGGTTGAAACCAATCATTCGCTCCGGGTCGGAGACAAAATTCGAAAGCGCGTTGATGTCGTAATAGAGCAGCCGTCCTGTGCGGTCGTCGATAACATACTCGATGCCGCCGACTTCGATGCCCGCAACTTCCATGATTCGCTCGACGTCGTCAATGACTTGCCTCGGCGGCTCGTAAGCTTCGACCGTAAGCCCGGACTTCGGCGCATCAATGGGGCACGCCAAACGGGTCAGTTCCTCGCCCTTCGTATTTTTGCAAATGTCCGCGGGGCACAAGTCGAAAGTGTCGCCGGTAATGTGAATCTGAATCGCGTAGAGGTACTCGCCGCCGAGAACTTCCACTCGCGTGATCACGCCATCGCGCGCCGTGAAGAATTCCTGCACGAGCGCGACGTTGTCGATTCCAAACGACAAGCTGTTTTCTTCGACGGCTCCACGCAATTCATCCGGCGAATTGAACTTCTTTATCCCCGCTCCACTGCCCCCAATATTCGGCTTGAGGATCAGCGGATACCCTATCGCTTCGGCCGCGCTAAGGGCTGCGGACGGATGATTGATCACCACCGCCTTCGGATACTGCAACCCCAGCGCTTCGAGGACCGTGCACTGTAGAGCCTTCGAAATTTCGTGGGTAAAAGCGCGCGAGCCGTTCACAACGCGGACGCCCTTTTCTTCTAAATGAGAAAGATAGTTCAGGGTGTAAAAGATTCCGTGCCCGATGCCACGCTGCCAGGCGGAGGGGCTCATGCGGTTGAAGAGAAGCGAATACTCGCGCTCCTTCGCGGCGACATCGTATTGATGGTTCCGCGCGTCCACCTTCACCCAGTTCACGCGCCGCGCGTCGAGCTGCTCGAACAGCGGACGGAACCAATGCTGCTGCTCGTAATAAATGGCGATGGGTTTCCCCGTGCCGTATTCCTTGCCGTTTCCGCTTGCCGCATTGCTCATGGCGGTGTGCTCCTCAATCACTTAACAATGAAAAAGGGCCGCTTATTCCGAGCGGCCCTGGATTCCTTTTAGGTTTAGTCTGGCGCTAGACCGAAGGACTTCCCATGCCGCTTGCAGCACTACACATACAAGCGCAGCATGGACACGCCGAGACCCGCCCGCAAGCGCAAAGACCCTGCGTGGTGCGGGAATAAACGTTCTGGACGGCTACTTTCACAGAAT
>WNFS01003328.1_pt1 | contig 19430 bp, 21 predicted proteins | sample 5400141 | NCBI WGS metagenome assembly WNFS01 (sample SAMN13153358, study PRJNA577476) | soil metagenome | isolation source: 60 cm saprolite under Madrone tree | place: USA:California | collected 2016-06-14
GTTTTGGCGGGGGCGGCGGCGTTTTCGCTTTCACCACCTTGGGCGGCGGAGGTGGCGGGGGCGGCGGTGCTACGGGAATCTCCGTTAACGGTCCGGCTATCTCGACATTTTGAAAGTGCAGGGCCGTCTTCAGCTGGTCAGGGTAAATTAACGGAATCAGCACGCAAAAAATCAGCAAGCCGAGTTGCCCCACCGCGCTGACGCCTATCCGGCTCCAGCGGGGCTTGGCATCCGGCAGTAGGGCGAGTCGAGCGGCGATGGGCTTCGTCCCGATGGCCGTTTTCCACGCGTCTGCGTTGGGTTGGCGACGCCGGTCGGCGTCAAATCCGACGCCCAACCGCGTCGTACTCCGTGGTGAATCTGCAATCATGGTTGTCATCCGCGTGCCGCCTCGAGAGGTTTCATTCTTGGGAACCTCGGACATCTAGGAAGGCCTAACGTTCCCAAGTCCGCCGTTTTCTCAGTTCGTGCGCTTTTCCAGTACTAGGGTACTTACGGGGCTGAGGGTGGCCTAATAGGACTTTCGTACTAGCGTCGCGAAGTCGCTAATGGTCCCGCGAGCGCACGGTTGCTCCCTGTCCGCTAACCCGGCGAGGCGGTTCTTGTTGCGGGGTTGGGGGCGCAACCGGTATAGGATACCGCAATCCTGCCCTTCGGTCTCTGTACTTTTATGAACAGTTCCTCCCCGGCTGGATTAAGCTCATAGGATGCCAAGCATACCCCCGACGTTGGATGGTCTGCGATACTGTAAACACCTGAATTCTCCATGAAGCAAGACACCTCAGACCGCTCTCAGGCCCGTGAGCCCGATGCCCGCGGCAGCGCAGCCAAAACACTGGCCGCGTCTCCCGCCAAGCTCGACTGGCTCTTCGCGCAGTCTAAAGCCGCGCGCTGGGGACTCTCTCGCGAGCGATTTGCGGCTTCCCTCGAGCGCAGCGCGGAGAAACGGCTCGCCGGCGGCAACCTCGCCCCAGAAAAAGTCGACGAGTATCTCAGCGCCCTGCATCTCGAAGATTTAGCTCTCGCCACCGCCTGCATGGAAAATTGCGAACCCGCTTGGGAGCATTTCGTCAGCGTCTTCCGCCCCTACCTTCGCGCCGCCGCAGCCGCTGTTCTCCGTCGTAGCTCAGCTTCCCCCGAGGCCTCGGAACTCGCCGATTCACTCTTTGCCGAGCTTTACGGACTCGCGGATGGCGCGCGCCGTGAACGCTCGCTCTTCCGTTATTTCCACGGTCGCAGTTCCCTCAAAACCTGGCTACGCGCCGTTCTCGCCCAGCGTCATATTGACGCCATTCGCGCAGCCCGCCGCCTTGAATCCTTCGAGGAGGACGACGCAAAACCGAGCGCCAACAAAATCCCTAAGGCCGTTTCCGTCCAGCCGTTCGACCCCTATCGGGAACGCTACGTCTCTCTTTTTGTCCGTGCCCTGCACGCCGCGCTCGCAGCCCTCGATCCCCGCGATGAACAGCGATTGCGCCTCTACTACGCCAAGGAGCAAACCCTCGCCGAAATCGGCAGACAACTCGCCGAACACGAATCCAGCGTCTCGCGCAACCTCGATCGCATTCGTCTCGCTCTTCGCCGCGCCGTCGAAGAGACCCTCCGCAAAGGCTGTCCCGCCGCCAACGGCTTTGCCGCCGAACTCGGCCTCAGCGACGCCCAAATCTCTCTCTGTTTCGAGTATGCCTCCGCGGATGCTTCCTTCGATCTGGAAAAACTTCTTCAGCGCCGCAGCCCCTCGCCCCCCGCACGCGGGAGGCCAGACCCATGAAACATTGCACTATCAATTCTTATTGCAAGAACTCGGCCAACCCTCGTTCTAAGGAAGGAGAAAACCATGGCGCCTGACGACCGCGACCGGACTTTTCAAAAAGCGCTCGCCCGCCATCTGCGTTCCTCCGCATCTTCCAGCGTGGATGCAAACACCCTTGCTGGAGCGCCGGATGATCTCCACGCCGAATTTTGTCCTGATCCCGAGACGCTGGCCGCCTATCACGATGGCTCGCTTTCGCCCGAAGAACGCAATCTCTGGAAACAGCACGCCCTCGGTTGCGACAATTGCCAGCTCGTCCTTGCCCATCTTGAAACGCCTCTCGAAACCCCCGTCAATTTGGGAACCAACGAAAGTGTTCTGGTAGCGCAGCAGGGAGTTTCTTCGGCCAAAACCGCTTCGCCCGCGCCCATCGTTCGTCCAAGTCCTGCTCACAGTTTGCGTTGGCTCTGGCTCGTTCCTGCTGGCGCTATCGCCGCAACTCTTATCGCTTGGGTTTCCCTTCAAGAACCAAAGCCTTTGCCTGGGGTGAAGTCATCGCCCGTTGAAGTCGCGGAAAACCGCCAGCCCGTGGCTGACGCTTCTTCAGCAAAGCCCGCGCTCACTGTTCCGAGGGAGCGCAAGGAAAAGGAGAGAGAGAAAGATCAGCCCGCCGCTTCATCCGTTGGCGCAGTCGCCGGCTCCCCCTCAGGAAAACGTGAGGATGCCCTCAAGGAGCCCCAAAACCGGGACCAGGTTGCTCAACAAGCACCATCTCAGAATGCCGCCCCTCCCGCCCGTGGACCTTACTTGAGCCAGCAAAAGCAACAACAGCAAATGGGCCGCTTTGCCGCCGGCACTGGCGGTGCCTTCGACGAGAAAAAGCTCCACGCGCAAGCCGTACCCAAATCTCCATTCAACGGCAGGGAGGCACCCGCCCCGCCACCCCCGCCTCCCGCGTCTTCTGAACCGGGCTTTGTCGCCGATGGCTCCATTCCGCCTACTGCTGCGGATAAGGGTGCGCCGCCAAAACCAACGCCTTCCGCACCATCTAATTCCTCTGCACCCAACCCGAGCTCTGCAACTGCGGACACAATAACCTCATCGGGCGCGAGTATCGCGCTCGAAGTCTCCGCTGCTCCTCAATCCCCCGCTAAAGTACGCGCCATGATGCGCGACGCCGCGCTGCGAAATCCCCATGTGTTTGGAGCACCAGGTGGAAAGCAGCTTTGGCGCGTCGGCCCCGCGGGTTCGCTCGAACATTCCAAGGACAAAGGTCTGAATTGGATGCCGGAGATCAGCGGCGTCTACACTGATCTACTCGCTGGCTCCGCCCCATCGGGAAGAGTCTGCTGGGTCGTCGGCAGTTCCGGAACTATCCTCCTCACCACCGACGGCGGCGCACACTGGGTCAAGCTGGACTCGCCGGTCGCAAACGATCTCGCGGGCGTTCGCGCCACCGATGCCATGCACGCTTGGATTTGGTTTGTGCCGGACCTGCAGACAGGTCTCGTCAAGACCTATCAAACCTCGGACGGCGGACGGACCTGGTTCTCGACTTCCGGCGAGTAGTACACCCGAAGCATCCGCTCGCGCCTCGTGCAAGGAATCCCCGCCCCTGCGTTCTAAGCTGGAAGCTAAATCTTGGTCGAGGTGAACATCATGGAAATCCGTGCATCAAGGGTTCAGCGCCGTCTGCCCTGGATTCTCTCCGGCACCGCTTTTCTGCTTGCCGCTGCTGCTTTCTTTTATCCCGCGTGCCGCAGGCAACACGTTTTTGCATCGCTCGACAAAACCGGGCAAGAAAAAGAAGCTCCTCGCGCCACCGGCCCTGATCAGTCCACCAGTCTCAGCGATCAGACCGATCTCAACGTCACCGTCTACAATTCCAACATCGCCCTCGTTCGCGACGTCCGCAATCTTTCGCTTCCGAGCGGAACATTCCGTCTCAAATTCATGGACATCGCCGCGACAGTGAATCCCGCAACGGTCCATTTCCGCTCTCTCACCGATCCCGATAAGCTTGGCGTTATTGAGCAAAACTACGAATACGATCTACTCGAGCCCGCCAAGCTTCTCCACAAATACGTCGGCAAGGAAATCACTCTCGTTCGCTCCTATCAAGACAATGGCACCACCAAGCACGAGGAAATCAAAGCCACCTTGCTCTCCGATAACAATGGGCAAGTCTGGAAAATCGGCAACGACATCGTCACTGGAGGCTACGCCGAGAGTTATCGCTTCCCTGATATTCCCGCCAATCTCTACGACCGACCCACGCTTCTTATGTCCCTTGAGAATTCGGGCTCACGCAAACAGCAAATCGAAGCCTCTTACCTGGCCAACAACCTATCCTGGAATTCCGATTATGTTTTAACCGTCGGACGCGACGACAAAGCCGGCGACCTCGACGGCTGGGTAACCCTCGCCAACAACAGCGGCACGGCCTTCCGCAACGCCCGCCTCCAGCTCGTCGCCGGTGATCTGAATCGCCTCCCGGCCAACGGTCGCGCCGATATGATGGAACTGCATACCATCTCTACACGCTCGGCCGCCGCACGTCCGTCGAAGACAAAGAAACCAAACAAATCAGCCTTCTCCAGGGCACCGACGTCCCTGTCCAAAAAATCTTCGTAGTCAATGGCCAAAACTACTACTACCACAATCGCCAGAACCCCGGCTCGCCCATCAAGGACGCCGTCATGGTGTACTACAAATTCAAGAACGACGAAAAGGCCGGCCTCGGCATCCCCATCCCCGCAGGCAACGTCCGCGTCTACCAAAAAGATTCCAAAGGCGGCATTCTCTTCGTCGGCGAAGATCGCATCGACCACACGCCCAAGGACGAAAACATCTCTGTCCACATCGGCAACGCCTTCGATGTCGTCTCCGAACGCAAACAAACCGACTACAAAAGCATCGGCACCAACACTTGGGAAATGGAGTTTGAAATCACGCTGCGCAACCACAAGGACACGCCAATCACGGTACAGGTCAACGAACCCGTCGGCGGCGATTGGGAGATGCTAAACTCCAGCTACAAATACACAAAAACGAGTGCGTGGGCCGCCCAATTCAATGTTCCCGTCGACAAAAACGGCACCTCCGTCTTACGCTACCGCATCCGAGCTCACTGGTGAGACCACGGGGCCCGAAGCACGTTTTTTCTTGACTTCTGCAAAAACCGGAGAAGGGGGGCGGTTATGGTTAACCAGCCGTGGAACAGACTTCACTCCGTGCTCTTATGACGGCCGCCACTCCTCCGGGCCGCGAGACTCACATATCAATCCTCAGGGGATGCGCCATCCCTTGTGCCCGCGCCTCACTGGCTCTCCGCCACAAATATCATCTCCGGCGAATTATCCGCCAGTGGCGACCGATCAAAATCCCCATAAACCGCGCTAACTCGAAATCCGCACCGCGCCAGTAAATGCTCCACCTCATACCGGAAAAAATACCGAAGCGTCCAAGCAAACACGAGACGCTCCTCCTTCCCCCGGGCATCCGTCACATAAAAAATCATCTCCACATCGTTCCGCTGCTCCGCCCGGTGAAACGCCGTAACTCGCTCCATAATCCTCACACGTCGCCCGTCCGGCATGGAGTACTCCGCCACCAACCCTTCCTCCTGGTACGAGGAATCATGCATCCGCTCCGCATCCGTCTGAAAAACATCCAGAATCAACCGCCCGCGCCGCTCCCCAAATCGCCGTCCGTCCTCTGAAAGGTGTCTCCGCACCGACTCCAAGCAAGAGATCTGCGCCTCGATCTCCAAAAGATGCTGCATCGGTCGAAACGGAATAATCACCAATCTGAATTTTTCCCCAAGATCGAACCGCGTCATGTCCCCCTGCACCAAATGCACCCGCTCGCGCGCTTCTGTTCGCAAACCCGCCCGCTTCTGGTTGCATCGCTCCAGCATCCGCTCGGAAATATCCAGCCCTGTAACCCGGTGCCCCGCCTCCGCCAGCGCCAAAGTAATTCGCCCCGTCCCACAACCAAGCTCGAGAACGGGATCGCCAAACTCGTGCACCGCATCGCGGTAAAACGCAACATCCCCCACACGCCCACGCACAATCGGCGATTCGTCGTAATAATCCGCAATGAATCCGTCGTAAAGCGCGCTGCTCATAGAGTTTTCTTACGCGTTCGCTGCCCACCTTCTCTTCGATTCTTTACAACATTAGCCAATTACTTCGGCTTCTTCACTCCACCACCGCATCCGCTTCAATCTCCACCAGCATCTCCGGAGAAATCAGCTTGCTCACCTCTACCATGCTAGTCGCTGGCCGTATCGCCCCGAAAAACTCTCCATGCGCCCGCCCTATCTTTTCCCACTCCACAATATTGGTAACGAAAATCCGTGTCCGTACCACATCCTGCAACCCCGCCCCCGCCTTCCCCAGCGCCGCTTCGATATTCCGAATCGTCTGAATCGTTTGCGCGTAGGCGTCTCCTACTCCGACAATTTTTCCATCCGGCCCCGTCGCCGTTGTCCCGGACACCGTGATTATGTTTCCGACGCGCACCGCCCTCGAATACCCCACAATCGGCTCCCAAGCTGTCCCGCTGGAAATATTCTCCCGTGCCAAATGAGTCTCCTTCGCCTCACCTTACTGTGTCAGCGTGAGGCCGCATGCTAAACTGAAAGAATTATGGCACAGCCTAAGCGCGAACTACTCGCCGGGCCAAGCCGCGGAAAACTTCATGCTCTGTAACAACATTCTCGAAGCCATCGGCCACACGCCGCTAGTGCGCCTCAATCGCATCAACCAGGGCCTCAAGCCGCAGATCTACGTCAAAGCCGATTACACGAATCCCGGCGGCTCGGTGAAAGACCGCATCGGCATCAACATGATTGATGACGCTGAAAAGCGCGGTCTACTCAAACCGGGCGGCACCATCATCGAAGGCACGAGCGGCAACACCGGCATGGGTCTCGCACTCGTCGCCGCCGTTCGCGGCTACAAAATGGTCTTCACCATTACGGACAAGCAATCCAAGGAAAAAGTCGATCTCCTCAAAGCCCTCGGCGCCGAAGTCATCGTCTGCCCCACCGCCGTCGAGCCCGAAGATCCCCGCAGCTACTATTCCGTCGCTAAAAAACTCGCGCGCGAAATTCCCAATTCCTTCTATCCCAATCAGTACGACAATCCCATGAACCCTGAGGCTCACTACCTCACGACCGGCCCGGAAATCTGGGAAGACAGCCAGGGCAAAATTACGCATTTCGTTTGTGGGATCGGGACCGGCGGCACCGTCAGCGGTGTCGGAAAATATCTTAAGGAAAAAAATCCCGCCGTCAAAATTATCGGTGTGGATCCCATCGGCTCGCTTTACTACGACTTCTTCAAGCGCGGCGAAACCATCAAGCCCAAGACCTACGTCGTCGAAGGCATTGGCGAAGATTTTTTCCCGACGACCATGAATCTAAAGATTCTCGACGACGTTCTTCAGGTCAACGATGAAGAGTGCTTCGTCTTGGCGCGCCGACTCGTCAAACTCGAGGGCATTTTCACCGGCGGCTCCGGCGGCGGCTGCATCTCAGCAACTCTCCGCATCGCCAAAGACCTCGACCCCGACGCTTTCGTCGTCGCTTTCCTGCCCGACACTGGCATGCGCTATCTCAGCAAGGTCTACAACGACGAATGGATGCGCGAACGCGGCTACGTCGAAGACGAAGATCAAATTCTCACCATGGCGCTGCAAGGAAAAGATCTGCGCAAACTCGTCGTGCGCGAAGTAATGAGCAAGCCGCTCCCGCGCATCCCCGGCACCTCGCCCGTCGAGCGCGTCACCTACATTCTCAGCCACGAAAATCCCGCCGTCTTCGTCGAAATGGACGGCGCCAAATTCGAAATTCTAACCAAGTACGATTTGATGAGCACCGTCGCCAGTCTCATGGAACAGAAACGTTGAGTGCCTTTCCGCACAAAGCAATCCGTAGAAATAAAGTGAAATACTTTTGAAGATTCTTGATTTCAACGAACGGCTGAAAGATTCGATTCTCATTGCGGATGGCGCGATGGGCTCGATGCTGCACGAAGCTGTCGGCTCACAACGCTGTTTCGATGAACTCAACGCTACCGAGCCGGAAGCCGTCTTCCGCGTGCACCAGGCGTACATCGAAGCGGGCGCGCAAATCATCGAGACCAACACGTTCGGAGCGAACCGCTTCAAGCTCGCGCCGCTAGGTCTTGCCGACGAAGTGCAGCGCCTCAATTCCCGCGGCGTAAAAATCGCACGCGAAGCCCGCGAATCCGCGTCCCGCGAAGTGCTCATCGCCGGCTCGATTGGCCCGCTCGGCCTCGGCGTGCAGTCGCGCCATCCTGAGCCCGGCGAGATTCTTGATGTCTTCCACGAGCAGGCGCTTGCTCTCGAAGAGCGCGGGGTTGATTTCTACATTCTCGAAACTTTCTCGTACATCGAAGAAATCCTTCTCGCCGTCGATGCCATCCGCTCCTTCTCCGGTTTGCCCATCGTGGCCCAGCTTACTTATTCCGAAGAAGGAACAACCTACGGCGATCTCCGCCCCGCCGATGCCGCGGCCCAGCTCAAAGCAAAAAACGTTCAGGTCATCGGCGCGAACTGCACTCTTGGCCCGCAGCCCTTGCTCAAAATCTTGCGTGAGCTCACCGAAGTTGATGATCTCCGCGTCAGCGGTATGCCCAACGCGGGTCTTCCGAAGCGCGAAGGAGATCGCATCGTCTATCCCAAATCTTCGCCGGAATATTTTGCGCTCTTCGCTCGCGAAGCCACTGCCCTCGGCGTGCGCATTCTCGGCGGATGCTGCGGCACCACGCCCGCGCACATTCGTGCGATGGCCGAAGCCGTCAAATCACTGCGTCCCGCAAAATCATCCGCGGCGGCGCATCACTCTGTAGAAGTCGTCGCAAAACCAGCGCCGGTTTTGCAGCGCGAACCTGAAAGCAAGTTCTGGAAGAAACTCCAGACCAAAGAATTCACCGTCTGCGTCGAAATCGATCCGCCCAGAGGCCTTTCGCTCGACCGCATCTTCGAGCAGGTCGACAAAATCATGGCCTCGAACAAAGTCGATGCCATCGACATCAACAGCGGCGCCATGGCTCGCGTCGGCATGGACGCGCTCATCACTGCCGGAGCGCTCGAAGCGCGCGGCGTCGAGACTGTTCCGCATCTCACCACGCGCGACTTCAACATCATCGGCCTGCAAGCCTGTTTGCTCGGCGCGTGGACCGTCGGCGGCGTCCGCAACGTTCTCGCGATCACCGGCGATCCGCCTGCCGTCGGCGATTATCCGGAAACGAGCGGCGTCTATGAAGTCGATTCCGTCGGCCTCGTCAAGGTTCTCAGCCGCCTCAATCAAGGCACGGACTGGGCCGGCAAGACGCTCGGCGGCGCAACAAATTTTGCTATCGGCGTCGCCGTCAATCCCGTCGCCGACGATGTCGACAACGAAATCGAGCGCTTCCACGCCAAAATCGAGGCTGGCGCGCACTTCGCGATGACTCAGCCCATCTTCGACCCCGAACATTGGCACGCCTTCGTGAAAAAACTCGGCGGCAAGCCGTCGATTCCGGTGCTCCTTGGCATCTGGCCGCTCAACAGTTATAAGCAAGCGCTGAGGCTCAACAACGAAGTTCCCGGCATCGTCATCCCGCCAGAGGTGCTAGCCTCGCTCGAATCCGCCGGTGCTGCCGCTCGTGACCGCGGCTTCGACGTCGCCCGCCAGATGCTGGCCTGGTCCCGCACCGAACTCGCCGGTGCCTATCTCATTCCGCCCTTCAAGCGCTACGAAGAAGTCCTCGACATTCTGTAGCCGGCAGTAGCAGGTTTTGTTGGTGAGTGGGACAAACTTCAGTCTGTCTTCCTTTCTCTAAGTGTGCTTCCCACAACGTGCCGGAAAAGCGGCAAAAGAGTTACGTACGCCAACGTTACGAAAACTGGCGCGACCAGGCACCAAACCACCGCCGCGTGCCAGACCATAGTCCATAAAAATCGAGTAGCGCTCCAGAAACTGGTGCGCACCATCGCCAAAATCTGCGTGACGGAGAGCTGCAAGTGCGGCGCGCCGAATAACTGTTCCCCGGCGCGGAAAAAAGGAATCAGCAAGACAATCTGTAACGGATACACAAAATAGTTGACGACTTGAATCGCCGGTAAATTCAGGCGCAAGATCAGCCCCGCCAGCGCGCAAAGAGCTGTCGTGGTGCCAAGTACGGGGAACACCCCTAGTGCTACGCCGATCGCCAGGCTCAACGCCATTTTTTCGGGTGTCACGCCTTGGCGCAGAAGCTCCGCGATCGGCCGCGCAATCCGCCTGCGAAAGAATCCCTCTTTCTTGCCGCCGTTCGGCTCCACGTAAGGGGTCCTCGCTTCCATCATATTCGGAAACGACGTCTTCTCTGCCCGCTTTGCGTTGACGAGGGGCTTGCGCAGTCTGCGTTCGCAACCTATGCTCCGTCTCTCTATGAAGGGGGCAACACGATGAGAAAGAGTTTTCGATTGATTTCGGCGGGTGTGCTGCTGGTTCTCCTTTTTGCGCTGGCTATGCGAACGGGGAGGCAGACAAAGGCGGCCGAGGGACGTGAGGGGGATCGAGCGGCGATAACGACGGTGTTGAACGCGCAGCAAGCGGCGTGGAATCGCGGCGACGTGGACGCGTTTCTGGTGGGCTACTGGCATTCGCCGGAGCTGACCTTTTCAGGGAGCAACGGAGTGTCGCGCGGATGGGATGGCGTCATGGCGCGGTACAAGAGGAATTATCCGGACCGGGCGGCGATGGGACAGCTCGATTTTTCGGAGTTGGAGTTCCGGTTTCTGGGGCCGGACGCGGCGCTGGTGCTGGGGCACTGGCATCTGAAGCGAGACAAAGGAGATATTGGCGGCGTATTCTCGCTGGTGTGGCAGCGGTTCCCCGAGGGATGGCAGATTGTTCACGACCATACGAGCTCGGTGGAAAACTGACTTTGAGAGAAGAAGCGGTTAATCGGTGACTCGTGACCGGTGAAGAGAAAATATAAGAACGCAGAGGCGCGGAGTGCGCGGAGACACGCAGAGAAGACGTGGCCTATGATCCGCTACCGCAGGAGTGAAGATAGTTTTTCCGTCAGGTCTTCCATTTCTTGTCTTGCTCGGTGCTTTCACGAACGCGGAACGCGGTGATCTTGCGAATCAGAGGGAGAGGCAGCGGCTTCTCCAATGGAAACTGGATCGACCCTTTGGCCGTGACAAATTTAGAAAGGTCCTTCGCGAAGGCTTTCACTGCCGACGGCGTGGGATAGAAGCCGATGTGAGTTTTGTGCGCGGCGAATACGACCAGTATTCTTCGATAGGAAAAGGCCGGCATTCCCCACTTCAGGCCTTCCCCGGCCCCGGGTGCAGATTTGCGAATACACGCATGCATTTCACGCAGTTTCTTTTGAGACTCTTGGGGGGCGGCTTCGATGTATTCGGTGATGGTTTTGGGCCGCGCTTTTTTTGAAGTCATGGTTTTATTTTATCAACGCTCCCACTGATGCTCCAGTGGGTTTTGTTATCGGCTCAGTTGAAATCGCGCTTGCGGGCACTTGTGTTTCCACGATCGAGTGCGGCGCAAACCCTTGTGGGAGCGTTTGAGAAGGGAGTTAGCGGAGTCGCGCAGTGAAAGCGACTGCAGGCAGCGACAGGATTAGCAATTTTAACGGTTGAAGGGATTTTCGACTTTGACGCCGAAATATTCTTGGCCGGGATTTAGGTCTTCGGACCAGATGCGCTTCGAGGCGGCTTGCTCGGCGGTGGCAATGATCACAGCGTCGTAGAAATGGAGGCCGTAGGCGCTGTGGGCTGCGACAGCGCGGAGGACGGTTTCTTGATCTGGAGAGATGGTCTTGATTGGCGCTAAGGCGTCTAGGATCGCCACGAGTTGTTCAGCGGTTGCGGGAGGGGAGACTTTGTGCAGCAAGGTGGAAGCAAATTCCGAAAGTACTTGGACGGAAATGACGAACTCGCCGGCGAGAGCACGGCGAGTTAATTCCTGAGCGATGGACTGCTTCCTGGAATCGCTCGCATCGTATGCGTAGACAAGGATGTCGCTGTCCAGGAACTCAGCGGCGGGCATGCAGGTCCGCCCGGGTCCAGGTGCGCTCGCCGATGTGGAATTGGTGACGCTCGAAGGTGCGCTCGAGAGCTTCGCGTTGACGGCGTTTTTTGCCGGTTGCGGAGTTTTCAGCGGCGACTTTTTCGAGGTAATCGCGGACCATGCCGGTGAGAGTGGTATCGCGATCGACGGCGATTTTGCGGAGTTCTTTGACGAGTTTCTCGTCGAGAGAGAGGGTGATATTCACGGACCCATAATAAGGGAAACCCTTAAATCGTGCAAGTGGACGGCTTGCGCAGGAAGGCCTATTCGGGATCCGCCGTCCTCGCCAGCCGAGCGTCCTATAGGGATGGTACCAGCGGGCTATTGGAGCGGGACAATGCTGCGGGCAGAATGCGACTAGAGGCATAAGAGGGATGTTCGCCGCTATGCTACTTGCGATCTCCATTGTTGCACTTTCGCAGTTCGCTCTCTATTACTGGCGGGCGATCTTGGCGGGAGTGGCAGCGCAGCCGGTTTCTGAGCGGGTTTTGGCGGCGGCTAATCTGGACGCCGGGCGGATGAAGGGGCGGGATTTCGAGAAGTTGGCTGGTTTGCACGAGTTAACGCCGGAGCTGAGTCCTAGCGGCGGCGGGCTGACTTTGGTGCGCGCTTATTACCGGGTTGTGGAAGGGCTCGGCGCTCTTTCCGGTGTGCGGATGCCTGCGGTGGCGGAGTGGTGCGAGCGCGAGCGCGTGATTTGCGCGCGGTATGCGGCGGCGCAGATTGACCGGCGCTTGCAGGTGAATTTGGCACTGGTCGCTGCGTTGCGGTCCTGCTAAGCAACGAATAAGACTCCCCGAATAGTTTCTCACGCAACTTCATTTTAGACGGCTTCCTGCCTTGCCTTCCGCGTTCGCGTGCGTTTCCCGCGATTTGATCCAAGAAAACCTTGAAATACGGCGCAGGTTAGCGCTGATGGACTAGATGCGGAAGAAGCCGCGCTGATTCGCGCGCCTGGGCAAGCTGGGGCACAGCGTGTTGCGCCCTACAGGGGTAGGATGCGGGTGTAACCTTTTTGGGGTTTGGCGGTAGTCACCCTATGAAAGAGCAAGAACGGGCCGAAACGGAAAATGACCAGGCAATGAAGTTGGCTCCGGACGAGGATTTGATGCTCGAAGTGCGCAATGGAGCGGGCGAAACGCTAGGGGTGTTGTTCGACCGGTATCACGCGCCGCTTTACAACTTTTACTCGAAGCTGACGGGGAACCGGACGCTGAGCGAGGACTTGGTGCAGGAAGTTTTTTTGCGGATTTTGAAGTACCGGCAGAGTTATCAGCCGGGGACGCCGTTTCGGGCTTGGATTTACCAGATTGCGAGGAACGCGCGAGTGGATCATTACCGGAAGACGCCGAGGCACATCACGTTTGAACCGGAGATGGTGGCGCCGGTGATGCCGAAAGATTCGGCGCAACACTCGGAGGAGACCGAGCTTTTGCACCGAGCTTTGATGCAGATGCCGGAAGAGAAACGGGAAATTTTGGTTTTGAGCCGGTTTCAGGAGTTGCGTTACGAGGAGATTGCGCGGTTGTTGGGGTGCGAACTTGGGACGGTGAAGACCAGGATTCACCGGGCGATTCAGGAGCTGCGGCAGAATTTCAAACAATTGGAGCGCGGGCTTGCGCCACGGGAAGGGCCCGCGGTGGTGAAGAATATTCCTCCCCGGAGGTTCGGAAATGAAGTGTGAAGAGATTGGAGAACTGCTGCCGGATTATTTGCAGGGAAGTCTGAAAGCCGAGCAGGATGGTTTGGTGGAACAGCATATTGCGGAGTGTGCGGATTGCCGCGAAGACGTGGTGATTTGGAAGAAGCTGTCGCTAATTCCGGTGGAACAGCCGAGCAAGGAGTCGCGTGAGCGATTCGAAGCGATGCTGCAGGCGTACCAAACGGGGCGCAACGATAGAGCAGCGACGGGAGTCGACCGGGAGAAGCGCGGCTCCGTGTGGAGCTGGTTGCGTTCGCCAGTGGGCGCGGTGGCGTGGAGCGCGGCGCTGCTCGTGATCGGAATTTTTGCTGGCAACTATTTCGGGAATAGGCCAATTCACACGAATACAGACAGGGACGAAATTGCGGCTATGCACACGGAGTTGACGAACATGCGGCAGATGGTGGTGCTCTCGATGCTGCAGCAGCAGTCGGCGAGCGAGCGGTTGCAGGCAGTGAGCTACAGCAGGCGGGAAGATCAGCTCGATCCGCAAGTGATGTCTGCGCTGGTCCGCACCTTGCGTTATGACGGCAGCGTCGATGTGCGGCTGGCGGCGCTCGATGCTCTAAGCCGGCACGGCGCCCAGCCGCAGGTTCACAAGGGAGTGGTGGACGCTCTACAAGAGCAGCAGTCGCCGCTGGTGCAGGTGGCGCTGATTGATTTGATGGTGGAGTGGCGCGACCCGGATGCGGCGCAGCGGTTGCGCAATTTTGTACAGACGCCGAATTTGAATCCTACGGTCAAGCAGCGGGCGGACTGGGCGCTGAGCAGATTGAATTGAGGAGGCGAGCGTGCGCAGGAAAACTTTCATTGCTGTTTTGATGGTTTACGTGGCGGTGGCGCTCCTCTTGCCGGTGTTGCCGGCGAACAGGATGGCGGGTGCGCGCTCGTGGAAAAGCATAGCGAGCGCTTTGCTTCGAACGCTGGGGCCGGAAACCGTGTCCGCGAAGGGTCGAGATGACGACCATTACTCAGGTGCGCGGGATGAGGAAAAGATACAGAAGTCTTTCACGTTGCCCGCTGGGGGACACAACTCACTGGAAATCGACAATGTGTGGGGATCGATCGAGGTGGTTGCGGACACTACGGACAAAGTGGAAATGACAGTTGCGCGGACGAACCAAGCGGAATCGAAAGAAAAGCTGGAGCGAGCGAAGAAGGAAGTGACGCTGGACGTTACGCAAGATGAGGGCGCGCTAAAGCTGTACGTGAATGGGCCGTTTCGATGCCGGTGCGACGATTGCCGGCATTCGCGTGATGACGATGGGTATCGGGTCAAGATGGATTTTAAGATGCACGTGCCGCGCGACATCGATATCAAGGTGAAGACAGTGAACGAAGGGCGCGTGAAGGTGAGCAACATCAACGGGAATTTTCTTGTACGCAACGTTAATGGAGACATTGAGATGGAGAACGTAGCGGGATCGGGGACGGCGCGGACGGTGAATGGACCGGTGATCGTATCGTTTCGGCAGAACCCGCATGAGAATTCGGAGTTCAAGACGGTGAACGGAAGCATTGAGCTGCGATTTGCGCACGATTTGTCCGCGGATTTTCGGTTCAAGACCTTTAACGGTGGAATTTACAGCGATTTTCCGGTGACGACTTTGCCGGTGCACGCGATTCAGGAAGAACGCCGCGGCGGAAAAATGGTTTATCGGGCAGACCGCTTCACAGGAGCGCGCGTGAACGGCGGCGGACCAGAGATTCAAATTGAAAATCTAAATGGAGATATTCGCATTCTTGAAAATCATGAATAACCAAATACATCGGTTTGGGCACGTTCTGGCGGTGACTGTATTGTTCGGCGCGGCGCTGCTTGCGCCTTGCGCGTGGGCGGAAGCACAAGCGCAGTCGGGGAGCGACCGCGTGTCGGTGAATCTGAGTGACCCGACGCGGCCGGCCTTCGTGAAAGCCAGCTCGGTGAATGGCAGCATTACCGTGAAGGCTTACGACGGCAAGGAAGTGGTTGTGGAAGCGCGAGGACGGAATGAGGAAGGCGAAAAGCCTTCCAGCGGACCGAAGCGGCTGAACATTTCGACGACTGGCCTGACGGTAGAAGAAGAAAACAACGAAGTGCGCATCAGCACGGAATCCTACGCGCGGACGATTGATTTGACGATTTCCGTGCCGGTGCACACGTCGGTGAAGCTGCGAGCCGTGAATGACGGTGACATCATGGTGACGGGAGTGGACGGCGAATTGGACGTGGATGATATCAACGGCGCTGTGACGCTAAACAACGTTTCTGGAAGCGCAGTGGCCCATGCGTTGAATGGGCATGTGCACGTCACTTTCGCGAAAGTGAATCCGCAGAAGCCGATGGCGTTCAGTTCGTTGAATGGAGATATTGACGTGACCTTCCCGGCGGATCTGAAGGCAAACGTCAGCATTCGCTCCGATCGCGGAGATGTGTTCAGCGATTTTGACGTGCAGCTGCAGGCGTCGGCACCGAGGCAGGAAGTGGAAGATAGGCGCGGGAAAGGCGGCAAGTATCGAGTGAAGATCGACAAGACGGTGCACGGAACGATTAATGGAGGCGGCCCAGAATATCAGTTTACGAATTTTCAGGGGCAGATCTACATTCGAAAGGCTGGCAGCCCGCGATAAGGCAAGTTGGCGTTTTTTTTTTGCGGCCAAAATTGGCGAATGAAGTTGCGCATAATGGGATTTGCTCGCCGCTCAGGACTTTTCCTTTGTGGGTTTGCGCTTCAATGATTTGATGTACGCATAGCTTATGTCAAAGTACCCGCCCAGTTCTTTTGTTTTCTTCAGCAACGAATCTGGAACAGTTACGTACTCTTTCATGACGGCGCCGTAGGCTTCGAACAAGGTCGTCTTATCCTTCTTCAGAAACTCTTCTCTTTCTTTTTCGGGAAGCCGCTGGGCCAAAGTCCCGGACGGATTCAGATAAGTGAACATGTGGCCGTTGAGCGACGTGTAAGGGTTGGCGGCGCCCTTTCTCTCGATTTTTGGATTTGTCGCAAGGAGCTTGTCGTGCAGAGCCTGTTTGTCGACGGGGATATTACATTTTTTCTTTGTGCTCCTGACGCTTTCCTTACGCGTTAACCGGGGGTTCGCTAATAGGCCCAGCGGAGGAGGACGCCGCCGGTGGTGTAGCCTGCGCCGACGGTGACGATGAGCACCAAGTCGCCCTTCTGAAGGCGGCCTTGCTTGACGGCATCGCACAATCCCAAAGGAATCGTACCTGCCGTGGTGTTCGCGTAGCGGTCGATATTAACGAGGACTTTGGAGTCATCGACGCCGAGGCGCTCTTGCGCGGCGCGGATGATGCGGAGATTGGCCTGATGCGGCACCATCAAAGCCAGATCATCTTTGCTGAAGCCGTTGCGTTCGAGAAGTTTTGCGGACGTTTCCGCCATGCGGCGAGCGGCGTACTTGAAGACTTGCGAGCCCTCTTGGTGCACGAAGTGCATCTTTTTTTCGACGCTTTCAGCGGTGGCGGGATGGAGAGAGCCGCCGCCGGGCATGTAGAGAAATTGTCCGCCGGAACCATCAATATCATGCTCGAAATCCAGGATGCCTTCGCCATCAGCTGCTGGTTCAAGAAGAACCGCGCCTGCGCCGTCGCCAAAAAGGATGCAGGTGGAGCGGTCGGTGTAGTCAAGGATGGAACTCATCTTGTCACTGCCGATAACCAAAACCTTTTTGTGGGCGCCAGAACCAATGAATTGCGCGCCTACAGTAAGAGCATATGCAAATCCAGAGCAGGCCGCGGAAAGATCAAAGCCCCATGCTTTTTTTGCGCCGATGCGGTCCTGCACGAGGCAGGCAGTTGCGGGAAACATCATGTCCGGCGTGACGCTGGCGAGAATAATCAACTCAATGTCGGCGGGGCTGGTGTTGGTCTGGGCGAGGAGGGCTTTGGAGGCTTCGGTGGCGAGATGCGAGCTAGCGATGCCGCTTTCGGCGATGTGGCGCTCGCGGATGCCGGTGCGCGTGCGAATCCACTCGTCGCTAGTGGCGACCAATTTCTCGAGGTCTGCGTTTGTAAGTACCTTTGGGGGAACATAACCGGCGACGCCTGTGATTTTAGCCGCGATGCGGTGGGACATGATTCTCCTTGGGAATTGGTACCAACCAGGCGAATGCGAAATTCTATGCGATGGCTATACGAGGTTACAAGGGCGAGAGCGGAAGAAACAAGGGCTTGCGATGGCGTCAAGTTAAGCATGAAGCCGAGGGAGCGCAGCGCGACACCTCATTTCGCGGGCGGGAGAATTTCATGGCGCCAGGTGAGCGTGGCGGTTTTTTGGAGCATAGCAGAGACGGAGCAGTATTTTTGCTCGCTGAGCTCGATGGCACGTTTCACCGCGGCTTCGTCGAGCACCCCGCGCAGTCGATAAAGAATTTCGAGTTTTATCCAGACGGTGGGGGGCTCGGAGGCGCGCTCGCCGGAACAGACGACTTCCAAGGCCTCAAGTTTCTGGCGTTTTTTCTTGAGGATGCTGACCACATCCGTGGCTGTACACGCGCCGAGGGCCATGAGGACAAGCTCCATCGGACCGGCAGCTTTGTTCGAAGTGCGGTCGGAATCGATGGTGATAGCGTGCCCGGATGGACTAGTGGCAACAAATGTTTCTTCACCAATCCACTGAACAGAAGCTGTTTGCATTTTGCCTCCGGAAGAGATTTCTTTCCTTCTCAGGATAAAGGATAGCAGGCGCGAAACGAAGTTGGCGTGTCCCTACCTGGGTTCTTTGGCGCGTTGGGCGGCGGCTTCGGTCATGATTTTTTCGATTTCGTTGGGGTCGCGGGGGAGGCGTTCGCTTAGGAATTTGTGGCCGGTTTCGGTGATGAGGAAGTCGTCCTCGATGCGCACCCCGAGATTTTCTTCGGGGATGTAAATGCCGGGCTCGACGGTGACGACCATGCCGGGTTCGAGCGGTTTGCAATATTCCCCGGGATCATGGACGTCGAGGCCGATATCGTGGCCGAGTCCGTGAATGAAATATTGGCCGAGCGATTTGCCGTGAAGATCCTTGCCGTGGGAATTGATGTAGTCGTAGGCAATTTTGTAGACGCTCTTGGAGCCTTTTTGGCAATAGTCCATGCCGGGCTTGAGAGCCGCGATGGCGGCATTTTGTGCGCCGAGAACAATTTCATAGATTTCGCGCTGGCGCGGCGAGTACTTGCCGTTGACGGGGAGCGTGCGCGTGATGTCGGCGGAGTAGCCGGAGTATTGCGCGCCGACGTCGAGAACCACGATGTCACCGTCCTCGATCAGGCGGGCGAGCTTGTCGTAGTGCAGCGCGGTGGAATTTGGGCCGGCGCCGACGATGGGAGCGTAGCCTTCGGCTTCCGAGCCGCCCATGGCGTGAATTTCCACCATTTTGGCGGCGATCTGATATTCGTGGAGGCCGGGACGCATCATGCGCATGGCGGCGAAGTGAGCGTCCAGCGAAAGTTCAATCGCCTGAGTGAGGAAAGCAATTTCTCCGGGAGATTTGATTTGGCGCAGCTCGCCGATGCTGGAACGAATGTCTTTCAGCTTAGTTTGCGGAACGGTCGTGTGAATCCAATCGACGACGGCTTTTTCATGCGGATAGCCGCCGTTTTCCTTTTCGTAGGGGAGGATGGTGTAGATGGCGGGACAGAGTTTCGCGAGCCTTTCGAGAGTGGCGCGCATTTCGGGGTAGGGCAGAACGGAAGAGAAACCGGTGCGCGCCGGTATGCCGGGATCGGACGGCGACATCCGTACACCGTTCCATTTTTCCTTGGCGGGATTTTTCGGGGGAAGAAAGAGCATTTCCCGCGGACCATCCCACCGAGGAGCGCTCGCGCCGTCTTTCGGCGACGGAAGAATGATGAGACCGGCGCCTTCTTCGTTATGGCCGGTGAGGTAGTAGAAGTTGTCT
>WNFS01004061.1_pt1 | contig 19426 bp, 20 predicted proteins | sample 5400141 | NCBI WGS metagenome assembly WNFS01 (sample SAMN13153358, study PRJNA577476) | soil metagenome | isolation source: 60 cm saprolite under Madrone tree | place: USA:California | collected 2016-06-14
TTCTCTGCCCAGAGCTCGAGGTCCACCAGGCTAGGGCCGTCACCATTCTTGGGCGGGCGGATGGCGAGGACGCGGCCCTTGCAGGTGACGACGTCGCCGAGACGCACCAGCGCGGCGAAGCGGACGCCGAGCTTCCTCACGCTGCCGGCGCCGAACCAGTCGGTCACCGACTGCGCCACGAAGCCCATCGAGAGCATGCCGTGGGCGAAGACGTCGCCCATGCCGGCGGCCTTGGCGAAGGCCGCGTCCTGGTGGATGGGGTTGAAGTCGCCGGAGGCGCCCGCGTAGCGGGTGAGCTGTATCTGCTGGATGGGCGACTTGACGAGGGGCGGCATCTCGCTGCCGACTTGGAGGTCTTCGGAGTAGACCTTGGCGTATTTCATTGCCCCCTCACCCTGCCCTCTCCCCCGGTGGGGGAGAGGGTTTCTGGGATGACTGGAATTGGTTCTGGTTAGAGGCGCACCACGGTCGTCCCGCGCATGAGGGCGACGATCTCGTTGTCGGAGTCGGTGACGGTGGTCTCGCGGACGATGAAGGCCATGGGGCCGGACTTGCCCGACTTTTCGTAGATGTCGGCGATGCGGAGCCGGCAGAGATAGGTCTGGCCCGGCCGGATCGGCTTGAAGTGCTCGAACTCCTGCTCGCCGTGGAGGATCCTGCCGATGTCCACGCCCAGCTCGCGAAGGAGCTCGCCGGTATCGCGAGCCTCGTCGCGGAAGGTGATCGGAAACGTGGGCGGCGCGATGATGTCTCCCCAAGGGCCCGCCTTGGCGAGGGCGTCGTCGAGATAGAACGGCGAGAGGTCGCCGATGGCGCGCGCGAACTCTTTGATCTTGCCGCGCTCGACGGTGACCGCGTAGGGAGGGTACTCCTTGCCCTTGATCGCCGTGTTGATCTGGATCGGCATCAGGGCTTGCTCTTGGCCGCGGCGCGGGCGAGGAACTTCTCGAGGCTGGGCACGATGAAGCGCTCGTGACGGCCTTCGGCGATCTTCTCGACATCGTCGAAGACGTCCACCTGGAAGAGGCAACGCTTGCCGTCGGTCTCGATCACGGTCGCCTTGGCCCGTACCGTCAGTCCGAGCGGCGTCGCCGCGAGGTGCGTCATCTCCACCTTGGTGCCGACGGTGCCGGCGCCCGGCGGCAGGTGAGGACGCATGGCCGCCTGCGCGGCATTCTCCATGAGGCAGACAACGTACGGGGTGGCGTAGACCATGACGCCCTCGTTGCCGAGCGCGTGGGCCGTCAGCTTCTCGGTGACGACCTCCTCGACCTCTCCGGTGAGCCCGACCTGGATAGCCATGGCGTCCCCTCTTCTACCCGATCGAGGCCGTCCGGTCAACCGGCGGCGCGATTCATCGGGACGGCCAAAGGACGAACTGCAGGCCGAAGATGATGAGGAGGGCTTCGAGGATGCGGAGGAAGGTTTTCTCGGTCATGCGGTCGAGGAGTCGGCGCCCGAGCCACGCGCCGCCGATCATGACTACGCCGATGTAGAGACCCGTCACCACGAGCGGGCCGGTCAGGAGCTCCGCGCGGCGGAACATGATCGCCCGCGTGATGTAGGCGCCGACGGTGCACAGGGCATCGGTGGCGAGGTAGCGTCCCTTGCGGAGACCGTGGCTCAGGAAGAACGGCGTCATGATGGGGCCGACCGCGCCCACGAGCGCAGAGAGGAAGCCGAAGACGGCGCCGACCAGCGGGAAGTGATGGAGCCGCACGATCACCCCCGTGTGGGCGAGCCAGCGACGAAGCGGTACGGCCAGGATCATGAAGGCGCCCATCATGCGGGACGCGCCGAGCATCGTCATCGGCACGGCGCCCACGAGAAACGCCGCCACCACGCGCCACACGATGTCGTGGCGGCTGAACCAGACGCGCGCGCTGTTCCCGACGAGCATGCAGACGGTGAGCACGGGAACCGTCGCCTTGACACCCACGCTCCACGCGATGGCCGGGATCATGATGACGCCGGTGCCGAAGCCCGCGACGCCGCCGATGGTGGAGCCGACGATGGCCGCCGCGCCCAGGATCAGCCAGCCGGCCATGTCGTGCATGACGCGCTAGTATACTCGACGCATGCCGGTCCTCCTGGCGGCGGCCGGTTTCCTGCTCGTCGGGCTCGATGGCTCGATCAACATCGCGTTCCCCGACATGGCGGCGGCCTTCCGGGTGAGCTCGACGACCATCCGCTGGGTCATCATCTGCTACGTCGGGACGTACGCGCTGACCGCCTTCGTCGCCGGCGTGCTCGCCGACAGGCTCGGCCCCGGCCGCGTGGTGCGCGCCGGCCTCGTGCTCTCGCTCTTCTGCTTCGCGGGCTACGCGCTGGTGAGCTCCTTCGAAATGCTTCTCGTGCTGCGGGTGCTTCAGGGCGTGAGCGGTGGCCTGATCTACGGCGCCGCGCCCGCCCTCGTGACGCTCTCGCTGCCGCCCTCGCGCCACGGCTGGGGCCTCGGCTGGGCGAGCACAGGCCTTGGCCTCGGCCTGAGCGTGAGCCCGTTGATCGGCGGGATGATCGTGGGCTCTCTCGGCTGGCGGGGCGCCTTTCTCTACCGCGTGCCCGTCACCGCCGCCCTGATCGTCCTGGCCGCATGGACGGCTGTGCCGCGGGCCGGCAGCCACGGCGCCTGGCGAATGGTCGTGCCCTCCGACATCCTCCGGTGGACCGTCCTCCACGCCGGCCTCCTTGCCTTCCTCGCCAACTACGCCCAGTTCGCGGTGTGGCTCCTCGTGCCTTTCTACCTCGTCGCCGAGCGCGGGCTCTCGGCCGCCGCCGGCGGGCTCCTTTTCATGCTGACGCCGGTCGCGACGACGATCGTGGCGCCCGTCGCGGGGCGCATGGCCGATCGCCTGGGTCCGCGCGGCCCCATGGTCGCCGGCCTGGCGGCCGAGGCCGCCGGACTTCTCCTCGTCGCGCGCTGCGACGGCTCGACGCCGCTGGTCTTCGTCGGCGGCGCGCTCGGCCTTGTCGGACTTGGCCTGGGCGTTTTCCAGGTGCCGAACATCGCGCAGGTCATGGCCGCCTTTCCGCCGCGACAGCAGGGCGCGGCCGGCGGCTTCGCTTTCCTCTCGCGCACGACGGGTGTCGTCGTCGGCGTCCAGGCCGCGGCCTGGCTCTTCCGCGAGCGCGCGCAGACCCTGGGCTTCCTGCCCGCCTTCCAATTCACCTTCGCCGCGGCCGCCGCCGTCTGCGCTCTCGCCGCGCTGGCCGCGCTCCTCCCTGGACTCCCGCGGGTGCCGCGTGCTACAAGGTGATGACGTGACCATGCGCATCGTCGATCCAGTCGGCACCAGCGCGGCCTCCGCCATGACCCTGGCGGACCGGCCTCACTCGCTCGAGGGCGTGACCATCGCGCTGCTCGACAACTCCAAGCCGAACGCGGGCGTGCTGCTCGAGCGCGCGGGCGCGCTGCTGGCCGCCCGCGGCGGTGCCCGCGCGGTCAAGGCATGGAGCAAGCCGGGCGCTTCGGTGGGTGCGGCGCCCGCCGTCCTCGAGGAGATCGCTGCAACCGCCCGCGTCGCGCTGACAGCCTCGGCCGACTGAGGCTCCTGCACGTCGTGGAGTGTCCACGACGCCGCGGAGCTGGAGGCCAGGGGTGTGGCCTGCGTGGTCCTGGGAACCGATGAATTCCTGCCGCTGGCACGCGCCCAGATTACCGCCAGGGGCCTGCCGGACTTGCCGGTGATCACCGTTCCGCATCCCATCGGCGGCATCCACGCCGCCATTGCGGCCGCCAAGGCCGAGCCCATCGTCGAGAGCCTGCTGCGCGCGCTGACTTCCAGGCCCGCCGCGGGCGATGCTGCCGTGACTTCGCGCGGAGCGGGCACGCCCGTCGGGGACGTCGACGCGCCCGAGGATCTCGACCAGTTCCAAATCTGGCTGATGGAGCGCGGCTGGGGCGACGGCCTGCCCGCCATTCCGCCCACTCGCGAGCGCGTGGCGGCGATGCTCGCGGGCACTCGCCGGAAGCGGGAGGAAGAGGTCGCCATCCTCGTGCCGAGGCTCGGCCGGGCGACCGTCGAGGCCGTGGCCGCCAATGCCGTCATGGCGGGGGCGCTTCGTGAGCACCTGGCGGTGATCCTGGCCGCCGTCGAGGCGGTGGCGGATCCGTCCTTTAATCTGCAGGCCGTGCAGACTACGACCCATCCCTGCTCGCCGCTGTGCATCGTCAACGGGCCGATAGCGCGGCGTCTCGGCATGAATGCCGGGGGCAATGTCTTCGGGCAGGGGTCACGCGCCAACGCCGCCATCGGGCGCGCACTCAGGCTCACGCTCCAGAACGTGGGGGGCGCCCGGCCCGGCAAGGAGGACCGCGCCACCCACGGGCATCCGGGCAAGTACGCCTATTGCGTCGCTGAGAACGAGGCGGCCTCACCCTGGAAACCTCTCTCCGTCGAGCGCGGATTCTCGGCCGGAGACAGCACCGTGACCGTCTGCGGATCGGAGGGCCCGCACAACATCAACGATCACGGCTCGACCACCGCCGAGGGAATCGTGATGACGGTGGCGGGCACGGCGGCGATCGCCGGCTCCAATAACATTTATCTGGGCGGCGAGCCGCTCGTGGTCCTGGGGCCCGAGCACGCGGCTACCGTTGCTTCCTCGGGCTGGAGCAAGGATGACTTCAAGCGCGCGCTTTGGGACAGGGCCTGCGTGCCGCTCGGGCACTTGGCGCCGGAGAATATCGAGCGCTTCGCGGCTATCCATCCGGAGGGCTTCAAGGATCGGCCGGCCGGCGCCATGGCGCCCATGACGCGCGACTGGCGGGATATCATGGTCATCGTTGCGGGCGGCGCCGGCAAGCACTCGGTATTCGTCCCGACCTTCGGCGCCACCCGGTCGGTCACCCGCCGCATCGCAGACTGAACAGGGGGGCTCGTCCATGGACATAGCGAGGGACACAGGCCGGCGCAAACCCCACCGACCGCGACCCGCCGCCCACGCGCCAGACTGCCGTGCCGTCGGCCGAGCAGGAGTATGGCCGCGGCATCATCGCCCGAACCTCGAAGGACTGGGCGGCGGCCGTCGGAGCTTTCCGGAAGGCGGTCAACCTTCGGCCCGCGTATCCGGAGGCCTGGAACGAGCTGGGCTATGCGCTGCGCAACCAGGGCAGGTACGCCGACTCGCTCAACGCCTATGACGAGGCGCTGCGTCTTCGGCCCAACTTCCCCGAGGCCCTCGAGTATCTCGGCGAGGCTTACGTCAAGCTCGGGCGCATGGATGACGCCCGCAAGATCCTCGATCGACTCAAGCCGCTGGACGCCGGCCGAGCGGGCGAGCTGGCCGAGGTCATCGCCAAAGCCAAATAGAGTCGCCGCGCCTCAGCGGGCCCCCGCTGGCTCGAGCAGCCGGACCTGGTGGGAGGCCGCCGGAGAGCCGATGCCTCGGGCCCGGAAGGCCTCGACCAGGGACTGGTAGAGATCGGGTTCGGCGGAGAACACGTCGGTGACGTGAACCCACGCCCACAGCGCGAGCTTGATGCCGTTGTCGTCCATGGAGTCGATACCCACGCTCGGCGCCGGGCTCTTGAGCACGCGGGAGTTTTGCGCCGCCACCTGGCTGGCCGCCTGGAAGGCCGCGTTGAGGTCCACGTTGTGCGGCACGCGCACCGCCAGCGTGAGCATTCGCATCGTGCCGTAGTTGTGCACGATCTCTCCGACGATCTTCCGGTTGGGCACGACGACGCGCGAGTGGTCGATCTGCACCAGCGTCGTGGTCGACAGCTCGATCACCGTTACCTCGCCGCGCACGTTGTTGATCTCGATGTACTCGCCGACCCGGAAAGGCTTGGTGAAGATGATGGTCAGGCCCGCCATGAGGTTGCCGAGAACCCCCTGCAGCGCGAAGCCGACGCCGAGGCCGGCCACACCGATGCCGGCCACCAGCGGCGCAATGGAGAAGCCGAACTTGTCGAGCGCGACCACGAAGGCCATGAGCAGGACGACGATCTTGATCACGCGGACCATCAGGAGCCGCATCGGCGGCTCCATCTGCTGTTTCTGGAAGCGCCGGTCCGCCGTCTTGGCGAGCCACCGCGCCAGCAGGAAGCCGATCGCCAGGATGACGATGGCGCCCAGCACCTGGAAGCCGTAACGAACCAACAGATCCGTGGTCAGGTCTTTCACGTTTACGTTCAAGTTCATGGGGACCTCCTTCTGAAATAGCGCCGCACGCTACGGCGCGGTGTAGAGACGGTCGAAGTATTCACGGACCATGCGATCCGCAGAGAAGAGCTCCGTACCCATGCGTATGGACGCGCGCATCATGCGCGTCCAGGCCGCGGGGTCGGCCCAGGTGGGCAGCACGTCCTGCTCGAGCGTTCCGTAGAGGGCCTCGAGGTCGCGCGCGTCCTGGTCCTGGCCGACCCTGTCGTCGCCGATCGCCCAGCCCGTGACCCGGTGCTCGCATCCCTCCGGCCACCAGCCGTCGAGAATGGAGAGGTGAAGGGTGCCGTTCATGGCGGCCTTCATCCCCGAGGTGCCGCTCGCTTCGAGCGGCCGCCGCGGCGTGTTCAGCCACACGTCGCAGCCGCGCGTCAGGAGACCGCCCAGCGCCATGTCGTAGTCTTCGAGGAAGACTATGGACTTCGGCCACTGCCGTATCGTTTCGACGAGGAGAGCGACCACGGTCTTGCCGGCCTGGTCCGCCGGATGCGCCTTGCCTGAGAAGACCAGCTGCATGCGCCGGTCCTTCAGGAGAAGGGCCAGCCTGTCGGGGTCGCGCAGCAGGAGGTCGGGGCGCTTGTAGGTCGCTGCGCGGCGCGCGAAGCCGATGGTCAGCGCGTCGCGGTCGAGCCGCACGCCGGTGCGAGACGCCACTTCCGCCAGCAGCTCGTCCTTCATTTGCCGGCGCGCCAGCCGGAACGCCTCGTCGTCCGCATCGGCGGCCGCCCGGATACGCGGGTCCTGCCACGTGCCGCGGTGCACGCCGTTGGTGATGGCGATGATCGGAGCCGCGTCGTCGACATGCGCCCACATCGCGCGCGCCGTCTCTCCATGGAGCTTCGACACGGCGTTGGCGCGCCGCGCAAGCCGCAATCCGGCCACCGTCATGTTGAACGGCTCGCCGCCGATCTCCCGCAGCTCGGCGTCCACGAGCTCGCAGCCCGCGCCCAGCCGTCGCAGGTCTTCGATGGCGTGGACCTCGTTGCCGGCGGGCACGGGCGTGTGGGTGGTGAAGACGATCTGCTCGCGCACCTCATGCCACGCAGACCGGAAGACCGCTCCAGCCTCCATGCGGTCGGCGATCAGCTCGACGCCGGCAAAGACCGCGTGCCCCTCGTTGAAGTGGTAGAGCTCCACGGGCAGGTGCAGCGCGCGGAGCGCGCGGACGCCGCCGATGCCCAGTAGCATTTCCTGGGCGACGCGGCAGTCGGGCGCCGGATCGTAGAGGCGGCGCGTGATCCAGCGGTCGCGCTCGTCGACGGGCTCGAGGAGGAAGAGCGGCGCAATGGCGTAGCGGCCGACGCGCCACACGCAGCACTCGACCTCGCGCGCGGCCACGCGCACCCGTACCCGGACGCCCGTGTCGGTGAGCGGTCCGGGCGGGTAGTCGCGCCACTGGTCGTACGGATACCCGTCGGATCCGATCCGCTGTGCCGTGTACCCCTGCGCCCAGCGAAGGCCGATGCCGACCACGGACAGGCCGAGATCGCCGGCGGATTTCATGAAATCGCCGGCGAGGATGCCGAGCCCGCCGGCGTAGGAGTGGAACTCCTCGTGGAGCCCGTACTCCATCGAGAAGTAGGCGACGAGAGGCGGCATTATTCGATTACTTGATCGGCGCGCCCCAGCAGCGACGGCGGAACCGTCAATCCGAGCGCTTTGGCGGTCTTGAGGCGATCCGGCGGCGACGGGTGCGATCGCGGCGTGAGGAAACCTATGTGCCGCGCCTTGGTTTGCACTTGAGCAAACGCCGCATGCGGGGCGGCAAGGACCACCGCACCCGTGCGGACAAGGAACGTGCGCCGGTTCATTACCTCTACCAATCCATCGAGAAGCAGGCGACGAGCGGCGTCACAGCGGAGAGCATACGGCAAACCGTGCCGCCGTGCGAGGGTCCCAGCCGGGCTTATCGGCGCCCTGCCGGTGGAGTATAATCCCGCCTATGACAACCCAGCTCGCCTCCAGGCGCCACGCCGTCGAGGACCTGAACCACGCCATTGAGTTTTGCTACCAGCAGGGCTGGACCGACGGCCTGCCGGTCGTCCCGCCGACTGAGCGCGCCGTCCGCGCCATGCTGGACGCGGCCGGCCTCGAGGCCGACAAGCAGGTCGCCTTCATCACCAACCGCCAGGTCGCCGTCAGCGCCGAGAAGATCGCCGTGAACGCCGTCATGGCAGGGTGCCTGCCCGAGTACATGCCCATCGTGGTGGCAGCCGTCGAAGCGCTGGCCGATCCCAAGTGGGGCTATCACGGCCCGGCCACGTCCACGGGAGGCGCCGCCGTCCTCATGATCGTCAACGGGCCGATCGCCGGAAACGCCACCACGGGCCGCGCGGTCCGCCTCGTGATGCGCAACGTCATCGGCACCCTGCCGGGCGCGCTCGACCGCGGGACGGTGGGGCACCCGGGCAAGTACAGCTACGTCATCGCCGAGAACGAGGCCGAGAGCCCGTGGGCTCCGTTCCACGTCGAGCGCGGCTTCAAGGCGGAGCAGAGCGTGGTGACCTGTATGGCGGCGGAGGGTCCGCACCAGTTCTACAACCAGCTCTCGAGCACGGCCAAGGGCGTGCTGACCTCGCTCTGCGACGACATGAAGCATCACGGCAGCACCAACGGCCAGCCGCAGTACGTCGTGGCGCTCGCGGGCGAGCACATGCGCACGATCGCCAAGGACGGCTGGTCCAAGGCCGACATACAGAAGTTCGTCTTCGAGAACACGCAGAACTCGGTGGCGCACATCAAGCGGGTGGAGAGGCTGTCAGGCGCCGTCACCCCCGCGGACGAGACCACGATGCGCCCGCTCGTGCCGAGCCCGGAAGACGTGCACGTGATTGCCGCGGGAGGCAGGGCAGGGGCGTTCTCCTGCTACATCCCCGCGTGGGCCGGCGGCAAGAAGTCCAGCCAGAGCGTCTCGAAACTCATCCAAGACAGGAGGGCATGATGGCAGGCTTCGAAATCCTCGACCCGACGGTCGAGCCGCGCAAGCAGCCGTTGACGTTCGTGCCGAGGCCCGACTCGCTCCAGGGCAAGCGGATCGGCCTCGTCGAGAACACCAAGTTCAACTCCGACAGGCTCCTCGTGAAGATCGGCGAGATCCTCAAGCAGGAGTACGGCGCCGCCGAGTACAAGATGTGGCGCAAGCACAACTCGAGCGTCCCCGCCCACGACGAGATCATCGACGAGGCCAAGCGCGGCGTGGACTGTGTCGTCGCCGGCGTCGGCGACTGAGGGTCCTGCTCGTCGGGCAGTGTGCTCGACGGAATCCTGTTCGAGAAGGCCGGCATCCCCGCCGCGTCTATCGTGACCGACGTCTTCGAGGGCACGGGTCATGCGATGGCGCAGTCCTGGGGCCTGCCGGACTACAAGTTCCTCTCGCTACCGCACCCGATCGCCAACTTGACCGAAGCCCAGCTGGATCAGCGGGCGCGCGAGATCGCGCCGGAGATCGTCAAGCTGCTCCTCCAGGGCCAGGAGTAATAATTTCGCGACAGCGGCGCGCGTGACCAGCGGCCCCGACTACCGCCCCCCGTGGTGGTATCGGGGCCGCCATCTTCAGACGCTCTGGGGCCCGCTGTTGAGGCGTGGACGCTCGCCGGCCCTGCGCCGCGAGCGGGTGGAGACGCCCGACGGTGATTTCGTCGATCTCGATTGGCTGGCCGGGCGCGACCGCGGCGCCCCGCTCGTCGTCATTCTCCACGGCCTCGAAGGGTCTTTCCGCTCCCACTACGTCTCCGGGCTGCTGCGTGAGCTCGCGGAGGCGGGCTGGCGCGGTCTCGTCGTCAACTTCCGCTCATGCGGCGGCGAGGTCAACCGTTCCCGCCGCATGTACCACTCGGGGGACACGGAAGACCTCGAGTTCATCATCAGCCGCCTGACCGCGCGGGAGCCCGATCTGCGCCTGGGGCTGGTGGGCGTCTCGCTCGGCGGCAACGTCGCACTCAAGTGGCTCGCCGAGCGCGGGGAGGACGCTCCCGCGCAGGTGGCGGGCGCGGTGGCCATCTCCACGCCGTTCAACCTGGCCGCCTGCGCCGCCGCGCTGGACCGCGGACTCAACCGGACGCTCTACACCGTCAATTTTCTCTCGACGATGAAGATCAAGCTCGACAAGAAGGCCAAGATCTACGAGGGCGTGCTCGACCTGCCCGCGGCGCGCAAGGCGAAGACCTTCGCCGAGTACGACAGGCTGGTGACGGCGCCGCTCGGCGGCTTCGCCAACGAGCGCGACTACTGGGCGCGCTCGAGCAGCGGCCCCCTCCTCACGCAGATCCGCCGACCGACCCTGTTGATCAATGCGCTCAATGACCCATTCATCCCTGCCGTGACCCTGCCGCGCGCCGCCATCGCCAAGTCGCGCTGGCTCGAGGCCGCCTTCGTGGCCGAGGGCGGGCACGCGGGCTTCCTCGCGGGCGCCTCGGGAAAGCGATCGTGGGCGGAGGCCCGCGCCGTCGCGTTCCTCGGACGCCATGTGGCCGGATGACCCCGGTGATGGACTGGATGAAGATCGGCGACGAGACGGTCGAGCTGCTGCGAGGCTATCTCCGCGTGAACACCACCAATCCGCCGGGGAACGAGACGGCGGGGGCCCGCTTTCTCGCCCAGGTGCTCGACGGCGAAGGCATCGCAAGCGAGATCGCCGAGTCGGCGCCGGGGCGGGGCAACCTCGCCGCGCGCCTCACGAGCGACGGCTCGCTCGGCGGCATCGTGCTCCACCACCACATCGACGTGGTCTACGCGGATGAGCGCTACTGGACGGTCGACCCCTTCGGCGGCGTCCTCCGCGACGGCTATATCTACGGCCGCGGCGCGCTCGACATGAAGTCCACCGGTATCCTCCAGCTCGCGGCCGTGCTCGCCATCCAGCGGGCCCGCGTCCCGCTCAAGCGGGATCTGATCTTCTTCGGGACGGCGGACGAGGAGGTGGGGAGCCGGTTCGGCGCCCAGTGGGTGGCCGACCAGCGCCGAGCGTGGCTCGACGGCGCGGAGTACGCGCTCTCCGAGCTCGGCGTGATCGAGGCCGCGCACGGCAGGAGCGCGCCCTTCGGCTCCATCGTCATCTCCGAGAAGACGGGCCTCGCCCTCCGCCTCACCGCGCGGAGCGAGCCCGGGCACGGATCGATGCCGTGGCCCGACACGGCCCCGCACCGGCTGATCCGGGCCCTCACACATCTCCTGGAGGCCGAGCGCCCGCCGCGGGTCCTGCCGGAGATCCAGGAATACTTCGCGAGGATGGCGTCGGTCATGCCGCCGGGACACGCGGAAGGCTACGAGAGCCTGGAGCAGTCGCTGCGCGACCCCGCCTTCCGCGCGCGCTTCTTCGCGAACCGCCACCACGCCGCGCTCGTGCGAACCACCTTCGCGGTGAACATGCTCAAGGGCAGCGAGAAGCGCAACGTCATTCCGCCCGAAGCCGTCGCCGATATCGATTGCCGCGTGCTGGCGGGAGAGGATCCGGAGGAGATCATGTCGTGGGTCCGACGCGTCATCGCGGATCCGCAGGTGGAGGTGAGCGTGACCTCGCCTCCGAAGGTGCCCAATCTCTCGCCGCCCGACACGGAGCTGTACAAGGGCCTGTCCGACGCCCTCAAGAGGCGGGCGCCCGGCGCGGTGGTGGCTCCGGAGATCATGGTCGGCTTCACGGACAACTGGATCTTCCGGGGGCTGGGGCTCCACGCCTACGGGTTCGGGCCCTTCGTGCTCGACGACGGCGAATGGCGGCGGATCCACGGCAATGACGAGCGCATCTCGGTGGAGAACCTGAGGGAAGGGGCGCGCTGCTACACCGAGCTGCTGCTGCAGATGGCCGCGGCCTGATGGCGCGGGCCGCGCTCCGCGTCCGGCGAGGCACGCGGCGTGACGTCGGGACGATCGTGGCCATGATCAAGGGGCTCGCTGAATACGAGCATCTGCTGCGCGAGGTGAAGATCACGCGCGGCCACGTCCGGCGCCACGGCTTCGGCCGGCGCCCGTACTTCGAGACACTGATCTGCCGGGACGGGCGGCGACCGGTCGGCTTCGCGCTGTACTTTTTCACGTATTCGACCTTCCTCGGGCGGCCGAGCCTCTACCTGGAGGACCTGTTCGTCCTGCCGGGGGACCGGGGGCTGGGGGCGGGCAAGGCGCTGCTGCGGGCGCTGGCGGCGGTCGCCATGGCCCGCGGCTGTGGCAGGATGGAGTGGCGGGTGCTGGACTGGAACGCCCCGGCCATCCGGTTCTACAAGCGGATCGGGGCGCGGCTCCATTCGGAGTGGGTTCTCACGCGGCTCAAGGGCGCGCCGCTCAAGCGGCTGGCGCGGACCCGCTGAGCCCCGTGGCGGGATCGGGCCAGCCCGGCAGCGGAGGGCGGGCCGTGTTCGGCGACTACGACGCGAAGCGCTTCTTCGACGAGGTGTTCGAGCCCGACGGCACACCCCGCCCGCACTACGCCGACATCGCGAAAAGGATCCGGTCGATGTCCCCGGTCGAGTTCGGGCGGCGCCGGGCGCTCGCGGACCTGACCTTCCGGAACCAGGGCATCACGTTCACGGTCTACGGCGACGAGTCCGGCACCGAGCGCACCTTCCCATTCGACCTCTTCCCGCGCGTGATTCCCGCGGACGAGTGGGCGCTCATCGAGGCGGGGCTGATTCAGCGCGTCCGCGCGCTCAACCTTTTCCTGTGCGACGTCTACCACGAGGCGAAGATCCTCGACGACGGCGTGATCCCGAGGCAGCTCGTGCTGTCCAATACCGCCTTCCGCCGCGAAGTCCACGGCATCAAGCTGCCCCACGACGTGTACACGCACATCAGCGGCATCGACATCATCCGCGGGGACGACGGCCGCTACATGGTGCTCGAGGACAACCTGCGCACGCCGAGCGGGGTCAGCTACATGCTGGCCAACCGCATGGTCATGACGCGCACCTTTCCCGGGCTCTTCGAGGGGCGTGGGGTGCGCCCGGTCCAGCACTACACCACCGCGCTCCTCGAGATGCTGCGGAGCCTCTCCCCGCGCGATCTCAAGGAGCCCACCATCGTCGTGTTGACGCCGGGGCTGTACAACAGCGCCTACTTCGAGCACGCCTTCCTCGCGCAGCAGATGGGCGTCGAGCTCGTCGAGGGGCGAGACCTCTACGTCGAGGACAGGCGCGTGTGGATGCGAACGACGCAGGGCCGCCAGCAGGTCGATGTCATCTACCGGCGCATCGACGACGACTTCCTCGACCCCGCGGTGTTCCGGGCCGATTCGACGCTGGGCGTGCCCGGCCTGCTCCAGGTGTACCGCCAGGGACGGGTCGCGCTGGCCAATGCCGTCGGCACGGGGGTGGCCGACGACAAGGCCACGTACAGCTACGTGCCGGCGATGATCCGCTACTACCTCCACGAGGAGCCGCTCTTGCCGAACGTCCCCACGCACCTGGGCGCGGACGCGGACGGGCTCGCCTACATGCTCGACAACGCCGAGAAGCTCGTGATCAAGGCCGTGGGGCAGTCGGGAGGCTACGGCATGCTCATCGGCCCGGAGTCCACCGCTGCGCAGAGGGAGGCGTTCCTCGCGACCGTTCGGCGGGACCCGGCCAACTACATCGCCCAGCCCGTGGTCGCGTTGGCGCGGCACCCGTCCTTCTATGCCGACACGGGCTGCTTCGAGCCCTGCCACATCGACCTGCGCCCCTACGTGCTCGTGGGCGAGGACATCACGGTGGTGCCGGGCGGGCTCACCCGCGTGGCGCTCAAGCGCGGCTCGCTCGTGGTCAACTCCTCCCAGGGCGGGGGCTCCAAGGATACCTGGGTCCTGGGCGACGCGGGAGAAGCGTAGTGCCGGGCGCTCGGCGGGGACGCGCGAGGTGTAGGGAATACTCGTTGGAGTCGCACTAGATGCTCAGCCGGATCGCCGAGAACCTGTACTGGATAGGCCGCTACATCGAGCGGGTCGAGAACACGGCCCGTCTCCTCGACGTCAACTACCACGCGATCGTGGAGGCGCCGGTGGTGGCGGGCGCCAAGGGCATCGTCACCGAGCTGTGGGCGCCGCTGCTCGCGCTGACCGGAGACGAGCCCGCATTCCGCGAGCAGTTCGATCGCGCCGACGGCCAGACCGTGCCCGAGTGGCTCGCTTTCCACCCGCAGAACGGCTCGAGCATCCGGGCCAGCCTCGCGCGCGCCCGCGAGGACGCGCGGGGCCTGCGAGACCGGATCAGCCTCGAGATGTGGGAGACCCTGAACCGCGCGTACCTGCAGCTGTGCTTTTCGACCGAGCGCGTGCTGGCGGAAGACGGGCTCCACGAGTACTGCGCGGCGGCGCGCGAGGCGAGCCAGCTCTTCTTCGGCATCGCGCACGCGACCCTTCCGCGCGACCTCGGCTGGCACTTCCTGCTCGCCGGGCAGCACCTCGAACGGGCGGACAACGTGCTGCGGCTGCTTCAGGTGCGCCAGCGGCAGGCCGCGGGGCAGGAGCCGGTGGCCCGCGGGCTCGAGAACCATCGCGGCATGGCGCTCTTGAAGTCGGTCTCGGCGTACGAGGCATTCCGCAAGCGCTACCACACGGCGCTCGAAGCGCGGCGCATCGCGGCCTTCCTGCTCCTCGACCCGGACTTCCCGCGCAGCGTGCGGCACAACCTGACCGCCCTCCAGCGGACGCTGGTGGACATCGAGCGCCTGAACCCGGGAGCCTCCGACGCGGCCACGCGCCACGTGGGATGGCTGGCGGCCCGGCTCGAGTACCTGCCGGGGGTGGAGCGCATCCTCGACGACAAGGACCCGAGCGTCGAGGTCCTCCTCGAAGAGGTGGCCGAGGTCTCCGACGCGATCAGCTCGACGTACTTCGGGCTGACGGGAGCGGACCAGCCTCGCGAAGCGCGGGGAGAGACTGCGTCGTGAGCCTTCCCTCCGGCGCGCCCGTGCACCTGGCGGTCGTCCACCTGACCGAATACCGCTACCCGGAGCCGGCCTGGGATTCCTTCAACGAAGTGCGGCTCTCCCCCACGGACGACCACAGCCAGAGCCTGCTGTCCTTCACGCTCGAGCTCACTCCCGACGCGACAGTGCGGAGCCACCTCGACTACTACGGCACTCGCGTGCACCAGTTCCACATCCCGGAAACGCACCGCCGGCTGGCCATCGAGGCCCGCTCGAGCGTGGTGACGTACCCCCGCCCGGCCCCGATCTCCGTCGCGATGGACAGCCTGGTCGAGCTGCGGCCGCGCTTCTTCGAGTTCCTCGCCCCGACCCGCCGCGTGCCGCTCGACCGGGACTGGAGGGCCGCCATGCGGGCGCCGGCTCTGCTTCGCGGCGGCGATCTCGTCGAATACCTCTCGAGCCTCACCAGCCACCTGCACGGCTTTTTCACCTACCGGAAGTCGGTCACCGAGATCGACACGCCCATCGCCGACTTCGTGGCCGCGCGCGCGGGCGTGTGCCAGGACTATACGCACGCCATGCTCGCGCTGACCCGGATGCTCGGCATCCCCGCCCGCTACGTCAGCGGCTACCTCGAGACGAGCCCGGGTCGCACGCTCGGCTCGGACGCCTCGCATGCGTGGATCGAGGCCTATCTGCCGGGAAGCGGGTGGGTGGGCTTCGATCCCACCAATGGTGTCGTCGTCGGCCAGGCGTATATCAAGGTCGGACACGGGAGGGACTACGACGACGTCCCGCCGGTCAAGGGACTCAGGCGAGGCGGCGGCTCCGAGACCCTGCGCGTCGCGGTGAGTGTGCTGCGTCAGCCGGCGCCGGGCGCCGCTTCGGCGTCGACCGCCTAGACCTTCGTCACTGTGGGAGGGATTTTGTCCGCCCAGGGCGCCGCCGCCTCGAAGGCCGCCGCCGCCCGTAGCACCATGGCCTCCTGCCGCCGCCTCCCCACGATCTGGAGCCCCACCGGCAGGCCGCTCTTCGTGAAGCCGCACGGCACCGAGATGACGGGCAGGCCGGTCAGCGTGATCCCGTACGTGAGGAAGAACCACTGCGTGTAGTTGTCGAGCGGCTTGCCGTTGATCTCGGTCGGGTAGGGCTGCTCGACCGGGAAGGGCGGCACGGCCACCGTGGGCAGGATCAGCAGCTCGCGCGTCTCCATGAACGTGCGCACGCGGTGCCAGAGAGTGGTGCGGAGGACCTCGGCACGGGCGATCTCCTCGGGCGTGAGCCTGAGACCCTGCTCGATGTTCCAGACGAGCCCCTTCTGCATCTGGTCTTTCCACTTGGCGAGCTTGTCGGCGTGGTTGGCGACCATGGCGAGGCCGCGCGTGCCGAGCACGATGTCGTTGATCTCGCTGAAGTCGCAGCAGGCGGACTCGACCTTGGCGCCGAGCGAGCGGAAGACGCGCGTCGCCCTCTCGGCCACCTGCGCGACCTCGCCGTCCACGGGAATGAGGCCGCTCAGGTCGGGTGTCCACGCGACGCGCCAGCCCTTGATCGAGGGCGACTTGACCGCGCGCAGGAAGGCGGCGGTGTCGGCGTCGTAGGAGATGGGCGAGCGATCGTCGGGCCCCGCGATGACGGAGAGCATGAGCGCGGTGTCCGCGACGGTGCGCGCCATCGGGCCGGTGACGCCGATCGAGTCCCAGCCGAGCGCCTTCGGGTAGTACGGCACCAGCCCCGGGCTCGTCCTGAAGCCGACGACACCGCAGAATGCCGCCGGCGTGCGCAGCGAGCCGCCCGTGTCCGAGCCCTGGGCGATCGGGCCCATGCCGGTGGCCAGCGCGACGGCCGCGCCGCCGCTCGAGCCGCCGCAGGTAAGCGCCGGATTCCACGGGTTGCGCGTGGCGCCGAACACCGCGTTGAAGGTGTTGCCGCCCGCGCCGAACTCGGGCGTATTGGTCTTGCCGAGGATGATGGCGCCCGCCGCCTTGAGCCGCTCGACGATGAGCGAGTCCTCGTCGGGCACGTTGTGCTCGAAGACCTTGGAGCCCCAGGTCGTCCTGATCCCCTTGGTGTGGGTGAGATCCTTGATCGTCACCGGCACACCGTGCAGCGGCCCGAGCTTTTTCCCCTTCTTGAGCGCCGCGGTTGCCGTCCTGGCTGCTTTCAGAGCCGGCTCCCGCTCGAGCGTCACGATGGCGTTGAGCTTCGGATTGACGGCGTCCACGCGCTCCAGCACGGCTCGCATCACCTCGAGCGGCGAGGTCTTGCGCTGCCGGTAGAGACGGTGGAGCTCGGTGGCGGGCGTGAAGCAGAGATCGCGGTCTGACACGGAAAGCCTCCCTCGCGTTGACTCGGGTCTGAGAGCGCCGAAGCGTAGCATGGCAGCGGCTCGCGCGGTAGGGACATGGTGGTATACTTGCTTACCTACTAACGGACTTTGTGTCTGACGCAAACGGGCGTCCGGTCCGCTGGCATCTGGTCTGATTCTCTCCCTGGAATACGGCGCGCGCCTTCGTCTGTCGCGGCGCGCCGTGTCAGGAGCCCCAGATGCCAGACGAAAGTGTTCTCCGCCAGCAGGCTCGCGCAGCGATCCAATCCGGCAAGATGCCCGCCCAGAGACCTGATCGCACGTGGGGAGGCCCGGGTGTCGGCGCCCGCTGCGCCATTTGCGAGCGGCCCGTGAGCCGCGACGAGCTCGAGTTCGAGGTTCAGTTCGCCCATGACGGCGACAACCCGGGCCTGGACAAGTTCCACCTTCACCTGCGGTGCTTCGCCGCGTGGGAATTCGAGCGAACCACCAACCACAACCACTAGCCGGCCCGGCCGAGAAAGATTGACCCGGGGGCCGCGTCGCCCCATACTTGTTTGGCCATGACGGCCCGGCGCGTGGATTCGGCGGCCCGCGTCAAGGACCTCGAGTCCGAGGCCAAGCTTCACGCCATCCTCGGCCTGAGCCCAACCATCCTCTGCATCACGGACCTGGCCGACTGGCGCATCCGCGAAGTCAACGACACCTTCCTCCAGACCACCGGCTACTCGCGCGAGGAGATACTCGGCCGCACGGTGACGGAGCTCGGGCTCTGGCTCGATCCGGATCAGCGAGACCAGGGCATGCGATCGCTGCGCGCCGGCAGGCCCATCCACAACGTCGAGGCGCGGTTTCGGATGAAAAACGGCCAGGAGCGGGTGACCGTTCTCTCGGCCGACGTCGTGATGGTCGAGGGGGAGGCCTGCATCCTGGCCGCCCTGATTGACATCACCGACCGGAAGCGCACGGAAGAGGAGCTGCGAGAGAGAAGGGAGGAGGCCGAGGCGCTCGCCGAGTCGCTGCGTGCGGCCGACCGGGCCAAGGATGCTTTTCTCGCGATGCTCGGCCACGAGCTCCGCAATCCCCTCGGCACCATCACGAACGCGGTGGCCGTGCTGGACAAGGTGGGGGGCAGCGAGATCTCGCGCACCCTGGTCGCGGTCATCGGCCGCCAGGCGGGCCACCTCGCGCGGCTCGTGGACGACCTGCTCGACGTGGCGCGGCTGACCTCAGGCAAGATCGAGCTGCGCCCCGAGCGCGTGGATCTGCGCGCGCTGGCTGCGCAGTGTCTCGAGGCGCGCGCGCGCGCCGGAGGCGAAGCCGAGCACTCGGTGGCGCTCGGCGGCGGAGCCGTCCACGTCCACGGTGATCCCACGCGCCTCGCGCAGGTGCTCGACAATCTCGTCGACAATGCGCTCAAGTACACGTCGCCCGGTGGCAGGGTGGAGATCATCACGGAGCTTCGCGGGGACCAGGCGGTGCTGCGCGTGCGTGACTCGGGCATCGGCATGCCCGCCGAGCTCGTGCCGCACATTTTCGACCTCTTCACGCAGGCCCCGCAGAGTCTCGAGCGGTCGCACGGGGGCCTCGGCCTCGGGCTGGCGCTCGTCAAGCGACTGGTCGAGCTGCACGAGGGCTCGGTGTCGGCTTCGAGCGCTGGACCCGGACAGGGCAGCGAGTTCACGGTCATGCTCCCGGCCGTGGCCGAGCCGGCGGACGGTTCCCTCGCTGCTTCCGACGGCGCTTCCGCAGGCGCGCGCGCCGGCGCCAAGCGCGTGGGGCGGCGGGTTCTGGTCGTCGAGGACAGTGCCGATGCGCGGCTGGGCGTGCAGCTCTTGCTCGAGCAGGCGGGCCATGTCGTCGAGACCGCGGGCGACGGACCGGAGGGGCTCGCCAAGCTCGGCCAATTCCATCCGGACGTCGCGCTGATCGACGTGGGCCTTCCGGGTATGGATGGCTACGAGCTGGCCCGCGTGGCCCGTTCTCAGCCCGAGACGCGCGATATCCGGCTGGTCGCCATCACGGGCTATGGACAGGAGGAGGACAGGCAGCGGGCCTTGGCCGCCGGCTTCGACCTGCACGTGGCCAAGCCGGTGAATCCGGCCGTGCTTCAGGA
>WNFS01001172.1_pt1 | contig 19418 bp, 17 predicted proteins | sample 5400141 | NCBI WGS metagenome assembly WNFS01 (sample SAMN13153358, study PRJNA577476) | soil metagenome | isolation source: 60 cm saprolite under Madrone tree | place: USA:California | collected 2016-06-14
TGTAATACTATTTGTTTCCTGCCAGCTTCAGTGCCTACTCATTGAACGAACTGTCCACATAGTCCGTCATCGAAGGAACCTTCTTGCCCTGATACATCCCGTCTTTCGCCCTCAACTCCATGGTTTTGTCGAAGGAGACCTGCTCACCATCCCGTCCTTCGGAAAAGGCTGGAATTCCTGCACCAAATACCTGTAATCCTGCCGTGCTAAAACCATAGGCAAATTCGATCAGCGTTGCCGCGAAGTGTTTGGTGAGTTCCCCGTTTAGGGCGAGAGTCTTATCTTAAAGGAGCGCAGGACGCTGCTAGGCGGGAGAATCAAAAGCTCATCTTCAAGAAGGAGTCGGGTCAAGACTTCCCAAATGATAAGGCCAGCGATTACAGATATGCAGCCGCGAACGAATTCCTTCCTGAACAAGGGGAGTCGCTCCTGGATTACTTGTACAATTCCGGATCGGCGCCCTTATCCGCGCTCATGTGAATCCTGGGATAAATAGAGAAGCCGCCCGGCCTTCCCTGGACCATGAAATCCACAGGAATAAAGCCTTCCAGGAGGGGGATAGGCAATTGCATGCCCGCATAGGGGCTTTTCGAATCGTTGCCAATGGCGACCTGATTTCCCCAAAGACCTGTCGGCAACCCGCCCGTCATGCTGAACCGGGTGGCGGAGATGCTTCCCTGAATCGGTGGCAGCGTGTATTTGCTTCCCGGATTGCGCTCGTTCTCGCTCAGCAGTTCATGATCCAAAACGCGCGGAAAGGAAGGTGCCGTGCCATCGGCTTCCCGGAGAAACGAAAAGGGGGAGTCTTGATTGTCCTCCGGCCTCTCGGTGCTCTTGCCGCGGACGTCTTGCAGGATCCCAGTAGGGATGTTTTTGATGCCCCCGACGCTTCCTTTCACTCGCTGGTCGATGTCGGCCAACGCGGTCTCGTGGTTCTTTTGCCGTAGGGTGGAGAAAAAGCGTTCCGTCGTCTGGTTCGAGAGTGGATAGTTCTGGCTGCGGATTCCCCACGGGGTTTGGTAATGAACCAAGAGCTCGTTGTTATTTAGGAGATTGACGCCCCGGTCAGCCAACTCCATGTTGCTCGGGTTCCCATCGAAGAGCGAAGCCTTCAGACCCAGTCCGTTAGGCCCGTACAGCTCGGGATTTTCAGCCAGAAACTGTTTGCTCATCCGCAGTCCCTGGTTATCGTTTTTGACTAATTGACCAAGCTTCTTCGTCGCTTCGGCGGCCGCAGGGCTTTCCGGATATTCATCAATGATGGTTGTCAAATAATACTCCTGGGTGCCTCGGCCTTGGCTCTTTGTTGCAGCGTTGAGCATGGCATTTGCTGCTTTTTCCTTCAGCGCCGCGATTTTCTCCCGGGGCGCTCCAGCCAGCTCCTGGAAATTGATCGCTTTGTCAAACATGCCCCGTTCCGCGTAAGCATCCGCTAGAACGGCGTAGACCTCCGCGGCGTTTTCCGATTTCGGATGGGTACGGATATATGCGATGCCCGCATCGATCACCGGTTGCGCGGAAATGGGGTTGTTCGAAAGAACGTTAACCAGGTTATTGCCCATCATCATGGCGTTTACGGCGCCAAGAGTTATCCCGGCTGCCGGGCCGGCGGCAGCCACAGCGCCCGCGGCATAGATCAAGTTTTTCTTAAGCAGGTCTTCGCCGAGCAAAACGTATTTCACAGATTCTAACCGACGCTCACTGCGGGCGTCTTGGAAGGTGCTGAGCAGGTTGTATTCAGGGCTCTGCAGCAATGCGGCTGCGCGTTTTTGTAGGTCAGGTGTTTTCGACGAACGCGCCAGCTGGTCGATAATTTTTTTCGCGACTTCATGCTGTCCCCGAAGTTCCAGAGCGACGGATTCGGCGTCCAGCGCTGCATCGCCGAGGGGGTTTCCGTGGTGTCTCTTTTCGACATCTATCGAATAACGCTCTATTAGAGTCGGATCACGCAGGGTGAGCGCGCTGAGGAGGTCTCCTATGTCCCGCTCTTGGTCAGTGGGGAGCGACCCTTTCGAGCCGGATGCAAGCCCTTTCTTTCTGGCTTCTTGTTCTTCCTGATGAAGCTGGTTGGCTTTTTGCCAAGCCTTCTTGGCGGTCATCGATTTCGGATCGATGAAAGACGCCATTTCGTAGTAAAAGAGGGCTTTCTCTAGCTCGCCTTTCGCGAGAGCTTCATCGCCTTTTGCCAGTTGCTTTTTTATTAACACGCTCTTCTTTTTCTCTTCGATCCCTTGCACCTGTTTGAGGACTTCAGCGTTGCGCGGGTCGTTAGGAAAGCGTTTCAGATGTTCGAGGTCGCGCGCCAGTGCGCGGCGCTCTTCGATGGACATGTCGCGGTCGGCGAGGGCATAGAGTTGGCTGATAACGGTTTCCGCTGCCGCGCCGATGTAATTTCCCGACGCGACCCCGACCAGATCCACCGAGCTCAACATGCGATTGAGAACACCGCCCCATTGATTCGTGGAGCTTTGCCGGATTAACGCATCGGCCTGGTTCAAATCATCGTTGTTGATGATGGCCTGGAGATATTTCTTGCGGTCCGGCGTCGAGGCATTCTTCAGCGCCTGTTCCTGCGCGGCAAGATAGCGCTGCCGATCTTGAATCGTATTGTTCAATAAGTCCTGCGCCTGCTCTGTCAAACCGGTCGATGTCTTGTGTTGTTTCTGAAGCCGGCTGTCTTCCGACTTTAGAAACTGCAAATGATCCTTAAGCGAATCCTGTTGGTTGGTCAGCGCGTCGATCAAGAGTTCGCGCGCTCTTTTGTCCACCTCATCAGGGAAGAACTGCGGTGTTTGTGCCGTTGATCTCTCGAACGGATCATAATCCGGCATTGGATTGAGGATCTTTTCAATCACCTGTTCGCGGTCTTGGGCTGGGCACGGCTTGGGCCAAAGCGGAAAGCCGCTAAGAATTAGCAAGAGTAGATGCGGTGCAATCGATTTTGCCTTCATCGACTCAACCTCGTCGTTTTTTCAAGCAGCCCTCGTATGGCTTCAATCTTACCTTGAGCCTCGATCTTTTCCAGGATTCCGTCCACTTGGGCCACTTCATTATAAAGCCTGAGAGCTGACTTGACGAATTGATCGAAGATCTTGAGATCAAAGCTCAGGCCCTCTGGATCGTACTGAGACGCGTATTCTTTTGCAAGCACTTCATAGAAGTCGCCGAAGTCGATCAAAAAACGATAGATATTTTTACTCTGCCGGTGTTTAGTTGACAACTGGGTATAGCCCAGAATCACTAGCTGGTTCCCTTCCTTGAGGCGATACCGATTGGCCTCGACGAAGGAAACCTTGGCGCGATCAACGCGCTCTTCTTCAACACGCGCGAGAAACTCGTAGGCGGTCCCCTGGTGCTTGCTGATAAGCTGGTTCCAAGCGGCGACCTTTTCATCGAGACCTTTGATATACTCGAAGGGATCGTCGCTCCGTAGTGGTCGATCCAAGATCTGCAGAAACGTGTCGAGAATTTCGGCATTCTTGACCGCTTCTCTGCCTAAACGACTTTCGGTGTCGGCTATCTTGTGGTACAGAGCTGCGGCCTGATCATACTCTCGGAGCCGTTCCAGGGCTAGCGCTTTGTTGAATTGAACGATGTCAGTGAATTTTCCCGGGTTCTTTTTTTCGTAGTCTTCGAGCCGCACCAGGGTGGCTTTCATGATGTTCACACCGGTAACGTCTTTGGGAATCGGGAAGCGGTAGGTGTCCTCTCGGGCAAGACGTTGAAAGTCTTTTACGATGTCAAGCAGGTCCCCGGCCGGGACATAGCGAAGCTCCGGCGTGGCAGTTCGGGAAGAACAGCCTGTGGCGGAAAAAACGGCAATAATAAATGTCACGCGGATAAAAGTCTGGAGCAATGTCAAATTTGCAGGCAAACTAATCTTTTGGTTAGGCAGACACCTAAGGTAGAGGACAATATCAATGCTCACCCGTGGAGTATCCGTGCCCTTCCTTCCTGATCCTACAAAGCGCGGTGCGCCGAAGAGGCTTTTTCTCACTGTTAATGGGCCAGTTGGAATCGCGGGCTGTTGGCAGCAACACACCGTGTGTGGTGTACGGATTGAGATTAGCTAAATGGCCGTGTTCACTGCATAGTCTCCAAAGTTTTGGAACAAAGTCAAGCACAATTTGCAGAACAATTGACGGTGGCTGTCGTAACTGAGCCTTACAATCCTAAGGAAATTAGAGGTGGCAAATGACGCAGCACCCTATGGCGGCTCTGTCGTTCCCTTTAGTAAGCAAATCTCAAACTCTGCTTCATGCGCCGTCCGGTAAAGGCGAAGCTTGAATCGAATCGCGTAGAAGAGAGGAGAGGAATCGCGTTGACGCGCCATTTTTCCGTCCTGCAGCGCCGAAAGTTCTTCCTCGGCAAGGACCCGGACGATGATCAAGTACCTGATGTGACATGGTTTGCGCCGGACCTGGGCTCGCCGCAATGGCAGGATGCGGGAGCGTGAACGCTTTGTTACCAACTCGATGTCAGCAAAGAGGGATCCGATGTCGAGCTCGAGCGGCTTTTTTTCATCCTTAACTTTAATGTGGAGGCTCAATGGGTGAAACTGCCAGCGCTGGAGTTGGAACACACCTTTCACCGGGCGATCGACACGAGCTTACCCAGCGGTGCGGACTTCGCCGAGCCGGGTCAGGAAACTTGATTGATTCGCCAGATCATTATGTCGCCAACCCAGAGAGCAGTCGTGCTGCTCGCTCAGAAACCTCGCCTAGCACGGCAGTCCGGAGTGATTGAGTTGTCGGAGCAACACATGCTAAACAGTCGGAGGTGAGACCGTGATAACCACCGCTCGTTTTGACTAGCACTCGCACGCGCAAATCTTCGGACCTTAGGAGGTGGCGCAACTACGGCTACTTTGTTATAAGGTACTAGACCCGTGAAGCCCGGAATCCCCTAGGCGGACCTGTAGCTGTCCATTTTATAAGCGAATCCCAAGTACGTACGCAGAGTCCTATTGTTCGCTGTTGATCGATGTGTTTGCGTTCAGCCGGGAAGGTGTATTCACATTCACCATGAAGCGATTGAAAATTTGTCTCATCAATCCTAAGTTTGAGCCCTCTTATTGGGGCTTCGACTATGCGTTGCCACTCTATCCCGGGAACAAGAAGTGTACGATGACCACGGGAGCACTTGCGCATCTCGCCGGTTTGGTGCCGGACCATGAGGTTTGTCTTCTCGACGAAAACGTCGAGGAAATCGACTTCGAGTTCCTCAAAGGGTTTGATATTGTCGGTGTAACGGGAATGATAGTCCAAAGGGATCGCATGCGGGAGATCCTGCGACCGCTCCGTAAAATGGGGGTCTTCGCGGTCGTTGGCGGGGCTTACGCTTCCGTGGATGAACCCTTCTTCGACGGCCTGTGCGACGTACTGTTTTCCGGCGAGGCCGATGAGACCTGGCCCGAATTCGTCGAGTGTTTTGCCACCGGCAAGAAATATAAACAGTTTTACAAGCAAAAAAATCCTACGGACATGAGTCGGGTGCCCAAGGCTCGGGTCGACCTCCTCAAGGTTGACCGGTACGCATCCGGGTCTCTGCAATTCTCGCGTGGTTGTCCCTTTCAATGTGAATTCTGTGACATCATCGTGACCTTCGGCCGCCGCCCGCGCACAAAGCGTCCCGAGCAGGTTATCGAGGAGCTCGATGAAATGCGCCAAGCCGGCTTCTTTTCATGCTTTATTGTCGACGACAACTTTATCGGCAACAAGAAGTCGGCTAAAGAGCTGCTCCGGCTCATTATCCCGTGGCAACAGAAACACGGTTACCCGTTGCGCCTCACTACGGAAGCGAGCGTTAACCTCGCCGACGACGCCGAGCTTCTCGAGTTACTGTACCAGGCGAATTTTCGCTCCGTGTTCATCGGGATTGAAACGCCGAGAGTGGCGTCTCTCAATGAAACGAAAAAGTTTCAGAACACCCGGGGAGATTCCCTGGATGCCAAGCTGGCGCGAATTCAGAACGCCGGATTGGATATCAGCGCCGGGTTCATCGTCGGATTCGATAACGATGATGAAACAATTTTTGAAGATCAGTTCCGCTTCATTCAGGGGAACGGGATTTTGTTGGCGATGGTCGGGATGCTTGCCGCGGTGCCGAAGACTCCGCTTTTTGAAAGATTGAAGAAGGAAGGTCGTCTACAGCTGGATGACGCCAATTGCAATATCGTACCTAAGCAGATGACTCCCGCTGAACTGCAGCAAGGGTACTGGAAGCTTCTCAAGCGGCTCTATACACCTCAAGCGTTTCTCGACCGATACTTCAGAATCTATCAATATCCGGAATTTCGCCGCCGGCGGGCGGAGATGTTCGCCAAGGCCAAGGAAAACAAGGCGATGCGAGCCCTCGGATACGGGTTGATCCTAGCAGGGAAATTGTTTTGGGCGCTTCTCAAAGATGGCAGTCTACAGGAAGTCGGGAGCGTGTATCTGCGCTATTTTTTCAAACAGGTGCGGCGTTATCAGAGCGGTGTCTTTGGCTTTGCGCAATTCATGAATCGTTGTGTGACCCACTGGCATTTCTACAAATTCACCCGCGAAGGCACCGCGGGCAAGCTTCGGCTCTTCAATTCGGGTTAGCCGAAAGGTCCTTCTCGGAAGAATCACCCCGCCCGCCACAGCGGGTGTACTTCTCACCGGCGCCGGTTTCTAACTGGCGGTCAATTTCTTGAGGGCTTCGGTGTATTTTTCTTGAGTTTTCCGAACCACTTCCGGCGGCAGTATCGGCGGCGGTGTCTTGGTGTCCCAATTGATATTTAGGAGGTAGTCACGGACATACTGCTTGTCAAAGCTTTCCGGAGAGGTGCCGACTTTGTAATTCGCCTGGGGCCAGAAACGAGATGAGTCCGGAGTAAGCAGCTCATCGATGACTATGACTCGGTCCTTCTCAAGACCGATTTCTAGTTTTGTGTCACATATAATGATCCCCTTGGATTCGGCGATCTGTCTGGCCCGAAGATAGATTGCAATGCAAATATCGCGAACTTTTGCCGCGGTGTTCTTGCCAATTCTCTCTACCATCTGTTCGAATGTGATGTTCTCGTCATGCTCTCCTACGGGGGCCTTCGTCGAGGGGGTGAAGATTGGCTCTTCCAAACGTGAAGCTTCCTGCAATCCCTTGGGTAGCGCGATGCCGCAGACGCTGCCGGCCTTGCGATATTCGTTCCAGGCAGAGCCGAAAAGATAGCCCCGTATGATACATTCCACGGGCGCCGGCTTGGTTCGTTTAACCAGCATACTACGTCCCTCTAGTCGGTTCCGGTAGCGATGGCAGATCGCCGGGAACTTGTCGACATCGGTCGTAACCATGTGATGGGGAGCGATGTCTTCCATCACTTTGAACCAGTAGGCAGACAGGCTGGTTAGAACTTTCCCCTTGCCAGGAATCTCCGTCGGTAAGACAACGTCGAAACAAGAGATCCGATCGGACGCAACCATCAGTAAATGGTCGCCCAAATCATACATCTCTCTGACTTTCCCCCGGCTGAAAAGAGGTAGTCCGGAAATTACATCCTTGTTCATGGTTGAATCTTCCTTATTTCAAAATGGACTCGGCATTAGGAATGAAACTTGAGAACGGAATCAAGAAAAAATTTGCCCGCGCGATTAGAGCAGTTTTTTGACTTCAGCTTCGGTGAAACCCGTGAGCTTTTTCTTGCCTTTGATAATCACCGGGCGCTTCAGCAAGTTCGGATCTTTGAGCATGAGCTTGATCGCTTCGTCTTTCGACGGCGGTTTCTGCTTCATGTTCTTTTCGCGATAAAGCGGTGTGCGAGTATTCAAAAATGGCTGGATCGGATCATCGCCGATGATATCCCGCAACTCTTTCTCCGTGAACGGGTTCTTGCCGTATTCTCGTTCTTCAAAATCGACTTTCTTCGCTTGCAAGAAACTTCTTGCTTTGCGGCAGGTTGTTCAGGTCGCTTTATAGATGAACTTGATCGTGTCGGCCATGATGTGTCGTCCTCCTATTTGAAAAACTTGGCGACGCGCTCGAAGGCCTCCGGATGGACTTCGTTGCGTTGGGGCCAGCCGCCCTTTAACGGGATGGTCGCGTCGATGATTGCTACCGAGTCGCCCAGCCAGCCGCGGAAGCTCTGCACTTCACGGATAATCTCGATGTCCTTGTCCCAGTGGACTCGGGTGGCCACTGCCCACATGACCTCCCGCTCGTTGAAGACGTCCACATCGTCGTCGACGATGACCGCGAGCTTGAGGTTGGGCATTTCGACGAAGGCCTGCATGCCGGCTTTATTGGGCTCGTTTTCGAATTCCTTTTTGATGGAGATGTAGGCGATGCAGCGTCCCGCGCCGGAAGGGGGGAGATGAATGGCCTTGATCCCGGGAATATTTTTCTTGATGACGTTATATACGCTTCCTTCTTTGGGGATACTCCCGAGGTTCCAGTGGTCCATGTGGCCCGGCCAGAAGTCTTCAACGATCCCGTTCCGTCGATAGGTGATAGCCGTGACTTCAATGACCGGCACCTGCATTTCTACTTGGTAATAGCCGAGGATTTCACCAAAGGGGTTCTGGGTATCGCGGACGTGTGGAGGAATCTCGCCCTCAATGATCACTTCGGCATCCGCAGGGACAAGAAACTTATCGCCCCACGTGGTCGAGGGGGTGAGCCGCAAGGGTTCGTTCAGAAACGCGGAGGCGGTTAAATAGTCGTTGTTGCCCATCGGGGTCATGCAGCACGTGGAGAGATAAAATGCCGGGTGATGACCCAAAATGACGATCACCGGAGCGCGCTTATTCTCGGCTTCATATTCGCAGGTCATGGCTTCCAAATGATGATGCTTGTGGGCGGAGAAACTCATACGGCGCGGTTCGTAGAACTTGTTTTTCGTAAACGTGATATCGTAGAAGTCGCTGTTCAACCCCTTCATGGCGCAAGCCATGGTCAGGTAGGCTCCGGCATCGTCTTTCTGATGCATGGGAATCGGTAAAGTTCTCAAGTCGGCCTTGTCGCCCGTCAGGACTACTTGTTTGACCGGCGCCTTCTCAGGTGGAATCACTTCCACCGAGCCAGGCTGCAATTCCCGTCTGGCGACTTCCAGGCTCACGTCCATGCTGGATTTAATGTCTCCCATGTCCAGGGAATCGGCGACATACTGCCGGGTCACCCACGGATTGTAAAAAAGCGAAAACTCAGATTTCTTGCCGTTTAATGCAGGAACGTTTTCGAACAAGACCATCTTGGGTTCGTTACGGATATCGAGGTGTTTTAGATAGGCAACGGTCTCATAATTGTTCGCGTCGATGAAGTTTTTCTCACGGATGACCGAGCCCTCTCTTTTTGCCCCCTCTTGGGCGATGAAACCGGGTAGATCCTTAGCCATGCAAATTCTCCTTTGGTGGACTCAAGAATATCAATTCTACTTAGTCGAATCGCCTATGGAGTTCAAGGGATTCAGTTTTTCGCGGAGCGATTAGGCAAGCGAAATTTGTTTTTCCAGCCGGAGCGCCAGAGCAAGCTAATCAGGCGCCGCATTTGCGTTGTCTTTTTTTCACTGGCAGGGAACCACGGGAAATCACTTTTCAGTCCAAAACGGTCGATGACGATGGATTTCTGATAGCAGTATTTGCGAATGCCTTCCGCGCCGTGTCGGCGACTGAAGCCACTGTCTTTGACGCCACCCATGGGCGTGTCGGGAATAATATAGTTCACCAGGCCGTCGTTGATGCAGACTGTCCCGGCAAGAAGCTTTTCGGCCATCTGGCTTGCTTTCTCCTTGTCCCGCGTGAATACGCAAGCATCTAACCCGTAGCGAGAGTCGTTCGCCAGACGCAACGCTTCTTCTGCATCTCGCACCTTTATGATCGGAAGGACAGGACCAAAGGTCTCTTCTTGGATGACTGTCATGTCGTGATTCACATCGACGAGCACGGTGGGCTCATAATAGAGCCCTGAGAAGTTCGGATTCGCACGCCCGCCGGTGAGAGCTTTAGCGCCCTGGGCTACAGCTTCGCTGACCTGCGTCGAGACCTTTTTAAATTGCTCCTCGGATGTCATGCTCCCGAGCTCGACCTCTTCGTTGCTGGGTCCTTGTCGCAACGACCGCACTTTCTGTACGACCTTATCGACAAAGGTCTGGTAGACCGGCTCCTCTACATAGATCCTTTCAATGGACGTGCATACTTGACCGGAATTCATCAGGGATCCCCAGACGCACGCGTTGCTTGCTCGTTCCAAGTCGGCGTCCTTCAAAACGATCAAAGGGTCCTTGCCGCCAAGTTCGAGGGAAATCGGGATAAGCCGGTCAGCGGCCCGGCGCATTACCCGCTTCCCGACCTCTACGCTGCCGGTAAAGGCAATCATGTCGGCGTGATCAATCAGCGCCTCACCGGTCTCCGCCGCACCGATCACGACTTGCAGCAGACCTTCCGGAAATCCGGCTCTTTGCGCGAGTTCGGCAACGAACAGAGCAGTGAGGGGAGTCAGTTCAGATGGTTTGATCACTACCGCATTTCCCGCCATCAGCGCCGGAATGGCGTCACCAGCGGTGAGCACTAGAGGAAAATTCCACGGGCTAATGATGCCGATGACGCCTATTGGATGGTGCTCCGAGATCACTTTCTTAGTTTTAAACATTAGCAAGTGCGGTCGAATCTTTTCTGCTTTGAGAAACTTGGCGGCGTTTGCGGCCCAGAAGCCGATGACGTCACACAGATAGAACAACTCATTGCCGTACACCTCGCCCCGCGGTTTTCCGCTCTCGGATGTGAGAATGTCAGCGAGTCGTTCCTGCTCGTCGATAAGTAGATCGCGGAAGCGGTAGAGCAACTCGGCCCGCTCAACAAAACTCCTGGTTCGCCAAATCGCTTGGGCTTTACGCGCTCGCTCGACAGCCTCGGCTACTTCCGCGGGTGACGCGATAGGTAGTTCCGTGATCTTTTCTAATGTCGCTGGATTGCGAACTTGAATCGTTTGGGTTTTCACAACTTCTTGTTATCAGCTTAACAGGAAAAAGTCTTGGTTTAGTTCAAGGCTCCGCGGTATAGGGAGAATAGCGCGTAATTCACTGAAGAAGCCGGAGTTGCTGGCTGCTGATACCTGGCAATTGGATGAAATATTTTTTTAGACCAGGGTCTGACCGCCGCAGATATTAATCGCTTGGCCGGTGATTCCCATTGGCTTGATCCAAGGCAAGATAACAAACCAGCTCGGCGATTTCATCGAAAAATCGCCTGATGGGCACACCGGCAATCGCTTGCGCGTTGAACTGTTCCGGTGTGATGCTCTGAACGCGGCGGTTTCATTGTTGCCTTGGGTGGCCATTTCGGTGTCCACCCAGCCGGGGCAGACGGTATTGACAGTGATGCCCGGTTAACGACTTCCAACGCGAGGGTGCGAGTGAACCCTATCATGTCATGCTTGGTTGTGTAGTAGGCTGTATAACCGGGGACCCCCAAACTTACCAAGTACGGACCATATATTAATGATCCGGCCGCCATGATGGAACGGCATGTGTTTCAGTACCTCTTTCGTGATGAGTACATTCCACTCAGATTCGTGTCCAAGATATTGAACCATTTCGAATCATTTGGATCGTCGACAAGGCTCAGACCCGAGACGCCGGCATTGTTACCAAGATATGAATGGCCCCATTGCGCGACGATTTCAGTAACTCCCCGCTGAATGTCGACCTTGTTTCGCCTCCCCTGAATTTGAAGTTCTTGGATTGCCCGTCCTGCCAATCTCGATGGGCGTTCGTTTTACCAGGTGGAAACGACTACGGGAAGTGATGGCGACTTTTGCGCGATTTTTGGCCATTTGCAGTCCAATAGCCTTTCCAATGCCTGTGGCTCCGCCGGTTACTAGAGCGATTTTATCTTCCAGCATGACTCAACAACACAACTAAGAAGTGAGCGTAATTAGCTACCTTTCCGGGAAAAGGCAAGAATGAGCTGTCAGATAGGCAGGTCGTTTGGTCAACGAGTTCAATCGGTTCCAAATGGTACTATTATTGCTCAAGCTTGCTGCTGGTTCGGTCGATTACAACTGCATTGTAACCACAAAGTTTTACAGCTTGGTTTTGCATATATTAAAATGGGGCGAAACTTCTAGAGAGGAGGAGCTTAATTATCCAATGGATATTACTCAACTTTTGGCCTTTGGTGTCGAGCAAGGAGCTTCCGATTGTCATTTGAGTGCTGGTGAGCCTCCCATGCTGCGTGTCCACGGCGATCTTAAGAAGCTGGACTATGCGGTTCTAACACAAGAGGAAGTGCACGCGCTTGTTTACGACATCATGAATGACGCGCAACGCAAAGCATTTGAAGAAACTCACGAATGCGACTTCTCATTCGAGATGGGCGCAGTGGCGCGCTTTCGTGTCAACGTCTTTATGCAACGCAAAGGCGAGGGCGCGGTCTTTCGTACGATTCCAACTAAGATCCTGACGCTTGAGCAGCTAGAAATGCCACCCATTACGAAGCAACTGTGCGAAAAGGAAAAGGGACTGATCCTTGTTACCGGGCCAACGGGATCCGGTAAATCGACAACGCTAGCAGCGATGGTTAATTATCTGAACGAGAGCTTTGAAGGACATATTTTAACTGTTGAAGATCCTATTGAGTTCGTTCACCAGTCTAAGAAATGTCTGGTTAACCAGCGCGAGTTGGGGCCTCATACAAACTCGTTTGCCAACGCGCTGCGCGCCGCTTTACGTGAAGATCCGGATGCTATTCTTGTCGGTGAAATGCGCGATCTGGAAACCATTCAGCTTGCGCTCACGGCAGCGGAAACCGGCCACATCGTATTTGGTACGTTACACACGTCAAGCGCTCCCAAGACTGTGGATCGTATCATCGACGTTTTTCCGCCCAATCAACAGGCTCAGATTCGGGCGCAATTCGCCGAGTCCATCGAAGCAGTGATCACGCAAACTTTGCTCAAGAAAAAGGGCGGCGGGCGGGTGGCGGCGTTGGAGATCATGACGGGCACGACGGCCGTTCGGAATTTGGTTCGCGAGGGTAAGATCCATCAGATTCCAGGAACGATGCAGGTCAGCCAAAAAGACGGCATGCAGACTATGGACATGGCGCTGCTAAGTCTGGTTTCACGGGGCCTGGTGAGTAAGGAGGAAGCGCAGTCGAAGAGCGCGAATCCGAATCTGTTTGGCGGTGGATTGGGGATGGGCGGTGTTGCCGCAGCCGGCGGGCATACGCGCTGAAACCAGTAGGAAAATTATGGATATAATCGAGTTTTTTAAGGTAATGGTTGAGTCGGAAGCCTCCGATCTTTATCTGACGGTGGCAAGGCCTCCGATGTATCGCATCGAAGGCAAAATCCAGCCCATCGGAGATCATATCTTTACTCCACTGGAACTCGAGACCCTGGTGAAGTCCGTTATGAACGAATCCCAGCTTCGAGAGTACGGCGAAAATCTGGAATTGAACATGGCTATGTCTCTTCCCGGAGTCAGCCGCTTTCGCGTCAACGTTTTTCGCCAGCGTGGCTCGGCGGGCATGGTGGTTCGCCGAGTTAAGGCCGAAGTGTCGTCGCTAGCAGAACTCAATCTGCCCGACATACTGAAAGACATCACCATGTCGAAGCGTGGCTTGGTGTTGGTCGTCGGGGCCACCGGATCCGGCAAATCGACTACTCTGGCTGCCATGGTCGACCACCGTAACGCCACGGAATCCGGTCACATCATCACCATCGAAGACCCCATCGAATTTGTCCACCGGCATAAAAAATCCATCGTCACTCAGCGCGAGGTTGGATTCGACACCCATTCCTTCCAGTCCGCGCTTAAAAATACTTTGCGGCAAGCTCCCGACGTCATTCTCATCGGTGAAATTCGCGATACGGAAACTATGGAAGCGGCGGTGACCTTTGCTGAGACGGGGCACCTTTGTCTGGGAACGCTTCATTCCAATAACGCAAACCAAGCCATAGAACGCATTATGAATTTTTTCCCGCTGGAGCGGTACGCGCAAATTTATCTCCAGCTTTCCTTGAACCTTCGGTCGATTATCTCGCAGCGGCTCATCCCGTCATTGGACGGCAAACGGGTCGCGGCACTGGAGATTTTGATGGATACCCCACGCGTCAGGGATCTCATTAGAAAAGGCGAGGTAGATATTCTGAAAGAGGCTATGGAACAGGGAGTACAGGAAGGCTGCCAGACTTTCGATCAAGCACTGTTCATGCTCTACAAAGAAGCAAAAATCAGTCTCGACCAAGCGCTCATTAACGCCGATAGCGCCAATAATCTGCGCCTGAAAATCAAACTTGCGGGCTTGAAGGGCGACGAAGAGACAGATCAAACACAACAGCCTTCAAATGGTAACGGACAGGAAGACCGGCAGCTCGACGCGTTGAAATCCAATTCCGCTTTCCGTTTGCGCACAACTTAGGCATCGGTCGTCTAGAGCCCGGGGAAATCGCTGGAGATCCGTCGCCGGCCGGTGCATAATCGGTCGTCGCCAGTTTACCGGAAGCTACAAGACCGTTCCGGCAACTGAAACGACGAACAAGCCAATGACGGAACCCAACGAGTATGCTCAGCTCTTGCGAGCCATTGGCCAAGCCTTGGAAGTCCTCCAGTTCGGTAGCTTTACGATGGAATTTACCGGCGACGACTTTCTTGTGCGCGGGAGCGCTGCCACGTCAACGGAGCAGGAAGAAGCTCAAGCGATACGAGAAAGGATTCTTAAATTCGTTTGGGAAGCCCTTCCCGGTTACGCACCATCGGAGGCGGAGCTAGACTTTGCCATGTCCACATGGCCAGTCCAGTTAAATCTCCGCTATACGCCAAAAGATGTGGATCGGTTGGAGCAACAGGGAAAAGCGAAACGAGAAAGTGCCGCCCGCGTGCCGGACATAGCCAATCTGTCTCAGCTCCTCCGTACGATCGGCGCTTACGTCGGACAAAAAAGGGCGCGGTTAGTGAAGATCTCCCGACATGGAGAATCGCTAGCTATTCAGTATGATACTGTTGAAGGGGACATGAAGGAGGAGACCGTATCCGCGACCAGCTTGTACGAGTTTTGGGCGCAGTTATACCTGCAAAGATCCAGCGTTGGTAAAAATAGGGGGTTGCATTAGTCGCGAAAAGTTTCTCTAGCCGGATTTTCTTAGCCTAAACGAGGGCTCGCTTTAAGTCATACCTTTAACAGAATCCACGCTGTAACGGCCGTTCCGATGATCGCTCCGCCGTAACAGAACACGGCCAGAATTTTGTTTATGGGTTTGAGACCCATATCGTTCAAAGTAAAATAGAAGCGATGGGCCCAGTGGTAGAGGGGCAGGACAATCAGAACAAAAAGATAGATTTTCACCCACCAGTTCCGATATAGCGCCCCGGTGTCGGTAATCCAGCCAAGTGGTAGCGCAAAACCAACGAGCAGGATGTGGATGGGGACGAGGAATGCGGCTACTACACCTCCGGCTGAGAAGAGCGCCCACCAAAATGGTTCTGTGGTTTTTTCCGCAGTCATTTTTCAGCCTTTAAGTGCGAGAAACAAAATCAAAACCGCCAGCGACACAGCCATCCAGGCGCCGATGTGCAATGCGGTGACAGTTTGGCGTGGGACCAAGTGTTCTCCTAATCGTACAGGCAGCACCACGGCCGTGGATTGAAACCATGTAATGCTGTGATACACGGCGAACAAGAGAGCTATCATGTTAAAAAGAATCCACCCTGGGGAACTCAGTCTTCGAATGAAGGCGACGTATGCCTCGGCTCCCTGGGTCAACTGATAAATCTGGTAGAGGTAAACGAGGAGGAAGAGGGCGATAAAGACACTTGAAAGCTCGCGCAACATGAAAAAAAAATAGCTCTTTTTCTTCAGCCACCAGGTGGCTGGTACTTTGCGGTAATAGAGCTTCGACGGGTCCGGCCGGGTTCCGCTCATCGCTGACCCCACGGCATCAGTATTGACTGAAACCAGTTCTTGGTAGTGTCCACTTTCGAGCGTTGTATGGCAGCAGCCGGATCAACATCTTTAGGGCACACCACGCTGCACTCTCCCACAAAGGTGCAGTCCCAGATGCCGTCGTGGTTCCCGATCACAGCGCGCTGCTCTTTGCCCTGATCGCGGGAGTCCATGTTGTAGCGGTAGCCGAGGGCGATGGCCGCAGGGCCAAGAAATTTCGGCTCCAGCCCGTAGACCGGGCAAGCCGCGTAGCAAAGCATGCAGTTAATGCACTGAGTGAACTGATGGAACGCCTCGAGTTCCGCTGGCTTCTGCAAGTACTCGCCTTGAGCGACGGGTTTTTCCTCCTTGCGGATGATCCAGGGTTTCACGCTCTTCAGCTTGTCTAGGAAATCGCTCATGTCGATAACCAGATCTCGGATGATGGGAAAGTTGACCAGGGGTTCCACGCGGATCTCGTGCGGGTAATAGTCCCGCAGGAATGCGGCACATGTCAGTTTGGGAGTGCCGTTCACCATCATGCCGCAGCTGCCGCACACCCCCATGCGGCAAGACCAGCGATAGCTCAGAGTCCCGTCCATTTGGTCCTTGATGTGGTTTAAAGCGTCGAGAACGACCCAATCCTCCTTGTAGGGAACGGCGTAGGCTTGCGTTGTCGGAGCCTGGTCTTGCCCAGGCCGATAGCGGGTAACGTTCAATGTGATGGTCGGTTCAGCCATTGTCTCCTCTTAAAAATTTAGGACTGAGCGATGAGTGTTGAGCCCTAGAATGCGTCCCTTGCTCGGAGCTCAGCTCTGTCCTCGCGATCTAATATTTTCGCTCCTCCGGTGGCCAGCGGGTGATGGTGACTGGCCGGTATTCGATTCTCGGTCCGTCTGGTGTACGGTAAGCGAGAGTATGCCTGAGGAAATTCTCATCGTCGCGTTTGGGGAAGTCTGTTCGAGTATGAGAACCACGGGATTCCTTGCGCTTTAGCGCAGAATTGGCGACCGTCTCCGCCACGTCTAGCATGAAATCAAGTTCAAGTGCGTTCATGACTTCGGTGTTGAAGGTGCTGCCTCGATCTTCAATGATGATGTCCTTGAATCGTTCTCTAAGAGTTCTCAGCGTCCTGCAAGCCTTCTCCATCTTTTGTTCGTCACGATAGATTCCCGCGCCTTCCTCCATTGCTATCTGCATCTCGTGGCGAATGGTTGCGATTCTTTCCTTTCCGCCATCCTTCCGCAAGAACTGACGATCGAGACGCCTTTGTTCGTCCGCTGCCAGTGCCTCCATCGCCGCCGAAGCCGGAGCGGCAACGTTCGTGGCGTTGGCCGCAGCAGCGCGACCTGCTCGAGTCCCGAAGACCAATAGCTCGGTGAGCGAGTTGGAACCCAAGCGGTTGGCGCCGTTAATTGAAACGCACGCGGTTTCTCCTGCGGCATAAAGCCCCGCCAAGGTTGTTCTGGCGTTAATATCCGTAGAGACGCCTCCCATCATGTAGTGCACCACCGGCCGTACGGGAATCGGCTCATAAACGGGATCTATCCCGACGTACTTGCTTGCGAGCTCTCGGACAAAGGGTAGTTTCTTGTTGATAACTTCCTCGCCGAGATGGCGCAGGTCGAGATGCACGTAATGACCGTGAGGTCCCTCAAACGTACGGCCTTTGGCGAGTTCCTGCATATGACAACGGGAGAGAATGTCACGCGGGCCTAACTCCATTTTGCGGTGCGTCGGCTTATCCGTCGGCGGCCCAAGGCCGTAATCTTGGAGGTAACGATAACCGTCCTTGTTCTTTAGCCATCCTCCTTCACCGCGCGACGCTTCCGTAATTAAAATACCGGTTCCGGGCAAACCCGTGGGATGGTATTGAACAAACTCCATATCTTTTAGCGGGACCCCCGCTCGATACGCCGCCGCCATTCCATCCCCGGTGTTGATCGCTGCGTTGGTGGTGAAAGGGAAGATCCGTCCGCCGCCTCCCGTGCATAGGATAACAGCTTTGCCGGCAATAACCTCGACTCGGCCTGTATAAAGGTTGATCGATGTGACGCCGCATACCTTTCCATCGTCGACCAACAATGAGGTGAGAAAACACTCGTCGTAGCGGATGATATTGTCATATTTGAGGGAAGTCTGGAAAAGAGTGTGAAGAAGATGAAATCCCGTCTTGTCGGCAGCAAAAAGGGTCCGATCGACGCTCATCCCGCCGAAAGATCTGACGCTCACGCGGCCGTCCGGGTCGCGACTCCAGGGACATCCCCAGTGCTCAAGTTGGATGAGTTCTCCAGGAGCCTCCTTGACAAAAGCCTCGACTGCGTCTTGGTCCGCTAGAAAGTCGGCTCCAAAAATGGTGTCCTTCGCATGGAGATCGAGGCTATCGAAGTCGCGAAGAACTGCCGCAGTTCCTCCTTCAGCTGAAACCGTGTGGCTTCTCATCGGATAGACTTTGGAAACCAGTGCGATCGACAGCTTGCTCGACACTTCCGCCGCCGCAATCGCGGCGCGCAAACCAGCGCCGCCGCCACCAACAATAACGATGTCATGAGTAAACATTTTGGGTTGTATTATATGCTGATCCAGTAGGTGTCAAGTTTCTCGTAGTATTCTTGTATGCAGACAGGAGGTCGCAGGCTTAGTTAGTTACGTTTTCTTACGACCGTATAGCCGAGTTCTTCCATCGCAGCGAGGATGTCGACGACCGCGGTGAGGTCTTGGATCTCCGCGTGACCCATTCGGACCTTTACCGCGTAATTGTAACCGAATGGGTGTTTCTCCTTACGAAACTTGATGATCTCCTGGGCCAGTACGATAGGGTTAACCTTTTTTTCCGCCGGTTCCATGCCGTTTGGGATATTTCAGGAATGGAGTAATGCGTAGTAGGAAACAGCACTCCGCTACTGCATTACTCCTTCTCAGCTAGGAAATCATGTTGACCTTCGACTCGACGTCGGTAGTCGAGACGATATGCCGCTTGAGGTTCATCTCATTGGGGTCAAAACCCAGGGCCAAACCTACGAACTGAGGCAAGTGGAGAATCGGAAGATCAATCTCTTTTCCTGTTTGTGCCTCTGCCCTCGATTGGTTCCCATCCAAGTTTAGGTGGCAGAGGGGGCAGGGGGTAACCATAAAATCTGCACCCTTCTCTTTGGACTCGCCGGTGTGCTTCGCCACCATAGCCAGAGAGTTTTCCTCGTTGGCCGAAAGGATCGGAAAGCCACAGCACTTTCCCTTGCCGCTGATGTCCGCCATTTCGGCGCCTAGAATACCTATGAGTTCATCCAGATAGCTTTTCCGCCGGTTAAGTTCTTTTGTTGGAGTTATGGCTTCAGGGGGGCGGCGCAAATAGCAACCATAAAAGGGCGATACCTTGAGACCCTTAAGGGGTCTTTGTATTAAAGACTGGAGACGCTCGATCCCATAGTCTTCAAAGAGAACCCATAGCAGATGCTTCACCTCGGTAGTTCCCTTGTATTCCAGGCCCTCGTCCGCGAGGAATTCTCTATTCACTTTCTCCCGGTAATTTGGATCTTCCTT
>WNFS01001174.1_pt1 | contig 19401 bp, 15 predicted proteins | sample 5400141 | NCBI WGS metagenome assembly WNFS01 (sample SAMN13153358, study PRJNA577476) | soil metagenome | isolation source: 60 cm saprolite under Madrone tree | place: USA:California | collected 2016-06-14
GCCCTTCAGCGGCACGCCATCCAGCATGTTCAGCGCTTCGACCACCGCTACTCCACCCGAGCTCGGCGGCGGCGCAGCCAGTACATCCCATTTGTGGCCATCCATCTCGTAGTGTGCGTGCAAGGCCTCGCGAACCTTGGGTTGATAGCTCGCCAGATCCTCCATCTTAATTAGCCCGCCGAGGCGCGCCATGTCATCCGCGATCATTCGCGCCGTTTCGCCGCGATAAAATTCCGCCGCCCCATCCTTGGCGATGCGCTTCAGCGTTGCCGCTAGCTCCGGCTGTTGCAGCGTCTCGCCTTCGCGGTACATCGCTCCGTCTTTCAAAAAAATCCGCCGCGAAATGGAAAACCGCTGCAAGTCTCTTCGTTCTTCCCCGAACTCCCTCGCGAGTTTCGGGCTGATCGGAAAGCCCTGTTCCGCCAGTCGTATCGCCGGTGCCAGCACGTCCGCCAATTTCATCGTTCCGTATGTTTTCAACGCGAGTTCCAGCCCAGCGACAGTTCCAGGGACTGCGACCGATTTGTAGCCAATCGTCGAAGCCTCGGGATCGAGCTTCCCGTCGGCGCCGACGTACATTTCCCGCGTTGCGCGTCCCGGCGCCACTTCCCGGTAATCGAAGAATGTCGTTTTGCCGTGAGCGAGCCGCACCAGCATGAATCCGCCGCCGCCAATATTTCCTGCCGCCGGTTCCACCACGGCTAAAGCAAACGCCGTCGCGACTGCCGCGTCCACGGCGTTGCCGCCTTTTTGCAAAATCTCCACGCCCGCGCGCGAGCCAAGTTCCTCATCCGTAGCAACCATTCCGTGCGCAGCGCGCACCGCCTGCTTCGGCCAAGACTTTTCCGTGTCTGCGCGTTCGCGATACTCCGCCGCATTCTGTCCAATGGTGGAGACGGCAAAAGAAAAAAACAATGCAAGCAGGGAACTGCTCAGACGGACTAAGCGGGCGTTTTTCATGGTGGCGCAAAAACAGTAAGGGATTAGAAACCGCGCGTCAACACTTGCAACGCGCCCGGTTTTGTCGACTTTCGAATTTCGTGAAGCGTTACTAGGCGAGGAACTCCACTTTGGCTGGGCCAGGCAGCAATCCGGCCTTCGTTCCGCGTTCAATCAGCTCCGTCACGGCGGTTTTTCCTTTTTCGCCGTAGCCGAGCGTCCATTTATTTACGTACATGCCGACGAACTGGTCCGCCAGTTCCGTTTCCATGTCGCGCGCAAACTGCATCGCGTATTTCAGCGCGTCGTCGCGATGTTCCAATCCATACTCCACGCTTTCGCGAATCGTCTTCGCGATCAGTCGCCCTATCTCCGGCCCCAGCGACTTCCTGACCGCGTTCCCGCCCAGGGGCAATGGCAATCCCGTCAACTCCTGCCACCACGCGCCCAAATCCAGCACCTTGTGCAAGCCCAATTGCGGATACAGCAGCTGGCCTTCATGAATCAGCAGCCCTGCCTCCACCAGCTCGTTCTGCACCGCGTCCAGAATCTTGTCGAACGGCATCACCACCGCTTCAAAGTCCGGCTCGTACAATTTCAAGGCCAAATATGCGGTCGTCTTCAATCCAGGCACGCCAATTCGTTTGCCCTTAATGTCTTCCTTCTTCATGGACTTAGCCGACACCACGATCGGCCCGTAGCCCTCGCCAAAGCTCGCTCCACAATCGAGCAGCACATACTTATCCCGAATCGAGGGGTACGCCGCAAAGCTCACCGCCGTCACGTCGTACGTCTCCGTCAACGCGGCTTCGTTCAGCGTCTGAATATCGCTCAAAACGTGCGTGTACTTGTAGCCCGGTGTCGCCAGCTTGTGCGTTGCCAGCGCGTAGAACATGAATGCGTCGTCGGAGTCTGGCGAGTGGGCCAGTTTAATCTCTACCGGCGCTTGTTCGGATTGTTGGGCTGCGGGTCGTCCTGCCATGTCGTTCCTAAGTTTCCTTGGGGAAGTTGCCGGCCTAGCCTGCCAAAAGACTTTTCCCTTCCGTTGGACGAGAAGTGAAAGAGTGGAAGAGAACGTACGCGACGCTAGGACTTGCGAGGCGCCTTGCCGGGTCTTTTTTTTCGCAGCAAAAGCCTAACACACCGCACCCACCCCGACAAATCCTCTAGCCAATCCACCCAACCCGCGCCGGACGGCCGGTGTGCAACATCTCGCTTGCAGCGGCCGCCTTGCACCACCATTTTTTTCGGTTTTTCCCTCTTCACAAATCCATCGCAAGGCGTACAATCCGCCAAACGAGGTGTTGCATGAAACCTCAACCGGCACGGGAACCGCTTCGCGAGGAACAGACCCAGACCGCCTGCGAAGCCGTTTCGCCTCTGGATGAACCCTGCAACGAGGCCGCTACATTTTTCTGCGACAATTGTAAGCGCTGGTTCTGCGCCGCGCACGCAGAAGATGAAGAGTGGCACACCTGCGGGATCGAACCCGGCGAAGAAGGCGGCGAAGGCTAGCGCTTCTCGCTTGACGTGGCCAATTTGTCCGTCCAGCCTCCGTGTGCGCCCGCAGCGTTTTCTGCCGTAAACCGCCGGCCACGGTTAAACTCTCCTCATGCGTGACTCCGGCCAGTGGTTTGAACGCAAATTTGAATTTAATTTCCCCGCCGAACTCTATCCCAGTCTCTGCGTCCGTCTGCGCGGCACACCCGCCCGTGTAGAAGAACTGTTGAACGGTGTCCCGCGGGACCGCCTCGTTGCGCGCCGCGATGAAAAGTGGACCATTCAGGAACAGGTCGGCCATCTGCTCGACCTGGAATCGCTCTGGAGGACTCGCGTCGGCGACTTCACCGAAGCTAAGCCGCAGCTCACTGCGGCCGACTTGCAAAACCGCAAAACGCACGAAGCAAATCACAACGCCAGGGACGTCGCCGAACTACTTAAGGAATTTCGAACCGCTCGCACGGCTCTGGTAACAAAATTGGACTCGTTGGATCACGCCGTGTTCTCTCAAACACTGTTGCATCCGCGTCTCCAGCAACCGCTTCGCCTCGTTGATCACCTCTATTTTGTGGCCGAACACGACGATCACCATCTTGCCAAGATCTGGGCCGCGCTCAACTCTTGAACGCCGACTCACTCGATCGTGCAGACGCAGAGCCTATCGGCCCGGTTGCTCGCCGCGGACCACATTAGTTGTGAAGAAAAATGAAGCGGGTGGGCATCCGGTGTCGCAGTTGGACACGGTCAAGGGTTGTCTTTGCCCACCCGCCCCCTCAGGCACCGCGTAACTTATAGTTGTTTCGCAAAACTTGAACAATACAGGTTTTTACTTAATTTACCGTCCAACATTCACCTGACACGAGTCCCTAGTACTCGGAATCCCGTGTCACCACTTCTCGCTTTGCCTCATTGAAATCGAAAGCCGCCTGCCTGCTTTTCGCTGGGCGGCGGCTCCGATTTGTCCATTACAACATTATTTTCCGAACGTGATCATTCCAAAGATTCCGTCCGCGTATCCATTCGGTCCGCCCGTGAAGAACAACTGGTTGTGCGCTCCGTTCGGTCCTCCATCCTGACCGAACTGCAGCGCCCAGATATTATCCACCTCAATCGCCTTCCCGTTCGCATCTCGCAACTCGCCAAGAAATTGTCCGCTCTCCGGATTAAACGCAAGGATCTGCCCCTTCGTGGTGTTGTTGCTGATCAAGATCGCGCCACTCATCGGACCGAAGTCTGCCGGCGCCAACGCAATTCCCCACGGCGAATGGAGTGGCCCGTGCAACGCATTGTGGCGCAGCAATGTTCCATCCGTCGAAAACACGTCCACAAATCCACCCAGTGCTTTGTTGAGCGGCGTAAACGTCACCCAAAGCTGCCCATTAATCGCTTGAATCCCGTAGGTCGTAAAGCCTTGCGGAATTTGTTCATCATGGAATGACCGCACATATTGAAAATTGCCGTTGAATACGTCCACCGCGCGATTCGGTCCGCCGTCCGTCGCGAACAGAAAAAAGTCGCCTTTCTCATTCGCCGCAATCGCCAGCCCCGTATACGTGGATCCGTCTTTGGAGCGGTCCGCCATAATTGTCGCGTGGCTCGACGACGTGTGCGTCGTCGGGTCGGTCACGATTCCATCGACGCCGGGATTCCACGCGCTGATCGTCCCGTCCAGCGTCGAGAAAATGAAAAGCGATTTCGCAGATTTTCCATTTTCCGTGACCACAAAATCCGTGGCATTAGGGCTGATGTTTCCCACCGTGCCCGTCGGCGTTCCCAGGCTCGCCGACGCGCTGTTCGGTGACGGCGGAATGCTCACAAACAGCGGAATCTGTTGCCCTGCGCCGGTATACAGCGTCGAAAATCCTGAACCGTTGTCGCCTAGCCAGAAAGGACTCGTCGGTAGTGCCGTCAGCCCCCAGGAATTGATCAAGTGCTGCTGGTCCGTCGAGGGCGCCGCTCCCTTCACATTCGACGCCAGGTCCGTCCGCACATACTGCGCGAAGCCCGCCGGCACCAACGACGCAATCGTCGCGAACGCCAATCCGAGCGCTACTCGCATACTTTTGATTCTCATTTTTGCTTCCCCCATGCCTTGAATTTTTCTGCCTCGATGTTCCGCACTGCGTCTACAGCCATTTCCGGGCACACCCCTCCGCCGCAGCGAGCGCGCGTTTTGCGCGCTGCTTCTGATTCGACCGGTTTCACGCTCTGGAAATTCCCTGCGAAGCGTCAGCCAACACAAAAAACTAACTTCCAGATTTTGTAGCAGTCCACAGGTGGCCGTTCTGGAATCGGCTACCCACCGACTCCCGTGCACACCCCGCTCACAGGCCGTCAGGATGGATGCATGCACATTTCCAATTTACGAAACGCCAACAATGTGTCCCAACAATTGAGAACACGCGACTTATTTTTATTTTGGAACGGCGCCGCCGCTATCCAATCCACGATTGTGTAGGTGAAGCGTGTAAAGACTCCAAATCTACGGAGGTGCGCCTCATTTGTGCGCCCGCCCCTCCGCAGTTCTAATTTGTGAATTGTGTGGTCAAATTCCCGCATACCGCGAATACCCGACGAAGTCCTGATAAAGCAGCGACCAAACTTAGCCTCGGGCATTTGGCGGCGGAAATCGGCGGCGGGCACCGCCGAGTTTGCTGCACTGCTGATGCAGCAACGGCTTGGCGCCCGCCGCGCGAGAGTCGTCATCTTTCTGCTTGTTGTTCGCGTCTCCGTGCCGCTTGAACGGTCTGCCGGATTGGCGTCCTGCTTGTTACGTCTTTCCCGCCGCCTTGCTGGAAAATCTGGCGGCATTATCCAGCGCGAACTGCGCGAAGTAAGTCGCTTCATAGCCTGTGATGTCCTGGATCGCAGCGGTTACGTGTTCCCCTTCGCCCTTTCGGTAGCGTTCGTAGTCTTCCACAACCCCTTCTGCCTGCCACGCCTGCACGCCGTTCTTCAACAACGCTTCCTTCATCACTTCAGGAGAAACTTCAACATGCTTGATTGGCTTTCCCACCGCCTGCGAGAGCTGTTCCGCCATCTCCGCATGAGTCAATGTCTCGGGACCAGTGAGGACATACGCTTTTCCTTCGTGCTTCGGCTCCATGAGCGTTTTTGCTGCCACGGCGCCAATGTCACGAACATCCACGACGCTGATTCGCGCGTGCGATACCGGCGAGAAGAACACTCCCTGCGATGCAATCGTCGGCCGGAAATTTAAGAGCCCCTGCATGAACAGATTTGGCCGCAGAAATGTATGTGGGATCTTGGATTTAGTGATGTAGTTTTCCACCGCTCCGTGGTATCGCTGAAACCTCCCAGAAGCGTTTGAAGTCGCGCCAAGCTGCGAGAGTTTCACGATGTGTTTTACTTTGCTCTTCTGCGCGGCATCCACAAAATCGCACTGCTCTTGCTCCGCTTCCGCTGTGGAGGGTGTCAGCAGAAAGACTGACTCCACTCCGTCCAGCGCGCGCGCAAATGTCTTCGGCTTCGCGAAATCACCTTCCACGAGCTCTACTCCCGGTTGTGTGATATGCCTTGCCTGCGTGCGATTGCGAACGAATGCTCGGATGGGTTGTTTGCCTTCGGATAGTTTCTTGATGACTTCCGTTCCGACGTTTCCTGTTGCTCCAGTGATAAGTATCATTTTGCCCCCTATGGTTTTTGAAGGGGCTGGCGGTGGTTAGGATGCGGCGTTGCTGAAATCGGTTTTGCTCATCGCTCTCATTCTTAAAATTCTGTTGAAACCCCTCAACTTTCTTCAATTGAGGCCATTCGGCTGCTCCGCAGGTGTATAAATCTTTCACGATCGCGGCTCCATAAGCGATCTCAGGGTGGCCGTGGCGTGGATTCTGAACCATTAACGCTATTGACAAAGTAAACCGAATTTGCTATTCTGGGCGTGTATAAACGTCATTTCGAACACGCCGCCCCATTCCCATTCCCATTCCCATTCCCATTCCCGCAACTCCCATGTTTTGTTACTCATGTAAACCGCCTCTCTCGCAACCCCTTTCGTTTGATACTCATACAAATTGCCCGGGGGGTGGGGTATCCCCTGTGCTCTTATTTCTGTCTGCTGTGCCCTGAACGAAGTGCGCAAACAGTGCCCACTCTTCATCACTCTTTACAAAGAGCGATTCCCATCTCCTGTCTTTCCAATCGTTTGCGCACTCTTTGCCAAAAACACCGGGGTGTACCCCAATTATTCCCAATCTGGAACCGCGCCCATGCCCCATCGGATTTATTTACCCATGGTCGTCCGTCACTGGCCACTTCTCGCCTCTCCCGCTACACTATTTGTTTTCAATCCCATCGGAGGATCTGCATGGCCGCAGTGCAACGCGCACTCATCAGTGTTTTTGACAAATCCGGTGTTCTCGATTTCGCCAAACGCCTCGCAGCGCTCAAAATCGAAATTCTCTCCACCGGTGGCACCGCAAAACTCTTTCGCGACTCCGGCGTTGCCGTCAAAGACGTCTCGGAATTCACCGGCTGGCCGGAAATGCTCGGCGGCCGCGTCAAGACGCTTCATCCCAAAGTTCATGGCGGACTTCTTTATCGCCGCAATCTTCCCGAAGATCAAAAACAGGCTGCGGAACACGGCATCGCGCCGATCGATCTCGTCGTCGTCAATCTCTATCCCTTTGAGGCGACAGCCGCAAAAGACGGCCTCACCGCCGAAGATCTCATCGAAAATATCGACATCGGCGGCCCCACGATGCTCCGCTCCGCCGCAAAAAATCTCGAAAGTGTCACCGTCGTTTGCGATCCCGCAGACTACGACCGCGTCGCCTCCGAACTCGAATCGAACGGCGAAACTTCGCTCGCCACGCGCCTCGAACTCGCTCGCAAAGTTTTTGCGAAAACTTCCCGTTACGACGGCCTCATCACCATGGAACTCGAACGCCTGGCCGCCAGCGGCCACCAAGTCGAGCTCGCCGCAAAGCCAATTCTTTCCGAGCGCGTGCATCTCGCGCTGCGTCTCCAGCAGGAATTGCGCTACGGAGAAAATCCGCACCAGTCCGCAGCGCTTTACGTTCCGGCGGGAAAAACACCGGACGGACTCGCCGCAGCCAAACAACTGCAGGGCAAAGAACTGTCCTACAACAACCTCGTCGATCTCGAAGCCGCGCGCAGCCTCGCCGCCGAATTTAAGAATCCAGCGGCCGTCATCATCAAGCACAACAATCCCTGCGGCACCGCCGAACAATCCACCTTGCGCGACGCCTACCTTAAAGCGCTCGCATCCGACCCTATTTCTGCCTTCGGCGGGGTACTCGCCTTCAATCGCGTTGTCGACGCAGCTACCGCCGAAGAAGTCGCCAAACTTTTCGCCGAGTGCATCGCTGCACCCGGCTTTGACTCGAAAGCCAAAGAAATTTTCTCCGCCAAGAAAAATCTCCGTCTACTTGAACTTCCCGCAAACGGCCTCGACCCTGAGCGCGAACTGCAACTCAAGCGCATTCTCGGTGGCATGTTGATTCAGCAACCTGACCTCGGCGAACTCGAAGACGACAAACTGAAAATCGTCACCAAGCGCCAACCGACCGCCGAAGAAATGTCCACTATGAAATTCGCCTGGAAAGTTTCCAAACACGTGAAGTCCAACGCCATCGTCTTCGCCAAAGACGGCGCAACGCTCGGCGTCGGCGCCGGTCAAATGAGCCGCGTCGACTCCGTAAAACTTGCTGTGATGAAGGCGCAATCCTCGCTCGAAGGCAGCGTCGTCGCCTCCGACGCATTTTTTCCATTTCCCGACGGAGTCGAAGAAGCCGCCAAAGCGGGCGCCAAAGCATTTGTCCAGCCGGGCGGCTCTGTCCGCGACAACGACGTCATCGCTACATGCGACCGCCTCGGTCTCGCAATGGTCTTTACCGGAATACGCCACTTCCTGCACTGAGGAGATTTATTTCTTGCGTTCGTGCGGTTGCAGCGATCGCATCTTTGCAAGGACTTCGCTACCGACGGCGTCCCACTCTGCATTCGGCAACGGATTTCGCAAGACACGAACAACGTCGCGGAGGTGAGGAGTATTTTCCCCGGCGCCCATCAGCTTTGTCGCGGCTGCGCCGGCTGCGTTCCCAGCGACGGCCGCTTCGCGTTGGGACCATCCGCGAAGACGCGCCTGCAAAAATGCAGCGACGAAAGCATCGCCGGCCCCGGTAGAATCAATTGCATTCACAGAGAAACCCGGAACTTCCTTCACGGCGCCTTCGTCAAAAATCAAACAACCGTCCTGGCCGAGTTTCAGAACGACGTCTTTTGCGCCCGCGTCTTGCAGACTGCGCAACGCTCTGCGCAGATCGCGCTCTTGCGTGAGCGCGAACGATTCCGCTGCGTTCGCAAAAAGAATATCGACCTGGCTTGCGACGCGCAAAATCTTTTGCGGAATCTGCCTGCTTGGCTCCGGGCCCACGTCAAGCGAAACGAGGGCGCCGCGATTGCGAAGCGATTTGTGAAGGTAGCGCGCCGTAGTTTCTGTCACGGGCGTGAGAAAATTGTAGCCGGCAAGATGGAGCGCCGTGGCACGTTGAAACAACGCGTGCGGACGCTGCGGCTTGCGGACGATCATGTTGGCGCCGCGGCTGCCAAAGAAAGTGCGCTGGCTGTCCGGTGTTACGTTGATGTAAACGAGGCCGGTCATGGCGGCCGTCGTGTTTTGCACCCATTGCACTTCGAGCCCCTGTGCGCGAAGAGAGCGGCGAAGAAATTTGCCGAATTCATCCTGGCCGACGCAGCCGACGAGCCGCGGCCGCAGTCCCCAACGGGACAGTGCAAGTGCGCAGTTGGCGGCGACGCCGCCCACATGCATCTCCAGGTGCGGCGCAAGGCAATCGTCGCCGGGTTGGGGCCATCGCTCCACCGCGCCGAGAACATCTACGTTGATGTCGCCGAGAACGACAATGGCATCGCGAAAAACCATGGGTCGCGTAGTCTATCATTATCAAACGGGAGGACTCCTGAGTGGTGAACGTCCTGGAAATACGAGAAGAGGTGAGAGACGCGCTGGCAAATGGGAAACCAGTTGTTGCCCTGGAGTCCACGGTGATTGCGCATGGCCTGCCACGGCCGCAAAACGTGGATACCGCGCGTGCGATGGAAACGGCCGCGCGGGAGTCGGGCGTTGTTCCTGCAACGATCGGAATTCTGGACGGCCGGATCATTGTTGGATTGACGGGCGCAGAAATTGAGCGGCTGGCGCAAACAACGGATGTAGTTAAAGTGAGCCGCGCGGATTTGGCGGTGGTGGCGGCGGGCAAACGAACGGGAGCAACGACTGTGGCAGCGACGATGGTGATTGCGTCGATTGCCGGAATCCGGACATTTGCGACGGGCGGAATCGGCGGCGTGCACCGCGGCGGCGAAAGCAGTATGGATGTTTCCGCGGATTTGGCGGAACTCGGGCGGACGCAAGTTGCGGTGGTCTGCGCGGGAGCGAAAGCAATTCTTGATTTGCCGCGCACGCTCGAAGTGCTGGAGACGCTGGGCGTGCCCGTGGTTGGCTTTGGCACTCAGGAATTTCCGGCGTTTTACTGCCGCGAGAGCGGGCTGGCGCTATTGCACAGCGTCACGACGCCGGAGGACGCAGCGAAAATCATGGGCGTGCAATGGGGGATGCCTGCCGCACAAATGGGAGGAATCCTTTTTGTAAATCCGCCGCCGGCGGAAAGCGCGTTGCCCAGGGAAGACCTGGAGAAATTTATTGAAGCAGCGCTGGCTGCGGCGAAGAAGCAGGGAATCAGCGGAAAAGAGGCCACGCCGTTCCTGCTGCGAGAAGTGGCGCGGTTGAGCGAAGGAAAGACGCTAAGAACGAACGTGGACCTGCTGATTTCCAATGCGCGCCTCGCAGCGAGAATCGCCACGGCATATTGCAGGCTGAAATAAGCCAGGAAACAAGTTGACCGGAGCCAACGACCGCACCAAGAAGAAACTACGTGCTGAGAAATTTAACGATGATCCGGCGGGTAAGAGAACTGTCATAGTGTTCCGATATTTACGATTTCCCTTTTAGTGGCCACGGTTTCGAGACTAGAAAGAGGAAGCGCAAGAAACAGACTAATGCGGCGATCGAGGGAAACGTAAGCATCGCGAAACGCTTTTTCGATTTTTTCGGCCGTTCCGGCGACGGCAGCGGGATCGGGAACTCCCCAATGTGCAGTCATCGGCTGGCCGGGCCAAACGGGGCAAATTTCATTTGCCGCGTTGTCGCACACGGTGAAAATAAAATTCATTTTCGGTGAATCCGGTTTTGCGAATTCGTCCCAGCTTTTGCTGCGCAAACCGGTAGTTGGAAGTTTTGCCGCTTCCAGTGTTTTTAGCGCCACGGGATTTACACGACCCGCCGGATGGCTTCCCGCGCTGTATGCGGTGAAATTCGGTTTTCCTTTTTGGTTGAGAATGGCCTCAGCAAGAATCGAGCGCGCTGAATTTCCCGTGCACAGAAATAAGACGTTGTAGTGCTGCGGCATGTTCTAATTTGTGGGCGTGCAGCACGACGGCCCGCAGCACGCTGTTTTTGGAAAAGGCTTTGTTGCGCGCACGAACGCGCTCATGAATTTTCCGTCGATGAGCGGTGCGACTTTGTCGACGTCCAGTCCGGCCGATGAAAGGAAATCGCGTGCTTCTTCCACTTTGTAAACGCGAGTCGGTTCGATGTCGATGTTTTCAAAACCGGCGCTGAAAAGCTTGTCGCGGTATTCAAATTCCTCGAGTGCGCCGGCTACGCAGCCTACCCAGAGTTCGACGCTCTTGCGAATGTCGGCAGGTACTTCGCCGCGCACGACGACGTCGGAAATCGCGAGCCGCCCGCCCGGTTTTAACACGCGAAACGCTTCGCGCAGTACGCGATCTTTGTCTCCGGAAAGATTGATGACGCAGTTGGAGATGATCACATCGACAGAATTGTCCGGCAGCGGAATATTTTCAATTGCGCCTTTCAGAAATTCCACATTTTCTACGCCGGCTTTTTCCTGATTTGCGCGTGCAAGCGAAAGCATTTCGTCAGTCATATCGAGCCCGTACGCTTTTCCAGTTGGGCCGACGCGCTTCGCTGAAAGCAAAACGTCTATGCCGCCACCGGACCCGAGATCGAGAACAGTTTCGCCGGCTTGCAATTTCGCAAGCGCCGTCGGATTGCCGCAGCCGAGCGACGCGGCAACGGCTTCCTTCGGAAGCGCGGAAATCTGCGAACCATCGTAAAGATCTTTCGTGATTGGATCGCAGCAACTCAATTCTCCGCCGCCGCAAGTTGCGACTCCGCCCGCTGCCACTTGTTTTGCCGCCGCGCCGTATTTTTGTTTCACAACTTCCTGAAGATTGTCGTTGCTCATGTTGTTCCTCACTTTGAAATCTGGACAATTTCTTCCGGCGCGACGGCAGTGCTGCGCGTGCAGCATTCCTCGTACAAGAATCCGAGGACTTCACGCAACGCGTCCGTGTTCGCGGAATACCAAAGAAAAGTTCCCTCGCGCTTCACGTTCACGAGACCGACTTGTTTCAGTTTTTCGAGGTGATGCGAAAGAGTCGACGCAGGAATGTCGAGCTGATCCTGTACTTCGCCGGCAATCATTCCACCGGGATGAGCAGCAAGGAGCGCGCGCATGATTTGCAGCCGCGGTTCGGCGCCGAGAGCGGAGAAGCGGTCGGCGGAGCGAGTGACGAGAAGCGGATCGGGGCGGCGTCGCATGATTCGATAATTGCGGAAATAGCGAAATATGTCAAGCTCGAAATTTAGTAGCTGGAAAAGGCGCCGAAATCAGCCAATTGGAGCTGCTTGCGGGCCGAGGATAATTCACGCGGCGAAGAGAATCAGGTAGCTGCCAAAGCGCCCATGGGTTCGGTGACGATTTTGCCGTCGAAAAGATGAATGGTATGGTCGGCGAAACGCGAGTAGCGCGGGTCGTGCGTGACGAGACAGATGGTGGCGCCATTCTGGTGAAGGTCGGCGAGAAGCTGCATGACGGCTTCGCTATTTTGCGAATCGAGATTTCCGGTTGGCTCGTCCGCCATCAGAATGAGCGGGTCTCCGCCGAGAGCGCGGGCAACGGCGACGCGTTGCTGCTGACCGCCGCTAAGTTGCGCGGGGAAATGTTTTTTGCGGTGAGACATGCCAACGCGTTCCAGCGCGTGTTCAGTTTTTTCTTTGCGTTCGGCTGCGCCCATGTTGCGATAGGTGAGCGGAAGTTCGACGTTTTCATAGACCGTGAGATCGCCGATCAAATTGAATGCCTGAAAGACAAAACCGATTTCGCGGTTGCGAATGCGCGTGCGCTCGGCGGGAGAGATTTGCGAGACATCCTTGCCGTTCATGAAATATTTCCCACTGGAGGGCGAATCAAGCAGACCGAGCAAAGAAAGCAGGGTGGACTTGCCGCAGCCGGACGGGCCGGCGATGGAAACGTAGTCGCCGCGGTCGATCGTGAGATCGATATTCGACAGCGCGTGCGTTTCGACGTCTTCGGTGCGGAAGATTTTCGTGACGCCTTCCATTTTGACGAGCTGAGTTTTTTGACGGTTCATGAGTGTCCTCGTTGGAAATATTTATTTCAAGCGAATCCGTTCGTAACTGCTCAGGGCGGACGTGTCGGACAGAATTACGCGATCGCCTTCCTTCAGGCCCTGTAAAACTTCGACAGAACTAACGGAAAATCTTCCGAGCTTCACGGAAGTGCGAACCGCTTCCGTACCGTCTTCATTCATTTTGAACAGCCCGACGGTGGTTTGCGGCTGGCCAAATGCGGGCCGGCCGACGTAGAGAATGTTCTTGAGATTTTCGATTTCGATGGTTCCGTCGACGCTCAAGTCCGGACGCGCGCCATTGGGCAGGGCTTCATCGATCGAAATGTCAACTGTGACGGTGCCGTTCTGAACGGAGGGATCGACACGTGAAACGCGGCCAGCGACAATACCATTACGCGTGTCGATGGTGGACTTCATGCCGGGAGACAGTTCGTTAGCTTGCGTTTCAGCGATTTTGATTTGCGCTTTGAGTTTTTTGGGATCGGCGACGCGCGCGAGATTTGTTCCAGGCGCGACGCTCTGGCCGACCTCCACTGGAACAAGCTGCAAGACGCCGTTAATGCCAGCGCGGACATGCAGCGCTTCAAGCTGGCTGCGGCGAAGGTTGTAGAGGGCACGCTGCTGATCGACGTGAGATTTTTCGGCGGCGATTTTCGCCTCGGCGGTGTCTTCCGCGTTTTTCGAACGCGCTTCTTCGAGTTGGGCACGAATGGCGAGCTGGTCTTCCTTTACCTTGGAAAGCTGAGCCGTGACTTCGGCGCCGAGCTTCTGCTCGAGCATTTTTTCATCCACGGCGTGCTGGATTTTTGACTGCTCGTATTCACTGCGCACAGCCGCGGCTGCGGCCTTTTGGTTAAGGATATCGCTGCCCATCTGTGCTTTGACGCTGAGAAACTGGGCTTCGGCGGCTTTGAGTTGGTATTCGGCGTCGAGCGTGTCGCGTTGAAGCTCGGGATTTGTGAGTTCAAGGATAACGGAATCGGTTTTTACGATCGCGCCTGGGTGAAGAATGATTTTGCTGACCCGCGCGGTGTTTAGCGCGGGAATCCATTGGATATCTTCAGGAACGAGAGTGCCGACGCCGTGAACGGCACGAAGGAGATCACCGCGCTTGACGGTATCCGAGAAAAGAGAAGCGCCATCGACACTGGGAGCGGCGGGGCGGAGGCGAGTCAGCGCATATGCCGCGACCGCGACACCGAGCAAGAGGACAACGGCGATCACAATTCTGCGAATTATTTTTGCCTGTTCATTTTGGGGAATGGCGATGTCCATCGATTAATTTCCTTAATAGCCTCACTCGTAGCGGAGTGCGACGGCGGGATCGACGCGGCTGGCGCGGCGGCTGGGAATTAGTCCGGCCAACTGGGCAACAAGAAGCATGAGAAGAGCAACAGCGACGAATATGACGGGATCGAGCGGGCTGACGCCGAATAGCTGCGATTGAATCCAACGCGTCAGAGCGGCCGAGCCGAGAGTACCGAGAGAGACGCCGATCGCCGAAGTTGCCGCGGTTTGCAGAAGGATCATGGAAAGAATCTGCGATGCAGACGCGCCCAAGGCCATACGAATGCCGATCTCGCGCACGCGGCGCGTGACCGAGTAGGAAGTTACGCCGTATATGCCGACGACAGCAAGCAGAAGAGCGGCAAGCGAAAAAGAGCCGATGAGAATCAAGCTGAAACGGCGGGATTCAAGGGAAGTCGAGAAGGTTTGATCCAAGGTACTGAATTCGACGGGCATTTCCGGGTCGAGGCCGTGCACAATGGCACGCGAGGCAGCAAACGTGGACTGCGGCGTTACGGAGGTGCGCGCAAAGATGGTGAAGCGCCACACGGCGTTTGCGCGCTGGAGACCGTTGACGTAAATGGTAGGACGGGGCGGAACTTCGAGGCTCCGCGTCCGGACGTCACCCACGACGCCGACAACCGTGAGGAGGCGCAGATCGCCGTCCATGTTTCCAAATTCAATTTTGTGGCCCAGAGGATTCTGGTTAGGCCATTTTTCGGCGGCAAGAGATTGGCTGATCAGAGCGGCATGAGGGGCGTCGGCCGCGTCGCGGTCATCGAAGAGGCGGCCTTGCAGGAGCGGAATGCCGAGCGCCTTGAAGTAGCCCTCGGTGGCGACAGTAAAGTCAGCGTCGCCGAGGCGGGACTTATTGCGAAGGAGTCCCTCGAAGAACGTTGTGAATTCGGCAAGGAGGGCGGGATCTTTATCCAGATCGGCGGTGGCGCTGCGCCTCATCAGTTCTTGAACGCTTGGCGTGATGTCAGCCTCGTTCATCAGGACATAAGTCCCATCCGACAGGAAATCTCCGGAGAGAGGTATGTCGGTCGCGCCGCCAACTACTTCGACGCCGGGTTGCGCCCGGAGGCGCGAAATCAATTCACGCAAAAATACGGCGCGGTGATTCTTGTCGGGCGAGGCAGGAAGCTGAAAAGACATCGTGAGAGTGTGATCGGTTCGGAAGCCCGGATCGAGGGAGAGGACGCGGAAGAGGCTCTTGCCGAGGAGACCCGCGCCGACAAGAAGAACCAGTGCAGCGGCGAGTTGGCCAATGGAAATAAGTTTCCCGGCCCATTGCTTTTCGCGCGATTCGGTTTGGCCGCGAGTCTGGAGAGCGGCTTGCCCATCGCCAACGGACGCAGCGCGAAGAGCGGTGAAGACGCCGAGCGCGATGGAGACGAAGAAGACAGTGGCACCGGAGAAAATTAAGACAGTCTTGTCGATGGAAACGCTTTCCAGGCGGGGGATGTTCGACGGAGCGAAAGCAAGAAGCGCATCGACGCCCCAATGGGCAAGCAGAACACCGAGCGCACCTCCCATCGATGAGAGGAGAAACGCTTCGGCGAGAAATTGCCGGACGAGGCGGACGCGATGTGCACCGAGCACGGCGCGTGTGCAGAGTTCGCGCTCGCGCTTTGCCGCTTGCGTGAGAGCGAGATTGACGACGTTGGCGCAGGCGATGAGGAGAAGAACGCTGGATGCACCGAGCAGAAGGATGAGCGCGGGGCGAACGTTGCCAGTGATGGAGTTGCGTAGTGGCTCCATAGCGACGGCGACCATGGCGGTGTCGTCGCCGAATTGTTGTTTGAGGCGCGCGGCAATGGTGGAAAGTTCGCTGCGAGATCCAGCGACCGCGAAGCCATCGCGTAGCCTGGCGACGACTTGCCAGTTGTGCGCGCTACGGCTGGGGAATCGCTCCGATATCTCGCGCGGCATCCAGAAATCCGAGTTGTCTGGATAACGAAAGTCTGGCGGCAGGACTCCGACGATTGAAACGAGTTGAGAATTGATTTTCAGGTGAACAGCGGAAAGATCGCGCGTGGAATTGAGCGACTGGCGCCAGAAGGAGTGGCTTACAAGAGCAACCGGCGAAGCGCCAAATTTCTGTTCCTCCGGGGCAAATGAGCGGCCAAAGACGGGATGAACGCCGAGGACGGCGAAAAAGTCGCTGGAAACGGAGGCAGCGTTCAAGCGAGCCGGCTCGATGGAGCCAGCGACGGTGGAGACGAGAGAGTTGTATTCAGCGACGGCGAGCAGCGATTTGTTCTGCGAGCGAAGGTCTTCAAAATTCGGGTCGGCAAAATTCATGCGGTTGCCGTTTGCGCCTTGCTCCCACAAGCGGGCGATGCGATCGGGGTTTGGATAAGGCAGAGGCCGGAGCAGCACGCCGTAGACAACGCTGAAGATGGCAGTGGTTGCGCCGATGCCGAGTGCGAGTGTCAAGATGGCAGACACGGAGAACGAAGGAGCTTTGCGGAAGAGCCGGAAGGCGAAGCGAAGGTCTTGCAGAACGGAGTCGAGAAAAGGTAAGCCGCGAGAATCGCGGTGAGCTTCTTTGGATTGCTGCGGTCCACCAAAGCTGAGTTGTGCCTGACGCTGGGCTTCCTTTTGCGACATCCCGCTCTTCAAATTGTCTTCGATAGCGAATTGCAGGTGGGAGGCCATTTCGACTTCGAGATCGCGATCGAGCGAAGTATCGCGGAATGAATTTCGCATCCGCGAGAGCAATGTACGAAGATTAGCGAACATGGGCCACCTCTCACTCATAACGGAGCGCTACAAGGGGATCGACGCGGGAAGCGCGCTGCGCGGGAATATATCCGGCCAGGATGGCGACGGCGGCGAAGATGAGAAGCATCGCGACAAATGTCATGGGGTCGCCGGGCTCGGTTTGGAAGAGGAGAGACGATATCCATTTGCCGGCGATGAATGAGACGACAGCACCGATCGCGATGCCAACGAGAGCGAGGCGAAGCGTACGGTTGACGACCCCGAATAGAACGTTGCCGCGGCTGGCGCCGAGGGCCATGCGAATTCCGATTTCCTGGCGTTGGCGCGTGACCATGTAAGAGATGACGCCGTAGATTCCAAGAGCGGCGAGGATCAGGCCGAGAGTAGCGAAGGATCCGACAAGCATGACAAAGAAACGGCGCGGCGAAGTGGAAGTTTCCACGATCTGCTGGAGCGGACGAAATTCGCCGATGGGCTGGCCGGGACTGAAGTCGCGCATGGTCTTGATCAGAGCGGGGCCGAGAGCTTCAGGGCGCAGTTTGGAGCGGACGATAAGCTCGGAGCCTTCGGGGCCAGCTTGGGAGTAGGACTGAAACATTTCCGGAGTAGCGGCGTCTTCCAAACTGTTCTGGCGAACGTCCGAAATCACTCCCACGATGACGCCGGGATTCTTGTTGCAGCAGTCGACCAGTTTTCCGATTGGATTCTGGCCGGGCCATTGCACTCTTGCGGCGGCCTCATTGATGATGACGGCGTTTTGTGTATCGGGGCGATCAAGAGCCCAATCGAAGTCGCGGCCATCGCGTAAATGCATTCCCATGGCCGAGAGGTAGCCCGGCGTGACGATGCGGATGTAGGCGTCGTAGGAATCCGGACTGTCATCCTTTGATGGAACGCGACCAACCGCAGAAAAACCCCAGCTGCGATTGCGGCCGAGCGGGAGCATGTCTGAGATCCCGGCGGCGTCGACGCCGGGGATTTGCTGAACGCGACGAAGAATCTCTTGAAGAATAGGCGTCCGATGCTTGGGATCGCCGTTGTCGTCATAGCTGATCGTCAACGCGGCGGCCTGCGCCGGTTGGAACCCGAGATCCACATCTAGAACGTGGAGAAAGCTGCGGAGGAGCAAGCCGGCGCCGACCAGAAGGACGCAGGCAAGCGCGACTTCACCGATGACGAGAAGCGAGCGGAGTCCATGAAAGTGGCGGCCCTCGGTTGAGCCGCGGCTGGAACTGGCCAGGCCGGCGCGCAAATTTGCCGAGGCGATGAGAAAGCCGGGCGCGAGGCCGAAGAGTACTGCCGCGACGGCGGTGATGAGCGCAGCCCAGAGAAGCGTGGCGCCGTCAATTTTCATGGAGTTGAGAAGTGGAAGGGCGAGGGAGCCTTGTCTGGAGACGAAGCTGACGATGCCGTAAGCGAAAACCAAGCCGAGTAAGGCGCCTGCTGCGGAGAGAACGACACTTTCTGTGAGGAGTTGGCCGACGATGCGTGAACGACCGGCACCGAGGGCGGTGCGCGTGGCGAATTCCTTGGAACGCGCAGCGGAGCGAGCGAACAGAAGATTGGCGAGATTGACGCAGACGATGAGAAGAATGAGTCCGACGGCGGACCAGAGAACGATGAGAGAAGAGCGGAGTTTGCCGCGGACGTGGTTGCTGAGACTGGAAACGCGAGTGTCGTAGTCGCTGTACCAATCTTTGTGGGTGGCACGCATTTGCGGCATGAGCAGATCTACTTCACTTTGCGCGCTTTGGATGGTGGCGCCCGGCTTGAGACGGCCGATGATGAAAATGGTGTTTCCCCATTGGCGGATGTCGTCCCAGGGATAGGGCTCGAATAGTTCAATGCGCTGGCCGGGAGCGAAGGCGGCTCCGAAATCGAATGAGGGCGGTAGAATGCCGACGATGGTGTACGGCGATTTATTTATTGTGACGACCGTGTTGAGAACGGATAGATCGGCATTGAAATGCTGGCGCCAGAAAGCATTGTCAAGAATGGCGACGTGGGCAGCGCCTTTGGCCGTTTCGCCGGGAAGAAACGCGCGGCCGTAGAGCGGCTTCACGCCGAGCGTTTGAAAGAAATTTGAGTCCACCATGACGCCGGTGAGCGCGCGAGGCTCTCCTTTGCCGGTGAGGGAATATCCGCCGCTGCCGAAGAAGGGCATGTAGGCGGTGACTTGTTGGAAGGAACGGTTTTGCTTCGCGTATTCGTCGTAGACGTCGATCTTGTATGTGAGGGAAGAGAGGCCTCCGAGGCCGCGATTGGAATCGAGCCATGCGAGCTCGTTCGAGTTGGCGAAGGGAAGCGGGCGGAGCAAGAGTGTATTAATGATGCTGAAGACGGCGATGTTGGCGCCTATGCCCAAAGCAAGAATAAGGATGGCGATGGCAGCGAAGGCGCGGTCCCGCCAAAGAGTGCGAAACG
>WNFS01001550.1_pt1 | contig 19401 bp, 16 predicted proteins | sample 5400141 | NCBI WGS metagenome assembly WNFS01 (sample SAMN13153358, study PRJNA577476) | soil metagenome | isolation source: 60 cm saprolite under Madrone tree | place: USA:California | collected 2016-06-14
TTATCCTGGCGGCGGTGGCAGCGGATTCCATCTGGTATCAGCTCGGCCGCCGCAAAGGTATCAAGATCCTCCAGCTTCTTTGCAAGATTTCGCTTGAGCCGGATTCTTGCGTTCGCCGCACCGAAGGCGTTTTTTCGAAGCAGGGCGCGCGCTCGCTTCTGCTGGCCAAGTTTCTGCCTGGCCTGAGCACCGTCGCACCTCCCCTTGCCGGCATCTTTCACATGCGTCCGCGGCGCTTCCTGTTCTTCGATGCTTTGGGATCATTTCTCTGGGCGGGTACGTTCCTCGGCCTGGGCTATATATTCAGCGGTCAGATCGAGCGCGTAGCAGAGCATCTCGCCGCGCTCGGCGGCTGGCTCCTGGTCCTGCTCCTCGGCGCCCTGGCGGCCTACATCGCATATAAGTTTGTCGCCCGCCAGCGCTTTCTGCGCGAGCTGCGCATCTCGCGCATCACCCCGGAGGAATTGAAGGAAAAACTCGACGCCGGCGAAGAACTGGTCATTGTCGACCTGCGCCACTCGATGGACTTCGAGGCCGATCCTGAAACCATCCCGGGCGCGTTCCGCATGGACTCCAAGGAGCTGGAAGAGAAGAGCGACCGTTTGCCGCGCGATCGCGAAGTAATCCTCTACTGTACTTGACCAAACGAAGCCACCAGCGCCCGTGTGGCGTTGCTCCTCAGAAAGAACGGCATCAGGCGGATTCGGCCGCTGCAGGGCGGCTTGGATGCCTGGCGCGAACGTGGCTATCCACTCGATACTGTCCCGCTCCCTTAGTCTCTCAAAAAGCGTGCCCCCCTTCCCCATGGCGAGCGCTACCACAAACGCTCCGAGGTCAAAATCCGGGCGCGATCCTTACAGGCGCGGCAACACAATCCCGCTCTGCGACTGGTACTTCCCCTTCTTGTCCTTGTAGCTCACTTCACAATCTTCGTCGGATTCGAAGAAGATCACCTGGCACAGCCCCTCATTGGCGTAAATCTTCGCAGGCAGCGGCGTCGTGTTGCTGATTTCCAGCGTCACGAAGCCTTCCCACTCTGGTTCGAAGGGCGTCACGTTCACGATGATCCCGCACCGCGCATACGTCGATTTGCCCAGGCAAATCGTCAATACGTTGCGGGGAATCCGGAAATATTCCACTGACCTCGCGAGCGCAAAAGAATTCGGCGGAATGAGGCACACGTCGCCTTGGTAATCCACCAGTGACCGCGGATCGAAATGCTTGGGATCCACAATCGTCGAGTTCACATTCGTGAAAATCCTGAACTCATCGGCCACGCGGATATCGTAGCCGTACGACGACACACCGTAACTAATCACTCCCTCGCGCACCTGCCGGTCCGTAAACGGCTCGATCATCTTGTGCTCCAGCGACATGCGCCGGATCCAGCGGTCTGGCTTGACGGCCATCCATTCCTCCCAAAATTTATCTCAGACTTGTCTCTTCGAACTGTCGCTCCACCAAAATGATTCGAACGAGAGCGCCAAAAGATGTTCAGTGTAGATGACCCCCCACGTCCTTGACAACCTGCGCCGCACCCTCTAGCATCTGGCTCGGAAGCGCGGGAGGATCGCGTGATTAAGCTGGATATCGTAAACGCTGTCGTCGCTACGACGAACATCAGCCGCACCAAAGCCGAGCAGGCCGTCGAGACCGTCTTCGAATCGTTGAAGCAGGCTCTCGGCCGCGGCCAGCGCATCGAACTCCGCCGCTTCGGCGTCTTCAGTGTGAAGCCGCGCAAGACCGGCATCGGCCGCAATCCCCGCACCGGCGAAGAGGTGAGCATTCCGCCGGGCAAAGCTGTCCGCTTCAAACCCGGCAAGGAACTTCAGGGCATCGAAGAAGTGAAGAAAGCGGAATAACCGCACTTCGTCCTGTCTCAAACAATGCTGACAAACAAACCTCTCGCCAATTCGAAACTGGCGCGAAACCGTTCAGCTATGTTGTACTGACTAGTGCGATTTCGCTTCAAGCGCTAGACATTTTCGTGACCACACCGCTTCCAGAAAATCCACCGCCGTCCATCCCAGTCAACGGCGGTTGGCGGGCCACTCCCTTCGGCCCGGCGACGTATGTAACCGTTCCGCCTCGCCCCTCGCTCAAGACGCTCTTCATTGCCGTCGCATTGTTTCTTCTTACTCTTTGCACCTGCCTGGTCGCCGGCACACAATTTGCCGTCGCTTACGAACAGAATCAGGCTGTTTCACTCGACGAGTTTCTGAACGCCTTTACCCTCTTCTACAAACATCCCGCGGCCCTCGCTGCCGGCCTGCCTTTCGCCATCACCTTGCTCACCATTCTGCTGGCTCATGAGCTCGGCCATTTCTTCGCCTGCCGTTATCATCACATCCGCGCCAGCTATCCTTTTTTCATTCCCTTTCCGTCGCTGATGGGCACGTTCGGCGCATTTATTCTGATTCGTTCGCCGATTCGCTCCACTCGGGCACTGTTTGACGTAGGCGCCTCCGGTCCGCTTGTGGGATTCTTTCTAGCGGTTCCCGCACTGGCCTACGGCGCACTCCATGCGAGAATCGTTCCCGGCCTTGACGACACGCGTAACGTCGACTTGGCCTTCGGCACTCCTCTTCTGTTGCGTCTCTTTGCTGCCTGGCTGCATCCCGGCATTTCCCCCGGCGCGCTCTTGCTTCATCCAGTTGGCCGCGCCGCCTGGGTCGGGCTTTTCGCCACTTCACTCAATCTTCTGCCTGTTGCCCAGCTTGACGGCGGCCACATTCTGCGTTCCCTGAGCGCGCGCGTACACCGCCACATGTCCGTCTTTCTTCCTCTTGTTCTCATCTCGCTCGGGCTATTCGGTTTCTGGCAAGGCTGGTACGTTTGGGGAACCCTGCTTCTCGGCATGCGTTTCCTTCGCATCGCGCCCATTTACGATCCTGCTCTGCTCGACCCGTATCGCCGATGGGGAGCGTTTCTTGCACTTCTCGTCTTGCTCCTCTGTTTCATGCCCGCGCCGCTCTACTTTTCTCCAACTTCCCATTGACCGCTTTCAATCTCCGGTTATGATGCCTACCATCTGAACGCGCCATGCCGCGCCAGCTTGACCGTGCCTGAACTCGTCCGCACACTTCGGCTTCGAGATCTTCTGCTGCTCTTCATCGGGTCGGTTATTGGTTCCGGCATCTTCCTCACTCCCGGGCTCATTTTTCGCCAGCTTGACGGCTCTGTCGGTCTCTCCCTGCTCGTCTGGCTTGTTGGCGGTGTCCTTTCTCTTCTAGGGGCGCTCACTTACGCCGAGCTGGCCGCCTGCAATCCGGAGGCCGGAGGTCTTTACTGTTTCATCCGCGACGGTTTCGGCCGTCTTCCCGCATTCCTCTATGGCTGGTGTCTCTTCCTGGTCATCGCCAGCGGTTCGGTCGCGGCGCTCGCCCGCGCCTTCAGCCGCTACCTTTCCGAAATCATTCCGCTATCGCTTCTGGCCTCAACAATCGTTGCTGTGGTGATGATCGCCGTCGTCACCGTCGTGAACATCTGGGGCACACGCAAGAGCGCCGACCTCCAGAATTGGACCACCCTCGTAAAGGTTGCAATCATTGTTGTCCTGAGTATGGTGCTTCTCGCTCGGGGTCATCATGCTGGCGAAATCCCCTTGGCGATGGGCACAACACAGCACGGGGTTGCACTCTTCTCCAATTTCGGCCTGGCGATGATTGCCGTCCTCTGGGCCTACGAGGGATGGCAGTTTGGCACCTACAGCGCCGGCGAAGTGCTCGATCCGCAAAGAAATTTCCCCCGCGCGTTTCTTTCTGGTTCGTTGCTGCTCGCTGGCTTGTACATGATTGCCGTTCTCGCCTACCTCGTGGCCCTTGGTCCCGCCGGAGCCACTGCCAGCGAAGCGATCGCCGCCACCGCCGTCGGCGAGGTCTTCGGTTCCTGGGCCGGCAAACTCGTGGCGCTCACCATTCTGGTCTCCACGTTCAGCGCCACGAACAGCGTCATCCTCACTGCGCCGCGTGTCTTTTACGCCATGGCGCAGGACGATCTCTTCTTCAAAAAGCTCGCGGTCGTGCACGAGAGATTTCACACCCCGGCCTTCGCTATCGTGGCTCTCGGCGTGTGGTCGGCAGTGCTGACGTGTGCTGGAAAATTTTCGGAGTTGATTGGCGGCGTGATTTTTGTGGGATGGATTTTTTACGGCCTCGGCGCCGCGGCCATTTTCCCCATCCGCCGGGCCTCGGCGGGCCGGCCGATTCCCTATCGCGTTCCCGGCTATCCGTGGACGCCCTTGATCTTTGTTCTTGCTGCCGCGGCCATCGTCGGTAATGCCATCTACCTCGCCTTCCGCGACCCTTCTCAGTTCAAGAATCTCGCCGTGGCCATCCTGCTGTTCTTCATCGGCCTTCCCGCTTACTTCTTCTGGCGAAAACGTGCTGCCGGTTGAACTCGGTGCATGTAGATCCGGGACTTTAGTCCCGCACTTTGCTGGCAGGCATCGGCCGCGCACGGCGGAACATTGCACCGAGGAAACCAGGGTTCACAGGAGGAGCAAATCAGTCGTCAGGCTGACGCTTGGCTAGAATTCTCAAAACCACTTCGCGCGCTTGGCGGGCGTGCTCGCTGTCCACGCCATTGGGCTCTAGTTTCAGATAGGCATCCAGACCTTGCAGTTGCGTCCGATACTCGTACCGGCGCCCGCTGACATCCGATAGCACAAGATAGGCCTCGGCGAAACTGGGATTACGGAGAAGAGCCTCGTGCGCACTCTTTTCCGCTTCCTCCAGACGATTGAGCCGCAGTAGCGCCATACCCAGGATAAAGTAGGCATACGGTGAACTCTCGTCCTCTTCCAATCCCCTTCGGATGACGGTCACTGCCTCTGCTGGTTTTCCCTGCCGATAAAGAAGGTAGCCGAACCCAAATTCTGCCCAGGCGTACCTCCCCCCACTCAAATCAATGGCCTTTTGAAAAGCTTGCATGGCTTCATCCAACTGACCCAGAGTCGTCTCCACTACGCCCATGTGATAGTAGGCCTCGTAGTAATCAGGGAACGCCTGGGCAGCCTTGGAGAAGTGGCTCAGGCTCCCAGTGAGATCTTTCTTGGCCAGACTTCCCAATCCTTTTTCGTACTCACCTCGCGCTTTACCGGGAATCTTCAGCTCTCGAGCCGAAACCGCGTAATTGATCCGCCCGGTTTGCCCCAAGTTGGTTGACTTCAGATAAAGCACCAGCTTCGAGGAGGAGCCATCGAGCCGTGCGCTTGTTTGCGCCGGCTCGTAGCCCGGTTCATCGACCGCGATCTCGTACGTGCTGGGAGGAAGGCTTCGAACTTCAAAGTGACCCTCAAAGTCTGTCAAGATGCTGCGGAATATTCCCGCCGCGTGTGATTTTAACTTTACGGCCACCTGGCTCACGGGTTGATTGTTGGATTTCAAGAGCACGGTTCCGGAAATCATTCCATCCGTATGCTCTGAGCTAAGGACTTGCGCCTCCGCCATCGGCGCCCAGACGATCACCGTCATGTTGACAAAGAGGATTGCCAGGAATCCAAACTCTAATAAGCGCTTCTTAACGTTCTGCAATTTGCACAGCATCTCGACCTGCTGCGCACTTTTGAGGCATTGCCTCAGGAGACTGGCGGTTGGGGGAGTCAATCCACACGGCTGCGAAGTGCCACTTCCAACAGTCACCTTCAGGCTGCGGTTGTGGTCTCGTCAGCGCCGCTTTGCACCATTCCCCAGAAGCCAACCGTCGTGTGCGCGGACCAATACCACAATCTCTGCACCGCGCATGCCACGGCGCTCGCCACTTCACCCGCCGCCGGGCATGCCGCTCAAGAAAATAGGTTTGCAGAAGCGGCTTTACGCTCCTATCTTCTTTTTTTTCAGTGCGGCGGTGCCGTCATCCCTCTTCAAGAATATTCTTTCAGCGTCCCTCGGAGTTCTGGTGATTGAACTGACTCAGACTGTCGGGGCTCTCGGGAACTGTCTCAACCAGCGACACCACATGCCACCTTGACTCACTTTGAGATTCGCAAGCACTCAGTTCGAAGTCGGCAACGGTGTTCCCCGTCGCCAAATCCAACGAGCAGGAGATTCATTTAGGGTGCCGACCGGCACGCCAATCGAACGGGTTGGTCGATGGCGTCAACGGATGAACGCTTCGGATTACCTATGCGTCACCGCGCGAAATTCGCCGCATCAGGATTCGGACTCTCAATGCCATTGAGGTTCACCCGCTGTATGCTCAATCTCCGAAAGGTCGCGGCGACCGACATTGCCTTCTTGGGTATAAGTTCTAGCCGAGTATTTCGTGGGCGCGTCCTTGTCGGCCTCTTCGTCCTGTTGGGGGCATACGTTGTAACAGGTTTGGCTGGCCGCCTACCTCAGCCGCCAGATTTCCCGATGCGTTAGCATCCTGACCAGGAGTCTGCGCCTGCATTCTCGATTTAACTCTTGGCTTTTGATCACCTTGATGCGCACTCTCTTGCGTTCTTCTGTTTTCTCACGTTTTTCGACCCTTTCGAATCAGTCCCTTACGTACTCTTCAGGGTCGCAGCGTGTAGGGTAACTCTGGCGTTTTAGTGCGTTCAAGTGCATTAGGCACTCTTTGGCAAAGACAGGGGATGGGGCTAGTCGGGCTACGCTGAACTCAAGTTTAACTTGAGGGTTTGCACTAAAGCCTCTGATTACAAAAAGCTTAACGGATCTATATCCACGAGCACGGTCGCCTGTGGAATCTGCTTGACGTCACCACACGCCATTCACCCCGCTAAGCCGCCCATCATCCCTCTCCCCGGCACGCTCGTTCATTTCTTCGTGCCGAGACATGCGACCGAGGCCTTCGGGGATTTGTCCGTTATCCAATTCCCGGAACTTTGCCTATTCCCGCGGTGTCAAAAGAATGGTTTCAGCACAGGGCGCGAGTTTGTCTGTTCGTTCAAGGGGATGGCCGTGCTCGAAGCGATCGCTCTAGCGAAATTCTACGGCTCTGTTCCAGCAGTTCGAGAAGTCACATTTCGCCTCGAGCCCGGCCAGGTGCTCGGATACCTGGGCCCCAATGGCTCGGGAAAAAGTACCACCGTAAGAGTGCTCACCGGCCTGCTGCAACCCACTCATGGCCAAGTTCTCTTCGAGGGCAAAGACATTCAAAACAATCTGGTATCTTATCGAAAGCGGCTGGGCTACGTTCCTGAAGAAGCCAATCTTTATCCGTTTCTCACGGGCCAGGAATATCTGGAGATGATCGGAACTCTTCGCGCCATGTCTCCGAAGCGAATGAAAATCAAGATCAGCTCCCTCCTCGAGCTTTTCTCTCTGTTTGCTCATCGGCATGTTTCTCTGGGCTCCTACTCCAAAGGGATGCGCCAGCGCGTCCTCCTGATCGCCGCGCTCATGGACAATCCCGATGTGCTCATCTTGGACGAACCGCTCTCCGGCCTCGACGTAACCTCTGTGCTCATTTTCAAGAACCTTATCCAGGCATTCAGCGCGCGAGGAAAAGCCGTTTTCTATTGCTCGCATATTCTCGAAGTCGTCGAAAAAGTATGCTCGCAGCTTCTGATTCTCCGAAAGGGCCAGGTTATCGCCTACGGCTCAGCGGACGAAGTTCGCCGGCGGATCGGCCAGTCCTCGCTGGAACGCATCTTTTTGCAACTCCTGGAAGACACCGACGTCGCGCAGGTCGCCAACGAGATCATGGATGTGGTGGTGTCTCCATCGTGAATTCTTGGAAGCAGGCCCTCACAGAGCGGTGGATGGTTTTATCGCAACGCCCCTCGCTGCAATTGTTGCGCCTGTTCGCTGAACGCATGCTTCACGGCGGCGGAGAACTCGGCGCGGACGATTTGGACCTTGGCATGGGTGTGGTGCTCGTCTTGTTGGCCATGCCGGGGGTCTTGGTCTCTCTTCTCATGTTTGAGAAGTTTGGCTCGCTAATTCGTTTCCTGCGCGGTGACGGCGTATTCGATCCCTATATCGCCACCATTCCAGACGAATATTTCTTCATCGTGCTGTCCATGGCCGTCAGTTGCGCCGCGGCGCTGTGGCGGTGGAACTCCATTTTTCTGGACCGCCGCGACTACCTCAATCTCGTGCCCCTGCCCATCTCGCTGACCAGGATTTTCTTTGCGAATCTCTCCGCCATCTTCGCTCTGACGGCCCTGCTCACCATGGTGGTGAACGCCGCTTCCTTTGTGTTATTTCCGATCGCGGTCCTGGGCTCGCAAGGATCTTTCTCTAAGTTTCTTCGGTTTGCGTTTGGACATGCCATTTCCGTCAGTCTGAGCAGCGCATTCAGTTTCCTTGCCATATTTGCGCTCTCGGGCACTCTAATGGCGTGCCTTCCCTACCGCATTTTCCGCAAAGTCTCGGTGTACGTCCGTTTTGCGGTCGCGCTCTGTCTCCTGGCCCTGTTAGCCACAAGCATTACGGTATCTTCTGTTCTCTCAGGCGGCTCACAGTTGATTTACCGGAGGCTCGGCGGACTGCCTCCCGCCTGGTTTCTAGGGCTGACCGAAACAGTGTGGGGCAACGGTCATGATATTTTCTTCGCTTCCTTGACGCGAAGGGCCATCACTTCGTTGGGACTGGCACTGCTCGTTTCCGTCATTGCTTATACTTTCAGCTTTCGCAGATCCTTCGTCCGCATCCCGGAATTCGCCGATGTTGGCCCGCTGCCGCGAGGCCGACGTTTCTGGCTGCCTGCAAACTTTCTGGATGCCACCATTCTCCGCGATGCAAAGCTACGCGCCTGCTACCACTTTGTTTCCCGCACACTCTTGCGAAGCGATGCCCACTTGCAGATTGTCCTAGCCTTCGCGGCACTGGGTCTCGTTGTTGCCGCACAGACCGTGAATGCCGCCTACCACCCCGGCTTTTCATTCGCTGCACAACCCCCTGCCGTGGAACTCCTTTCCATACCGTTTATCCTGAGCTACTGCCTCCTCGTGGGAATTCGCTTGGCCTTCGAGGTCCCTTCGGATTTACCCGCTAACTGGATTTTCAAGCTCTGGATCGAGCCTGACGGGGAACTGCCTCGTCAAGTCGCCAGAAGAGTACTTCTCACATTCTCTCTCGGCTGGCTTGCTCCCCTATGTTTTCTCTACTCCGCACCATTGTGGGGATGGCTTACTGCGCTGCTGCAAACGGTCGTTTTCGTTGCTTGCTCCGTGGTTTTTGTGGAAGTTCTGCTGGTGCGCTTCCGCAAGATTCCTTTCGCGTGCACTTACCCCGCCTTCCAGAGCCAATCTACGCTTGTCCCTGTTGCTTACTTCATCGGTTTCGTGGCCTGCGCGATCTACATCCCGCGAATCGTGCAGTGGTCGCTGGTCACTCGATGGGGAACCGCTGGTTTCATACCCGTGGTTCTCCTCAGCCTCGGCGGCTTGCGTCAATTCCGTAAACAGATGCTGGACATGGATAAGAGACTCGTCTTCGAGGAAGACTCCGCTTCTAGTTTCTGAAGAGTGTTCAGCGGATCTCTAGAGTCGACTCACAATAGGCTCAGTGCGTCCATATCCACGAGCACCGCAGTCTGGGGAATCTCTTTGGCGTCGCAATATGCCATCGCACCAGTAAGCACTCTCGTCAACACCGACCGTTTCGGCGATTTCAGAAGAAACTGGAATCGGTGTTCCTTCTTCAGTCGCGCCAGCGGTGCCGTCGCCGGTCCTAGGATGCGAACGCTTTCCCCGTCATGCGGAGAAAAATACTCCGAAAGCTGCCGCGACCATCGAATCGCCTTTTCCGGGCTGGTATCGCGTACGATCACATTGGCCAGCGACGTGAACGGCGGATACGCCATCATCCGCCGGAAGTGCAATTCGCGCTCGAAGAACGCGGTGTAATCCTGCTTCACCGCGTCCTGAATCGCATAATGCTCGGGATAAAATGTCTGAATCAGCACCGTGCCCTTCAGCTCGCCACGACCCGCGCGCCCGGCAACTTGCGTCAGCAACTGAAAGGTGCGTTCCGCAGCGCGAAAGTCTGGCAGGCTCAGCGAGGAATCGGCGCTGACGACACCCACCAGCGTAACGCGCTGAAAATCGTGTCCCTTCGCCAGCATTTGCGTACCGACAAGGATATCCAGCGCCCCGCCCGCGAACGCACCCAGTGTCTCCTGGTATTGCCGCTTCGTCCGCGCCGTATCCCGGTCCAGCCGCGCAATTCGTGCGCCGGGAAATTCTTTGCGAAGTCTCTCTTCCACATGCTCGGAGCCCTCCCCAAAGAAATAGACATATTTCGACTGGCACTTTGGACATTGCTTCGGTATTTGCTGGATCGAACCGCAATAGTGACACTCCAGCCGGTTGCGGTGTTTGTGATGGGTCATCGATATGCTGCAGTTCACGCACTGCACGGACGAGCCACAACTCCGGCACAGCACCGACCACGAATACCCGCGCCGGTTGATCAGCACCAGGGCCTGCGTGCCATTCGCCAGGCACTCATGAATTCCGGCGTGCAGCGCCGCGGAAATCGGGCTCGCCTGATGCCTATGCTGAAAATCTTCGCGCAGATCAACTACCTTCACGTTCGCCAGCGCACGGTCTTCCACGCGCGACACCAGCGTCAGTAGCTCATATTTCCCGTTTCGCGCGTGGTGATACGTTTCCATCGAGGGTGTCGCTGAACCCAGCAGCGCCAGAGCGCCCTCCATCTTTGCTCGCACGATAGCGACGTCGCGGCCGTGATATCGAGGAGTCTCTTCTTGCTTGAAGCTATTTTCCTGTTCTTCATCGACGATGATCAGCCCGACGTTTTCCAGCGGCGCAAACACTGCCGACCGCGTCCCAACAACAACGCGCGCGTCGCCATTCCGGACGCGCCACCATTCGTGTGCTCGCTCGACATCGCTCAGCGCCGAATGCAAGACGGCGACGCCCTCGAATCGCGCGCCAAACCACCACCGGCACTGTCGCCCGATCCACAGCGTCAACGCAATCTCTGGCACCAGCAGGAGTGCCGTTTTCCCGCGCGCCAGCGTCTCCTGCACCGCGCGCAAATACACTTCGGTCTTCCCGCTCCCCGTCACGCCATGGAGCAGCTGCACGCCGAATTCGCCCAACTCAAACCGCGCGCGTATGGCCTTCAAGACACTCTCCTGTTCCGCATTTAATTCATGCGGCGGAGGCGAGTACCCCACATCAAATGGATCCTCGGTCGGATCAATCGGCTCCTCCCAACTTTCCAGCAACCCGTCGCGCAACATCCGCTCGACCACCGCCCTGGTCACTTGCGCCAGCTTCAAGAGTTGGGACAGAGGCAGCGGCCCACGCTCCGTCTCGAGCAATTCCTGCACGCGTTTTTCTCTGCCCATCATCTGCGCACTCTGTCTGCCCTGAGCGTTGCCAACGGGCGTTTCTGCGTTATCCCTTTCCTGGCCTTCCTTCTCCGTCAGTTTTTCAGCCGCCGCCCGGCTACCCTTCCAAGCGATCACTCGCTGCGTTCTTGGCTTTCTTCCCTGCACGGTCTCCCGAAGTTCAATGAGCCCGCGGCGTCGCAGCCGCTGCAACCCGGAAGGGTCGGTGCCCAACCTGGCCGCTGGACTCAGGGGCAGCGTTCCTTTCTTTTCCTTCAATTTTGAGAGAAACGCCGTGTCTTCGGGAGTGAGCCCAGGAGACAATTCACCACCGCTCAAGCTGTCCACCGCTTCACGCCCCGCATCCGTCAAGATAATCTGGCGGTGTGATTTCAGCTCTGTTACCGGTGGCAGCATCGCGCGAAAGACTTCGCCGGTCGGTGCCAGGTAATACCCGGCGATCCAGTTCGACAGCTCGATCAGCTTCGGCGTCAGCGCGGGAACAAAATCCAATATGCGGGTGAGCTCACGAATTTTTGTCCCGAGCGGGGCGCTCTCCGCCATTTCCACAACGACGCCGATCATCGCTTTCTTCCGGAACGGCACGAGCACGCGGCTGCCTGGCTGCACGGTTGCTCGCAACGTCTCCGGAACCGCGTACGTAAACGTCGTGCGCAGCGGCACGGGCAGTGCGACATTGCAGAAAGGAGAAGTCATCCCGCCGTGTAGTGTACCAGCACGAGGAAATGCGGCAGAAAGGGCGGAAAAGAAGGATGCAGGGTGAAACAAGAAATCTACCAGCTGAGGAGAACAATTCCGGCGAAAATCGTGACGATCCCTGTCCATTGCCAGCGCGACACATGTTCCTTGAGGAAAATGGCCGCGAGGCTGACGGTGACCGCTCCGTACAAAGAGCCAAGAACGCTGATCACCGCAATCTGCTCCATTTTCATGCCGAAATTACTGAGGACAAAGGCACCAGTATCGAACGCGCCCATTCCCAGTGCCATCCAGCGCACGTCGCCACGTGGAAGACGCATTGGCTGTCTGGAAACGAGGATTACGGCCGCGGTGAGCAGCGCACTGGTCAAACGGATCATCCATACAGTTTGAATGGCGCCGACGCGCGGGATGACGCGAATTCCGAGCAACCAAAACAGCACCGCGAAGCCCACAGCAGCAAACACGGCCAAGCCGATTCCCCGGCCGCTGCTCTGCACGGCGGCAGCATTGTTCTCGTCCGGTGTTTTTTCTCCACGAGCGACAACCATGACTCCCACCAGTGTGCAGATGATTCCGATGATTCTCACGATACTCAGCCGCTCGCCGGTCATGCAGGAAAGCAGCAGCGTCAACGCGGGATAACTGGCCGAGAGTGGAGCCACCACGGCCATTTTTCCAATCTCAAACGCACGGTAGAGCGCCAGTCCGGACATCGCATTCAAGGTTCCCGCCAAGAAGCCCCAAGCCCAGGGCTGCCATCCCGACCCATCCGCGAGATGCCCCCAACCACCGAGAGCGGGAAGAAGAAAGGAGAGCAACAAAAAACCCGTCAGTTGCATGTACAACATGGCACGGAGAGCGCCAATGCGATGCGTGGCAAAACGTGCAATGAAATCCGCGCCGCCCCAGGTCAGCGACGTCAGCAGCCCCAGCAGAATTCCCATGATAAGTTAGGAGGACTTGCCTTTCTTCACTTCGAGGCCCAGCACGGCCATGACTTTTTGGAGATCTTTCCAGACTTCACTCTTTGCGGGCGGATTGCGCAGCAAATAGGCGGGGTGATAGGTCGCCAGCAATTTTCTTCCACGAAATTCCAGCCACTCTCCGCGAAACTGAGAAATTCCGCGATTGGTCTGGAGCAAAGTCTTGGCCGCGACGGCACCCAGGCAGACAATCACTTTGGGAGCGATGACATCGATCTGGCGCAAAAGAAACGGCGAGCAGGTGCTTACTTCGTCCTCTTCCGGCTGACGATTCTCCGGAGGCCGGCACTTCACCACATTGCAGATGTACACGTCTTGCCGTTGCAGTCCCATCGCTTCTATCATCTGCGTCAACAGTCTTCCCGCGCGCCCGACGAACGGCAATCCTTGGGCGTCTTCATCAGCCCCCGGGCCTTCGCCCACGAAGACCAGCTCGGCCCTGGGATTTCCGTCGCCGAAAACTATTTTGTGCCGCGTGCTGTGGAGCTTGCAGCGGGTGCATTCGCCAAGATTCTCACGAATCTTGAGCAGCGTGTCGTCCGCAATCCTGTCCGCGGCTTCGAAAAGCGACGGTCCCGCAGCCACCGGCAGGGACGCAATCTTTACCGGCGCCACGACTAGGGCAACTTTTTGCAATGCGAGCTTTCCTGTGGGCTTCGGCAAGGTCGTTTCCCTTTGAAGATCTATAGTTGAGAGTTGGACAACGTCAGGAGTTTCCAGCCGGCGCGCGACATCCGGCGCAGCACCCTTTCCGCGCTCCCGATAGAACCAACGGATTCCGAGGTCTTGGTAGAAACCGAGGCGGTCCGCTAATCTCTTCTGGAGGGTTTCGGGAATGCGTTCGGGCATGGCGAGATCAAACGCTGGAGCGCTTCAGCGCAGCCGTGGTGTGCAGCACGCTTCGCAAACGCACGACTTCGTCCAATATCCGCTGCGCCACTTCGCTCTTGCTCATTTTCGGAAGCGCCAGGTCGCGTCCATCGCGGGAAAAGAGTGTCACAATATTCGTATCATGATCGAACCCCGCGCCTTCGGCGGTGATGTCGTTGGCCACGATCAGATCGGCGTTCTTGGCGGAGAGTTTCTTCCGCGCGTTCTCCGCGACGTGGTCCGTCTCCGCCGCAAAGCCCACCACGATTTTCTGGCCCTTGTTTCTCGCGACCTCCGCCAGAATGTCCGTGGTCGGCTCGAGTACAATCGTCAGTACCGCGTCGCTCTTCTTGATCTTTTCCGCGTGCTGCTCTACCGGACGGTAATCCGTCACCGCCGCTGCAAGAATGGCGACGGAACAATTGGCAATCCGCTCTACGACGGCTTGATGCATTTCTTTCGCGCTGCGCACGCCAAGGCATTCCACACCCACGGGGGCTTCCAAATTCACTGGTCCGCTCACCAGCATGACCTTCGCGCCGCGCCGCGCCGCTGCTTCCGCGACCGCATAGCCCATCTTCCCGGACGAGCGGTTGGTGATGTAGCGAGCCGGATCAAGGTCTTCGCAAGTCGGGCCGGCCGTTACCAGAACCTTCTCTCCGTCCAAATCGCGCTGTGTTTTCAGCGCCTCGCGTACGGCGGCGACAATATCTTCCTGCCCGGCCAGCCGTCCCGCGCCGGTCATGCCACACGCGAGGTAGCCCTCGGCGGGGTCAACGATTTTTACGCCGCGTGCGCGCAGCACCTCGACATTTTCTTGCGTGGCCGCGTGGTTCCACATGTTCACGTTCATGGCCGGCGCCACCACCACCGGCGCCGTGGATGCCAGGTACAAAGTCGTCAGAAAGTCGTCAGCCATCCCGCGCGCAAATTTTGCAATGATATCCGCCGTGGCCGGTGCGACCAGCAGCAGATCCGTCCGCTGGGCAACCGCGATGTGTTCGATGGCGCTTTCCAGATTTGCTTCGCCACCCGAAGAATCGCCGAAGAGGTCGGTGATGACCTTCTGTCCGCTCAGTGCCGCAAACGTCAGCGGCGTGACGAACTCCCGAGCCCCGCGGGTCATCACCACCTGCACGGTGAACCCGTCCTGCTGCAAACGGCGCACGAGCTCCGCGGCTTTGTAAGCCGCCACTCCGCCGGTCACACCAAGCGTGATGCGCATCACTGCCTTTCTCGGCCCGCTACTTCCGTCGCTTATTGCCGTCCTTATCCGTATCGATCGATGCCGGCTCTGTGAATTCGTACTCGATCAGGCTGTGCTCTAGCTCTTCGCACGCGATCCGCGTGGCTTTCAATGTTCTTGGGTTCTCGATCAGCGGCGGCGCGCCTGCCATGATCTGCCGCGCACGCCTCGCCGCCAGCACCACGTACGCAAACTGGCTCTCCGGAGCTTTTGTCTGCACAGTCATTTCAGTCTTTCCCCCCAAACGATGCCAGAAGTTTTTCCACCCGGGCCCTCCGCCGCGCGCTGGTGCAGCGCAAAGCGGTAATGATCGCCTGCGCTTCGCGTCCCGCGCGTTCCACGTCCTCATTCATCACGCAAAAATCGTAATACTTGCCCAACTGCGCAATTTCGTCGCGCGCCTGCGCCAGTCGTCGCGCGATCTCTTCGCTTGAATCCTGTCCACGGTCGCGCAGCCTGCGCTCCAGTTCCTCGCGCGACGGCGGCAAGATGAAAATCGCCACCGAATCTGGGAGCTGTTGTTTCACCTGCGCCGCGCCTTGAACATCGATCTCCAGCACCAAATCGACTTCCTTTTTCCGCGATTCTTCCAGCCACTTCCTTGGCGTGCCGTAAGAATATTTTCCGAAGACTCGCGCGTACTCCAGGAATTCTCCGCGCGCGACCATGGCGTCGAATTCCTCTTCCGTCACAAAATCATAGCACTTCCCGCTGGCCTCGGTCGCGCGGCGCGCCCGTGTAGTACATGAGATCGATGGCATGGTGCCGGGCAATTCCAGGATTCGCTGCACCAAAGTCGATTTTCCTGATCCCGACGGCCCGGACACGATCAACACCAGCGGCGCAATCTCTGTCCACGTGCTCATTCGATGTTTTGCACCTGCTCCCGCAGTTTCTCGATCTCCGCCTTGATCTCCAGCGCCAAGCCCGTGATTGCCAACGCTTCGCTTTCCACGCCGGGCGTTTTTGACAGCATCGTATTCGCCTCGCGATGCATTTCCTGCAAGAGAAAATCCAGTTTCTTCCCCATCTCGCCCGCGCCGTCAAGCAATTTCCCGAACTGCTGCAAGTGGCTCCTCAGCCGGTCCAATTCTTCACTGATATCGCTGCGTTCCGCAAGCAGCGCCGCTTCCTGCGCAAGCCGCGCCGGATCGATGCCCGTCCCGCCCAGCAATTCCTTCAGTTTGGCATCGAGGCGACGTGAGAACGCCGGCCGCAGCGTCGTGGCGAGTCCGCGCACTTGCTCAACATGACCGCTGATCCGAGCCAGGCGATTGCGCAGCTCCTCCACCAGATGACGCCCTTCCGCCCTCCGCATATCATCCAGCTTTGCCAGCGCGTCCCGCAACCCGTCGTCCAACAATCGTCCAAGCCGCTCTTGCTCTTCTTTCCCCTCCGGCACGGCGGCGGTGACACCAGTGATCACTCCGGGCAGTCGCAACAGGGCGACAACGTCCATATCCGTTGCCGCTCTCGTTTCCTGCCGCAGCGCTTCCGCCGCTTTCAGATACGATTGCACCAAATCCCTATTTACCTGTACCGGCGCCGCGTTCCCAGGTTCTACGCCCACGGTCACTTCCACGTGTCCGCGGTGAATCTTTTCGCGCACGATCTGCCGCAACCGCAGCTCGTACAGATCAAATCCCTCCGGCATCCGCAGCTTGAGATCCAGGAACCTGTGGTTGACGCTCTTGACGCTGACGCGCACCGCCCAGCCATCCTGCTGGGCTCGCGCTTGTGCGTAGCCGGTCATCGAGAAACATTCGATTTTTTTTGTTGGTACTGGAATCGTTTGGCTCATAAGGAATCCGATCGAACATTGAGCTTTCCCGGTGCGGTCGGCGCCAGCATGGCGTCGTCCGCAAACTGCAGATCGTGAAGCCGGGCATACGTTCCGCCCCGGGCCATCAATTCCGTGTGCGTTCCACTTTCGCGGATTTGCCCGTCTTCCAAGACGAGAATCTTGTCCGCGCGGCGAATTGTCGACAGGCGATGCGCGATTACAAACGTGGTTCGCCCAACCATCAGGTTGGCGAGCGCCTTCTGCACGAACAGCTCGGACTCCGCGTCCAGCTCCGAGGTGGCCTCGTCCAAGATCAGAATCGGCGAATCTTTCAGGATCGCGCGCGCGATGGCGATGCGCTGTCTCTGTCCCCCGCTCAAGCGCGTTCCCCGCTCGCCAATCATTGTGTCGTCGTCACAGTACGAACGTCGACGCCATCGATACGAATTGCGCCCGACGTGGGCTCATAAAATCGCGGCAGCAAATTCACCAACGTCGTTTTTCCAGCCCCGCTCGATCCCACGAGCGCAATCACTTCTCCGCAGCGTGCACGGAAATAAATCCGCTCGAGCACCTGAGTCGAATCGGCGTCATACGCAAAACCCACGTTCTCAAAAACGATTTCCCGCGAAAACGGCGCCAGCGATTTGGCGCCCGGCTGTTCGCTCTGTTCTTCTGCCCGGTCGAGATAGGCAAACACCTGCATGCTGGCACCCTGCGCGAGCTGAAATTGCTGATATACCTGGCCGATGCGTTTCAGCGGCATGTAGGCATTAAACATAGCAAAAAGAAAGGCAATAAAAATTCCTGGGGTCATCAGACCGTGCTTGATCTGATCACGAGCATACAAAATGAGCAGCGGGATGACCAGGGCCCCCAGCAAATCCATCGTCGGCCCGGTAGCCACCGCTGCTCGAACCCAGCGCATATTTTCACGCAGCAGCCGTTGCGCCGTCTGTTTGAATTTGGCGATTTCAAAATCCTCCATTCCGAAGGCCTTCACAACGCGATTTCCGCTGACCGTCTCCTGCAGGATCTGGCTGAGGTCCCCAAGCCTGGTCTGGCTGTTCTCCGAAGAGCGGCGAATCTTCTTTCCCAGTTTTCCCACCGGCACGATGACCAGGGGCACCAAAATGCCCGATCCCAGCGCCATCTTCCAGTTCAGCACCACGATGACCACCAGAAATACCATCAGCGTGAACCCTTTTTGGAACAGGTCGGCCAGGTATTCCGAGAGCGCGATGCGCGTCCGCTCCACGTCATTGATGGTGGTGGAAAGCAAGCGCCCCGTCGGATTGCTCTGAAAAAATCCAATCGGCTGGCGAATGATCTTGGCGTACACCTGATTCCGCAGCCTGGTCACCGCAGCTTGCCCCACGTACTGGATCTGGGTGACACCCACATACTCCGCGATGCCTTTCGCGACATAAAGAAAGACCACCGTCAGCGCAAAAATCGTCCACACATGGTGGATACTGCGCGGAAAAAATCGGTTGAGATAGATCGTGTAACCGTTGGGAAATGTCACCAGTGGCAGGGTCGAACCGACAACGGAGGGGTTAAGGACGTAATCAAATCCCGGACGGAGCATCAGCGCCACAATACCGTCCGCCAGCGCGGTGATGGCCACCAATACCACGCCCACCGCCAGCCGAAAAGAATACGGCCGCACGTAACTCAGCAATCGCTTCCATTGCGGTGATAACAACAAGGCCACGCTCGAGGCTCCCTGACTTACCCACTTAGTACGCTATGCGCCGCGTAGCGGCGTGTCAAGTTTCCACCGCCGGTCGAACGCGGGATGGTGCGGCGTACTGGTTCGCTTACTTATCGATATCGCGGTGCACGACTTTGGCGGAAAATCCGCGCTTCGCCAGCAACTTCTTCACCGACTCCGCGAGCATTACCGAGCGGTGTTTCCCGCCGGTGCATCCGAACGCAATGGTCAGATAACTTTTTCCCTCGCGGATGTAATGCGGAATTAAATAGGTCAGCAAGCCTTCGATGCGACGCAGGAATTCCCCGGTCTGCGGGAACGACCGGATATACCGCCGCACTTTTAGGTCTTTGCCCGTGAAGGGCCGCAACCGCGGCACGAAATGTGGATTGGGCAGAAATCGCACGTCGAGAACCAGGTCCGCATCCGACGGCACGCCGAAGCGGTATCCAAAACTCACGATCGAAACCAGCATCGGCCGTTTGTCCGGATTCTTGAATCTCGCGGTGACGAAGTTGCGCAATTCATGCACGTTGAATTGCGTCGTTTCAATGACCACATCCGCGAGCTTGCGGATTGGCGCCATCAGCGCACGTTCCTGCGACAAGCTTTCCCGAACGGAAAAATTCTTTCCCAGAGGATGCGGGCGGCGGGTCTCGCTGTATCGCCGTAGCAGGGCATCCTCGTTGGCTTCGATGAAAACAAGCGTGATGGGATGATCTTTTTTCAGGTGTTTCAGAAGCGGCGGCAATTTTTCCAGTTGCATGCCCTCGCGCGCGTCTACCAGCAGAGCCGCTCGCGCAAAGTCTCCTTCACCCGCCGCGTG
>WNFS01005445.1_pt1 | contig 19397 bp, 15 predicted proteins | sample 5400141 | NCBI WGS metagenome assembly WNFS01 (sample SAMN13153358, study PRJNA577476) | soil metagenome | isolation source: 60 cm saprolite under Madrone tree | place: USA:California | collected 2016-06-14
CTTTGCACTGATGCGCGACGCGCTGACCGCTGAGGCTAAACCGTAGACCAACAGCGAAGTCAGCGGACCGGGATATTCGTGCGCGATTACACTAGCGATCGACCATGCGGCGGCTGCGTGCTCTGACGGAAACGAGACGCCACCTTGGCCGAATCGGCCCCGATAGTTGTCTTGCAACGGGCGTTCGCGGCCGAACGCATACTTCATGGCGTAGACCGGACCAAGGCTATCAATCGCCGCTTCTCCCGCCAGGATTCCGGTTTCAATCTTGTGATCGTCGTGGGTGATGTGGCCCCACAGGTATAGCCCCCCGCCGATACCAATCATTGAGGCGATGCCGTAGTTCGACAGATCCTTGCTGTACTTGATGCGATTCGGCGAGTTCGACAAGTGCCGGCTGTAGCTCGAATCCGTCGCGAACATCGCGGCAGCCGCGCCACCCAGCGGTACAAGCCAGTCCGCATCGGCCAAACGCAAACTCTTCGGGCCGATCCAGACTGCTTTCTGGTCTTCTGCGATGTTCTTTAGCAAATGCAACCCCACGCTATTCTCGCGATCTTCCCATTGCCCGGCCGGTCCTATCGATTTCTCTGACTTAGCAGCTTTGCCACTTGAGCTTCCACTTTCATCCGTGGCTTTCTCTGCCCCAGCGATCCCTTGCTGGCCCTGCGGCATCGCGTAACAAATCCCGCCCAGCACCAAGGTCCCAAGGAAACTAAATCCGAGCCCCAAACCAGTCCACCAACGATTCATGAAAGAATTCCAATTAGTAACGCAACGCAATAAATATGCTGCTGGCAACCGATGACGCCACCTGTGCGGCCAAGAACACGGTCGACCACTGAACGCCGCCACCTACCGCCTTTTCGGGGACGACGACCGTATCTCCCGGCTGCAGCACCGCGTTCAGTGAATTACCTGACCACAAACTCTCCTTCGCTCCGATGACAGACCCATCCGCACGGATTACAAAAATGGATTTCTTATCGGCCAACTTAGTTGGTCCCCCTCCCTGGCTGAGGTACCATTTCGCGCTCTTACCCGGCCGATAAGTCACTGCTGTGGGATTGAAAACCTGGCCCGAGACCATGACAAAACCAGGCCTCTTCGGGATCACGAGGATATCTCCGGCTCTAACTTCCAAGTCCGCCGACGTGTTTTTCCAGCGATTGATATCGGGTGAGATCCGGATGGCAACACGCCCAAGAGGAGCAGTCGAACTCAATTGGGTGATTGTGTTCTGGTACTGCTGCAGAGCCATTTCTTTGGCTTGCTTTTGCCTTGGATCGGTCTCCGGCAAGAGTACGAGATTGTTCTGCAAATCCTTCACGCGTAGGACCATCTGGATTTGTTCTTTTGCCTGGAGCTCACGGACTTGTGGCCTTTGCAGAATTGCCCCGTAGACGTAGCCGTCAGGTTGAAAACCACCTGCACGCTGCAGAACCGAGCTGAGCCGCTCGCCGGGGCGAATGCCGTATGTGCCGGGATTCTTGACTTCACCTTTCACCGAGATAGAAGCGCCAAGATCATTCCACCCGGGAAGCTGCCGAATCGTGAGCACATCGCCATTGCTGAGAGGCAAGTTGGCCGCGGGTTCACCGGCCAATGCCGCAGAAATGGCAATCGGCTGATGCTCACCACTAAGCTTTTCAGGGTTTGTCCACTCGTAGTGAGTCAGGTCAGCCGTTTGCGCGTTGGCGCTCGGCTTTAATCCGCCGCCGACGCGAATGAGCTCCGCTATCGTCATGTTGGTTGTGAGCGGATAACGTCCCGGCTTCCCTACCTCACCCTGCACATACACGCTGGCCGGTTGTATCGCATCCGGGCTGCGATGAATCAGCAAGCGGTCGCGTGGTTGCAGCAAAATGTTTGCTGTCGGATCGCCTTCGAGCGCCAGATTCAGACTGACGCTGAAGATTTTGGTTTTGCCATCCGGCAAATACCGAAACACCTGGGCATCCGAAACCTTGGCATCTGGAGCCAAACCACCGGCTAGATGCACAGCATCGCTCAGGTGAATTTGCCCCGAAGTCCGGTACGTTCCAGGGCCACGTACATCGCCCCACACCGAAACTGTCGGCGGGTTTTCAAAATCAAACTTGCTGAACACTCGAACCGTGTCCATCGCGTGCAGCACGGGTGCCTGGTCGGGATTCGATAAGGCTCCCGCGAGATCGAAGCTTTCAACGGTCGGGTGAAAATCAGGCGCGTTGAGCCGAACGATTTCCGCGTATTGATTCGCTGGCTCCGGCAACAGATCTTTGTAAGAAGCGATGACATCCGTGACCTTCATGTTAGGACGATAAGAATAGCGCCCCGGCCGAATAACGTGGCCTTCGAGGTAAACGGTGTCCTGGTTGCCGGGCGCGATGGGAAACACACGGATGCGATCGCCATCCTGAATTTCGAACGCGACGAGCTTCTTTGTGATCTCCGCATCGCTATCGACTTCCGGCAGATCGAAACTCAGCATCGTTTGCTTCTCGTGCGCAACGAGCCGCTGCACTTCAATATGGCGCAGCGTGGCCGTCGGGAGCAGTCCGCCAGCGAGTTCCAGCACGCTTGCCAGGTTCTTTTCGTCCTTCAATTCATAGATCGCCGGGCGACGCACCATCCCGTCGACTGTCACCTGCGGCCCGATCGGCGGAACCAAGACCGTGTCGCCATTTTCAAGCCGCTTGAGATCGGACTTCACCCCGTGCAGCAAGAGATCGTAGAGATCGACAATTTCAACTAACTGGCTGCCTCGATAGTGCTTCACGATGCGCAGCGAACCCTTTTGCGTGGGACCGCCTCCGACAAACAAGGCGTTCAAAGGCGTAGACAGCGAACTCACATCGTAAGCGCCAGGATTAGCGATGTCCCCGACCTCGTAGACACGGATCGTTCGGAGGCGCGCCAATGAAACATCGACAGATACACGGCGGAATTCGGTACGCAAAAGCTGCTGCAAACTCTGCTGGACGTCGGCCAGGCTCTTGCCACTGACAAGTAGCGGACCAACTTCGGGAAGACTGACTCGTCCCTCGCGGTCAACAACACGATAGATGCGCTGCGTCGTTCCGCCCCACAGATCAATGGACAAGCCGTCTCCGGGGCCAACCACATAGTCCGGACCGGCGGGAACGTCCATCGGAATCAACTGTGAATCACGAGTTCCATTTTCAAAAACTTCCGCCCCGAATCGCTTTGGAATTGTCGGCCGCGGGATGGCCTGCACGTACATGTCGTACAGAGACGGAATGTCCTTATAGGGATTTGGCGCGCGCACAAGCTCCGGCGCAGGCGGTTGCGCTTTCGGCTGGAAGCCGCGGCTGAGAGGCTGAAACGCGCCGTTAAGAGACGACGAACCGGAAGATGCAGAGGCGCTCGTGTCGCGCCTCGATGAACGACTCACGTCTCGCGGGTCAGAGTTCGGCCGAGCCGTACCGACGCCGTACGTTGCCATGACATCCACGACGTTCCGGCTTTCCGAATTTGCCACTGGCAAAAGGCCTGGAACTTGGCCGTCGGCGGCGCTGCTGTCACCGCCAATGGCACCAACATTCCCCAAGCCGCCAGCGCTGAGTGACTGTGCGAGTTCGTCTGGGCTTCCCAGCGGGAGTTGCGACGCGCCGCTTGAGAAATCTTCTTCCATTTGAGAAAGCTGTGCGCGCTGCACCACACCGGCGCCGCCCCGCCGCGGTCCACTCGGGGCGTTCAGCTCATCGGGTGCTGGAGAAGGCCGCACTCCTGGCCCACGCTGCGGCCCCGGCGCTCCTTCTTCTTCGCTGTCCGGCGTTTGCAAAACATTGCATCCTCTTTCGGACTGCGGATCGCACACGCTTGCGTTCTGCATGTTCCGATTGCGCTTCTGCCTCGCCGCCGCAAGCTCTTCCTCCTGAGCCTGCGCTAGCCATTTCGTCCGCTCTTGCACCAGCAGTTCGTGTTCCTTCGCTGCTTGGGATTCCGGATTCAGCTTGGGGACCAAGTATCCGTATTTCTGAACCAGGAGTGTCGCGACCGAGCGGAACTGAGTATCCATTTCGAGCCGATCGAAAATGGCATCATCCATCAGATCGCCATCGCTGATGATCTGCCCATGTCCCGTCGCATCCTTTGCTACCCACCTCTTCAGTTCGACGAGTAGCCCCGTATCTTTCAGCAAAACTGCCTTGATATCCGCTGCCGAAGCCGCCACGCGACTCAGATTTTCACGCCCGAGTTCCGAGCTCTGGACCACGCCGGAAGAGGTCGAAGGGCGCTCTTGCGAACGCATGGGCACGCAGGCGAATGCGGAAATGAGAGCCAGACCGAGTAGCGTCACGCCCCGCGCAGACCGAAAGCCAAACTTAGTTGGCACATTTCGCAAACCACAAACTCTCATTGTTGCCACCTCGGCGTGAGCTGCGTCTTCCCACGAAGCGCGCCCAACACGCCGGCTTCAGAAGCCTCAATCTCGTTTGATTGCACCTTCAGCGACGCCCAATAGAACATGGAACTGTTGCGGTCTGAAGACACGGCGATGACCTTCATTTGCGGGTAGCTTTGCAGAATCGAATGGCATGCTTGCGGCAAGCGATTGAATTTCTCGAGTGCCACGATCAAAAAGTCCGGCCGCGTTTTCTCCACTGCGCTAGCCAGCTCGGCCTCGTCTTGCACTTCGCCGACGATCTCGATGTCCGGCTGCTCTGAAATAGTCGCAACCATCAGCTCCCGCATCAGCCGGGGCCGATTGGCTACCAGTACTCGTATGGGTTTCATCGCTTGTTCTGTCGTCACAAACCACCCCGTTGCACGCTAAAGCATTTCGATTTTTAAGCTGGTTCCCCGGCCCCCATGGTCGCGATATTTCGCACTGCGTTCAGAATTCCCTGCTCCGAAGGTTCTATTTCACTCGAGTGAATATCAAACGATGCCCAGTAAAAAACACTGCAATTCTCCTGCGACGCTACGGCGATAATCCGCAACTCGGGATGATCCCGGAGAAGCGTGTCGCAAAGTTGCGGGCGCTTCGAGGGCTCATCCAGCGCAATCACCAACAGGTCCGGCGCAATTTGACGCACCCGCTCCGCTATCTCCGCCTCGTCAGCAACTTCGCCGACGATCTCAATACCGGGCTCATCGGCCAGAGTTGAAACAATCAGCTCTCGCATGAGCTTCGGGCGATTAGCCACAAGAACGCGAACCGACCTGGGCATGGCGCACGTACCCCTCAGTGCGGACAATTCTCCTGGAATGTGAAAAAAAAATGAAGGCTCAATAAGGCACTGCCGGGGAAGCTAGTGCACTAAGGTGAGTAGCACTAAATAGCAGCGGCGAAAGTACCTATACGGTACCAATGTCTTTCTCGGAGGTGTTTTGAAGAAGGACACAGCGCCCTTGCGACGAACCTATACATCAGCGGTATTCGTTGACAGGATAAGTGACTAGGAATAAACTCTTACCCATCTATTTGTTCGGTCAAAGTAAGGTTAGCGTAGATCATCGTACGGCCAGGAGAACTGTCAAGATTGACGGTTATCCTTTTACTCAGAAGTGCGCCACGAGAGCAGAGGGGGGGCTCTCGCCCTATGCAGATCAGCGACAGACAATTGTCTTCACCGACCAAAGTTTACGTTTTAGCTGAAAACCGGCTCCTGCGCCAGACGCTGGTGCGCCTGTTCCGCAAGCGCAGCGATATTGAAGTTGTAGGTGACGCCTGCTGCTCCGACTCCGCAGTCGAAGACATTGTTTCTGCCAAGTCTGACCTTCTCCTCCTGGATTGCTTCGACACAAACCACACGTCGGAAGATTGGCTGGCTCGCCTTCAAGAATCCATTCCCGAGATCAAGATTGTCTTGTTCGGGATGAATGAAGATCCCGACTTCTTCCTGCGAGCCGTCCGCCGAGGTATAGCAGGCTATGTCTTAAAAAGCGCCTCCGCAGCCGACTTGCTAGATGCAATCCGCACCGTGGCTCAGGGCGAAGCCGCCTGCCCCCCCAAATTCTGTAAGGTATTGTTCAAAAGCGTAGCGGCTGCGACTATCAAAGCTGGGGACGGACGCGCCACAACCCAATTCGACCTCACCCAGCGCCAACGACAGCTAATGTCCCTGGTCGCAATGGGCCTAAGCAACAAGGAAATCGCTGCAAACCTGAACTTGTCGGAATTCACCGTCAAGAACCACATCTACCGAATAATGAAGCAAGTGGACGCACAGGACCGCCACGAAGCCGCCACTTTGATTCGGACGGGCAACTGAACCGAATAGACGACACGGCATTTTGATAGATGCGGATTAGTCGTGAACCGCACCGCATTCAATCGCTGCGAATTGCGCGGCCGTCGCGGTCAGTGCAATCGTCTGTACAGTCACCGAACTCGCTGTCTTTTCTGTGACACCCTGGATCACCGGAACACCAGATGTGATGCTAGTCCCCGTGCAGCCCGTCAGCGTATATCTGGTATCAGTAAAGGCCGATGGCCAAGTCACTCTAACGGTGCAAGTAGCCCCAACTGAAGCAGCAGTGATGCATCCGGACATGCCACGCCTAGCTTGCACACCTGAGTCCAATGTCCCGGTGTTCAGCAGCGAATTATCATTGAACAGCAGGATGTCGCTGGTGCTTTTGGACAGGTCCAAGTTTCCGCAATTGCTGTGATTGCGCCAACGGATTACGTCGCCATCTGCGAGATTGACGACTCCACCCAACGGGTTATCAGCCCTGGGCGTGATTAAAGATCCCTGGAAGGTGTTCGCGTTCACGCTATTCCTACTATATTTAGGCCGGTTCCACGGCGGAACTTACCTCCTCCGCAAACTAAGTCAAGACCAAAGCCCTTCAATCCATCATCGTGAGCAGCAACACTGTTCAGGTCAATTTCTAAACCGAAGGCATTATTTTTGTAGGAGCTGTACGTAGTGTTTAGATCCATACTCCAGACTGGCCGGTCGCTTCCAGCCGAGCGGGTTGGCATTAATCGAGAGCCCTATCGGTCCGCTGAAATTGTTCGATTCGTAGCTGTCATTCGCCCCGGCATGGAAGCCCATATAAACATGACTATGTTGGAACGGAATTGCGCCTTCTATAAATCCCTGATCATTCACAAATCGCGTATCCAAGACCAAGGCACCGTTTGGCGGCTTGCTCCAAAGAGATGTCCTTGTGGTGTTCGATGGGATAAACGTGATGCCAGGAACGCTCACTCGTGTGAACCGGCGGTTACAATGGTTGATTCCTGTCAGGCCAACGTTTTTGATTCCGTCGATTGTGCAAACGTTATTGGTTATGGCAAAACTCCTGCTTGCGTTTGCGCGTTGCTGCCAGCTAAGGCATGGTTGTTCGCCAAAATTTGCTCCAAGCGGCTGGTCGGCAGCGCTCCAGTAATGATTTCGGAAGATGAGGCTTGTGAAGGGAGAGTTCCCACGCCAGCGGACTTCATCCCTGCCGCCGGTAAATGATCGGATGTATTATCCGCTGAGCTTTTGAAGCCTCCGCAGACTTGGGGGAACGATCATTTCGAAGATGTTCACCGATCACGCATCTTCCGATGACGTGAACCAACCGGTCGATTCTGCAATCCGAGGCGCTGTATGAGGAATTCACGCGGCGGCTACTGCTCGAAACAGCTAACGCTTCCGCGCGGCCGCAGTGGAAGGCGGAGTCGTTCTTCCGGCGCTACGCTGGGGATTGACTTGCTCACCCCGCCCGTTAATGGTCCAAGCGGACTTTTTCCGAGCAGGGGACAGCATCTTGCGCCGTCGCCGAAGAATTTTCTTAGATTTTGTTCAATCTTGGGCATGTGGATGGCCGACGACTGAAAACTCGATATCCCACTGCTGCGGAGCGCCAGGTGCGAAAGACAGACCGTGCGTTGCCTCCAGGATCAGATGCATGGGAATCGGCCCGCGATCCCCGCGGCCCAACGGATCATCACCCGTAGCAATGGCAGAGATTTGAACCGGCCAATCGGATCGAAGAACGCGAATTTCTAGTGTGCCTTGCCTTGTTATCAGCCGATCACTCCTCACATTGCTTGCCGCGGAGGTCTCGATGCGATCCGACGAGGTTGGCACCGCCATCCACAGACGGCGAACCATCACTGCTTTGGATGGCGTGATGACTTCCGACCGACGAAGACCGTTCTTTGTGAGCAACCAGGTAACTTCCGTCACCAAACCCGGGTCGAAGGTTTCACCCGCTTTTGCTCCGACCACAACCCATCGCTTCCATAGGGCAGTGACACTTTTCCCACTCGAGGATGGATGAATTTCGTCTGCGCCATCCGCTGCAGCGATTGTGGTTCCGTCGTCCAGCGTAACGAATGGAAGGAGGCAGGGATAGATTTTCTCGACCGGCGCCGCAAAACCGAGCAGGCCGTGCGGAGCTGGCTCATAGTCGGACGTGGCGCCGCGCGGCCCTGTTGCGAACGGCAAAGCAAAATGCAGTTCTCCTTGGCGAACTACCCATACGCCAAGCTTTCGCGTTGAGTCATTGCGGAAATAGACGAAGCGCGCGACGTCGCCCAGAGTCGGGTGCGAAGAAAAGGTGACAATATTTTCCTTCGCAAGCACATTCATAAATTCTTTATGAGCGCCGATGACCTTCGCAAGAAACGTGGTGGTTTGCTGCCACTCGCGCTCTTTGGTGATGTAGCTGTAATCGCCTCGGCCAAACGCAAAGACAGAGAGAAGGTGCGTCTCGTCCTTGAAATCATTACGCAGCCAGCGCCACGCGGCGTAGTATGCCGAAGCAATCTGCGGGAGGGGCGCCGGGCGGAACCGTGGATATTTGCCGACGAACGCGGCTATCTCCATCGTATCCATATAGCTGATCGCCCCGAGGCTGCGTCCCCAGGAGTAACCATAACCATCCGGAGTCAGAAGGTCCCACCAAAGCCGCATCTGTTCTCTGAGCGAGGGCTCGATGGCCTTCATAATGTCGAAGCGACCCGCTGTCTCGGCGGCTTCATAGACAGCTCTCGCGTACTCGTTTGAATATCTGTCATACCTTCCGGTGGGAAGAGCATCGTCGGCAAAGAGCGCTCCACTGGTGAATTGCTGGGCGGCGCGGCCCAGTAAGTCATCCACGTAGGCGCGATCCGTAATTAAGCCCACCTGGAAATCGATGGCTGCAATCCGCGCAGCCACTCCAAAATAGTTTTCTGGAAGGTGGATTACTCTGTGTGTCTTGAGATCGTAAAAGCGGCCGGGGTCAAGAAGAGACTTCCACGCCAACCTCTCAGCCGGCGACAGGCTTTGCCACAATGCATTGTGATTGAGATCCCTTCCAAAGTGCTGCAGCGCGAGGGCAGCGTAAAGCTGCGCCCAAGTTTTGCCGCCTTGACGCAACTCGATGAGGCCCATTTGGGCAATCATGGGAACGACATCGCGCCCCGCAACTGTTCGCGTCCCGGCAAAATCTGAATACGCGGCGAGCGTCCGTGTAAATGTTCCCCAAGAAAACTCCCCGATTGTTAGCGCCCCGACAACGCGGTCCGGGGGCGGATTGAGTGTCTTGATGTCCTCTACGTGTGCGGCAATTTCGCGTGAGAGAAACTCGCGAATTTCTTTGTCCAGGTCTACCGTCTTGATCAAAGCAGAATTCTGAGATGATTGACCCAAGCCCAGGCCCGGAACGCCCAACAGTCCCGTCGCGCCAAGCGCAATGATTCGAATAATGTCCGTTTTCTTGGCGCGCACCAAAGTCTCCTTCTCAAACGCTCTGGCAAAACTCCCGGGTCTTCAGCGGCAAAGAAACGCAGCGAGCCAGCATTTACTCGGTCAAGCGATGTAATCTTCACGGCAGGGTGTGAAAACATCGATAACGAGCGAGTCTTCCAACGCGGAAGCGCCGTGTTCGACTCCGCCACGAACCACAAAACTGTCACCGGCCCTAACATCGAATGTTTTCCCCTGGCAAGCCACTTTCAAGCGTCCGCGAACCACGTAGACAATCTGGTCGTGGGGGTGGCTGTGAGCACTGCCCGCCCAGCCTTGTGACATTCGGTGCTCGGCGAGGAAGAGTTTATCGTTGTAGGCCATCACCTTCCGTGTCAGACCCGGCTCGGGCCGTGACTCTCGCGCTGCCTCATGTTGCACCACCACCAGATCGGGAAACATCTCCGCTTGTAGACTCATTGCAATCCTCCGATTCGCTCACCGCAATGCGACTGCTTCACCGAGCCAACCAGCCGCCATCAACCACCAAGACATGCCCGTGAACGTAATCGCTTGCTGCGGAAGAAAGAAATACTGCCGCGCCGGCGAGATCTTCCGCATTGCCCCAGCGGCCCGCGGGAATCCGCTCGAGAATCTGGCGGCTGCGAACGGGGTCGCTGCGGAGCGCGGATGTATTGTCCGTGGCCATGTAGCCGGGAGCAATCGCGTTCACGTTGATCCGTTTGGCTGCCCATTCGTTCGAGAGCGCCTTCGTAAGCTGGGCGACGCCACCCTTGGCTGCGGCGTAGGCGGGCACAAGGATACCGCCCTGAAATGAAAGCAAAGAGGCAATGTTCACGATTTTTCCCGGTGTCCCTTGCTTCAGCATCTGCCGGCCAGCAAGCTGCGAGAGACAAAAGACGGCGGTAAGGTTGACGGCAATCACTTCGTTCCAATAATCAGCGGAGAACTCCGCGGCAGGTGCACGCCGGATCGTGCCTGCGTTATTGACGAGGATGTCGATGGACCCAAACTGGGCAACGGTTTGTTCGATCAGTCCAACGCAAACCGCTGAATCTGTGACGTCGCCCGCAAAATAAAACGTCTTTCTACCCAGTGCGCGGATCTCGTCGCAGGCGTTTCCCGGTTTCGGGTCGCGGCCGTGGCAGCCGACATTCGCTCCGGCTTGCGCCAACGCAATGGCAATAGCTGCGCCGAGCCCTTTGTGCGAGCCGGTGACCAAGGCACTCTTGCCGTTCAAGTGGAAAGCGTCGAAGCTCATCGTGGTGCGCTCACTTGAGCGGGACGCTAGCGCGCCGGAGTTTGAGAACACCACAACGCGACGATCCGTCTAATTCGGCGCCGATCTTGGGGATTTGCTGGTCCATGTATACAGGCTGGCATCAAAGTCGCGCCTATTTCGCTTTTCCAGCATCCAGTCCTGAACCACCTACAGCGAATCCTGGCTGGACGTTTACCACCCCGAACTGCCGGTCCTCGACTTCGCGATGTGCCGCCATGGCCCATAGAAACGCGATACGATGCCCGGGCACAGAAACGTTGGGATGATAACCGCTTGGCATCAACACGGCGTCGCCGTCGCGCACTGCCGTTATCAACTCCGGGTACTCGGTATCGTTGTACACAAGTTGAATGCCATAAGCCGGCTCCGGCATGTCGAAGTACACGTAAATTTCTTCCAGCATTTTCGCGTGCTCATGCGGCGGCCAACTAGTCCAGTTCCCGGGATCGGAGTAGGTGAAACCGGCCACGAGCCGGCCAGCTTCCACGTTTTTGGCGATGAGCATGCTCAATTCGCGTGATGAACCAGGGCCGCCGGTCACAAACTTTAAACCGGGATCTTTTTGAACCTCAGCGTACCGCACCACCTTCAAGGGGTATGTCCCCGTGACATCCGAGGAAAATTCAGCGAGGTCCACGGAATTGCTCGTCGATATTTCAATCGACGAGTCGCGCGGAATGTAAATCGCATCGAATTTACCAATCTCGAATGCCTTCCCTCCCACCTTCACGGTGGCATTCCCTGATAAACAAAGCAGCCCAGTCTCGCGGTTGCCATTGGAAAACGTAACCGAAGGCTTGGAGGAATTGAGAATGATACGGCCGTAGCACAGGTGGCGCATCGTGCTGTTCTCGGGAGTGACCGCGAGGTGACGTCCCGTTTGGCCATTCGTTTTACGAAAAACCATCTTTTCCATAGCCACCTCAATTTGCGTGCTCATGAGTTACTCCTTTTGACTGCATTGCGGGCTTGTCGACACCACTGGCTCGGGCTTAGGGAGGATGTAACCGCCACGGTGAAAGCCGGAGCGGAAATCGGGTTTCCGCTCCGGACGTTTCCATCAGAAATTGAACCTTAAACCGAACTGAACGTTCCGCGGGTTGCTGGCACTTCCGAAGCTTCCGAAGTTGCCGGAGCCGACAGTCAAGGTCGCGTTACCGAGGCTACCCAGCGAATAGTTTGCTCGATTAAAGATGTTGAAGAAGTCCGACTGGAACGTGAGTCCCATATTTTCTCTCGGCAATTTGAAGGTCTTACGCAACGATAGGTCCGTTACGAAAATATAGGGCCCCGTGAAGGCGCCCACCCCGCTCGTGCCGGGGCTGATTGCAGAAGGGTTCGCGAAAGCCGCGGGATTGAACCATTGGCCCGGCGCGGTTGGGTCCAGTGATACGCCCGCGACCCTATTAGCGCGCCTCCCGTTCACTGTGGTTCCGCCAAGCGAGGAGTTCGCTAGGATGGTAATAGGTGGTCCAGATTGGGCCCGCGTTATGCCGCTAAATTCCCAGCCGCCCAGTGCAGTGCCGACAAACCCACCCCGACGGCGGAACAAGGGAGATGCATAGACGTAAGTGGCCGCGACAACATGCCGGCGGTCAAAGTCCGCAACACCGTAGTTGTAGCGTCGATCGCGCCAATTGTCGGGGTTCGCGGTCAGAGAGCTAGAGTCGGTCAGGGTCTTCGACCACGTGTAACTGACCGTGCCCATGAAGTCTCCCTTTCGCTTCGTTGCGTAAACCTGCAGGCCGTTGTAGTTGGCAGTGCTGTCGCTGAGGTACATCCGAATGGATGTATATCCCGTAAATGGACGCAGCCGGTTTAGGGCCAGCGGAGTAGGAAGCGCCGCATTGGCCTGAAGCTGCGCGAAGGTCGGAAGATTAATATCCGGCTGACGCAGTATATGACGCTGCTCGTTGCCTACATACGACACTTCTAAGAGAACACCCCACGGCATCTCGCGTTGTACGCCCAGGCTGTAGCTGGTGGTCCGTGCAAGCGTCAAATGAGGATCAATCGCCGTCACGGATAACAGGGAAGCAGCACCGGGTGTACCACCCGAGGGGTTCGACAAATTGCCGCTTTGAAAAGTCGAGGATTGGATAAACGGCGGGACGTTGAGCTGGGAGAAAATGATATTCCCCTCAGGTTTGTCGTAGAAGAGACCGATGCCGCCGCGAATCGCTGTCCGGTCGTTCGCGAATGGCGAGTAGGAAAAACCGAAGCGCGGCGCGAATAGATGCTCCACGTCATAGAAGCCGCGCGGCGCACCGGCCGGCACAGCGAGCACGCCGGGGCTGTTTCCGTTAGGCACCCGGCCCAACTGGTCTCCGGGCACGCCGTCGCCTGCACGCACTAAGCCATTAAGGCGATTGCCGCCTTTCGTCGTATCGATGCCGTTCCCGTTCGCGGTAAGGGTGACCTCCTGCGCCGGGTCGAATAGGCTCGGGTCAAAGCTAACAATGTTGTTTGCCTGCGTGTAGGTCGGTCCGGCGTGTTGATATCTAAGGCCGAACTCGAGGCTGAGCCGGCGAGTAGCTTTCCACGAGTCGTAGACATACGCTTCCACGTCCGTGAACCGGAAGTGTCCGATCGGATCATCGGACGCCTCTGTGTACGATTGAAAGTTTCCCAGCAAGGCGTCCGCAAAGGCTGTGCCTGTCGTGTTTGCGTTCGCTGCGCTGTTGTTAAAAGCAACTTGGCCGTTATATCTGGAACGGCCGTTCTGGTCCTTACGGTTACGAACCACCAAAACTCCCGCTTTGAAAGTATGAGGTCCTTTCTGCCACGTGATGTCGTCCGCTGGCGCGATATCTACCGTGGGGGACAAGAGTGAAAAATCGGGACCCTGTGTGCCGGAAAATCCTGGTAGCCCGCCTCCGGCGGCAAAACTGAGGTCAGGAATTCCATCGGGGAATCGTCCTCCCGGGAACAGTTGGGGGAAAGCAAAGCCATAGGTGGCTCGCTGCCAGTTGACACCCGCCGGAGGAATACGCTGACCGTTCCAAGAGGCGTTAATCTTCGCTGTGTTTACGATTTGTGGGGTGATGAACCACACCTCACCGAGTTGAATGCCATACCCCGGACGAAACCGGTGAGTAGGAGTGGTAGGCAGAACGCCAGCGTCGACAAAGGTCCCGAAACCATCAACGAGGTCGAAGTTGTCGTGCAAGTAGCGCCCGTAGAGATTGTGCTTATCGTTGAGGTGATAATCGAGACGGACGATGTCCTGTCTCCAGTTGAATGGGTTGTTAGGCTGGAAGGTCGCCGTAAAGCCGATCGTGTCACCCGCGGCATTCTTGATCGGGGATAAACCACTGGCCAGCGCCGTCATCGTCGAGTAGATCTTGGCAATCGCCTGGCCATCGATTGTAATTGGCGTGTTGGGATCAAGATCGAGACGGTTGCCGGGAATGGGGACAGTGGGTTTGCCCGGCTCGTGGAGTTGCACGCGGCTAGCCGCTGGCAATGCGGGATTGAGTAGTGCGCTAAAGTCTCCGCCGAGCTCCGCGACCGTGGGAACAGTCCTTGTTTGCGGGGACGCAGTGACGCGTATCCTCTTCCATTCCTCCCCCGCAAAGAAGAACAACTTGCCGCGCTTTATGGGCCCGCCAACATCCCATCCGAAGTCGTTGAATCGCAGCGGGCCCTTCAGCGCGCCAGGGGCAGGGTTCCGCGCATCAAGTTTGTCGTTGCGAATAAATTCAAAAACGCTGCCATGGTAGCTATCACCTCCGCTCCGCGTCACGACGTTGATCGAGGCGCCGGAGTTGCGCCCGTATTCTGACGAAAAATTCGACGACTTGATGGCGACTTCACGAATAAAATCAATGCCGACGTTGTTGACTTGGCTGGCGTTCGAGCCTGAATCCATGTTGAAACCGCCATCAACGGACAGAGCGTTCGAGTCGGGGCGATTGCCATTGACGGACTGATTGTTGATGGCCAAGCTGGTGGTCAAACTAAGTTGGTCATCGACAGTGAGGGCCGTACCGGGTGTAAGAGAAAGTAACTGCATGTAGTTCCGCGCGTTCAACGCGACGCTTTGCACCTGCTTCGAATCAATGGTTCGCGCCAGTTCACCGGAAGTTGTATTGATGCTTTCTGCGACCGCCGCCACTTCTACCAGTTGCGATACGGCGCCAATTTGCAGGGCGACATCTATGGTGAGGCGGGCGCCAGCCACCAAATCATTCCCAGTTTTCTTGACTGTCTTGAAGCCGGGTTGCTCTGCAATCACACTGTATACGCCAACCGGCAGGTCGCTGGCCACGTAGTAGCCGTTAGGATCCGTCGTCGTGTGCCGGTCGAGCTTCGTCTCTTCGTTGATGATTGTGATCTTTACTCCGGAGACTGCGCCGCCTTGGGAATCTGTGACGGTTCCAGTGATACGCCCGAAGATGCTCTGGGCTGCTGCCGGACCGACCAGCCACGTCGTCAACAAAACGGCGAAAGCAAATACTGCCGTCTTTAATACAAGCCTGAGAACCTGATGGGCCCGAACAACTTGATTTGAATTGGACGGTTTACTTCTCACGAGGACACCCCCTTCGTAAAAATAGAATCCGAAGCCTTGCGTACCACATTACGAGACCCCATCTCACTCGCATTCCGGCACTGAAAAAAGCCCGGCTTTCGCCGGGCGGTTAGCAGATTCCGCTTATCCCGCTGCTTTGCGCACCACTTCGAGCGGCGCACCCTCGTAGCCCAACTCCTTGGACAGCTCACCAGCGGCCTGCATCATGACCCGGCCGATCTCCGGAATCCGCTCCTTAGTGATGCGGAACGCCGGCCCTGAAACACTCATCGCCGCAACCAGTTTTCCCGAATGTCCACGTACTGCAGCGCTGACGCAGCGAAGCCCTTCCTCCTTTTCTTCATCGTCGATGGCGTAGCCGCGCGAGCGCACGGCCTTTAACTCGGCTTTTAGCGCCGTGGCCGTTCTGATCGTATTTTTGGTGATCGGCTTCAACCCCCAGCGGCGTATCACGTCATCGACTTCTTTCTCCGTAAGCTCTGCAAGCATCGCTTTGCCGACGGCCGTACAATACGCGGGCGCGCGGCTCCCCACCGTGCATGCTGTGCGCACGCTCTGTTGCGACTCTACCTTCTCCATATAAAAAACCTGGCCGTCATCGAGAATGCAAAAAAATACTGTTTCGCTAAACTCGTTTTGTAGACGATCGAGATAGGGCCGTGCGCCTGCGCGAAGATCCAGCCCCTCGATAGCTTTGGAACCCAATTCGAACAGCTTTAGCCCTAAGCGATAGCGACCCGTGTCCGGGTTCTTGACCACCAGGCGGTGCTGTTCCAGCACCATCATGAGCCGATGCACGGTACTCTTGTGCAGCTTCAGTTCGATACACAATTCCGCTAGGCTGCACTCGCTTGAGCGATCCGCCAAAATCGCTAGGGCCGCTAAAGCGCGATCGAGAACCTGCACTCGGTACGGAGAGACGGTCGTTGTCTTAGATCGTGGCACGCGTGCCATATTATGAGACCCGCTTCAATTGTCAAGCAAAAAAATGAATGCTTCAAATCGCGGGAACCGGTGCGGTCTCAATCCCGTTCATTTTTGGCATTAGCAGGTCCAAGAGAACGAGGTCTGGCTTCAGCCCAACTCAGTCCGCTGCCGTTGGGTTCGCGCACCTTACCGCTGTATATTGAAATTCAACACCGGCCCCAGAGTATGCCGGATTCCGAGTGTCCTCATTGTCTACGACAGTCCAAAGGTGCGGCACATCGAACGGACTTTCCTCGAGCCCGATGTCATAGCGGGCATTCCACTTGTCCGAGTAGCGCTAATCGGGCACTTGGGGAAATTGAATGCCGATTAAGGCGATCCTCCAAAATATCGACGGCACACTACGCATGAGCAACCTCGTTGATGCTCATGGTGGCCTCAATCGGTGCTTACCGTTTGGCAGCGCGGACGCGGACCAAGGTACCTTGGAGTCTTTTCCGCTGCTGCAGCATGTCGATGCTTACTGCGATGTGGTCTTCAAGCAATCGCAGATGCCTCAGTTTCTCGAAGAGCTTGATCTGTTGATGAATGGGGCTTCCGACCAAGAATCACGGGGCTTATTAGAAAAGGTCCGGAAACTGGCAGTGCAGTGCCGAGACTCAAATCACCTCTTTCTTCGCTTCGTCGGTGACTAGCGACGGTTGTCCGGCATTTGGCTGACTGCTCCTCGAACAGAAATGGAAGAGTCGTAATGGCGAATGACTAGATCATGGCAAAGAAGAATCTCCGGAAGGGCTCGTGGTGGACAACGAATCAAAATGTCCGGTCAGCGGGAAACCCGTTTCCATGAGAGTTGGACTATATGTCGCTGGTAGGCCCTGCACTCGTCCGCTATCTGAACGATTTGTCCGGAAACTGAACAAGGCTAGCTTCGATGGAAATGACTTTTCGCTCTTGCATGATCGGTTGTTCAGCACTTCGCGAGCAGCGCAGTCTTTACGCCCCGCCCCTATTGGCTAAACGGCCTTTACATTTACGCCGCGAGACTCAAAACTCCGCGCCGCTTCGCTTTTCCGAGGACGAAACCCGAGTAATCCGGCTAGGCCCAACAGTCCGATCCATCCCCAATTGCGTGAGTCGAACACTGGTGGCAAGCACAGCAAGGGGCTCGTTCCGTGCACTCACCATAGTTGTCGTCGAGCAAACAATTCGTCCCTGCGAAATGTCTTCCCGTTGGCCCTGAACAGGTACCCAGGTTGTTTTCTCCATTTCTTAAAAAGTTTCGGATTGTTCTTCAGTTGAAGCAATGCAGACGCTATAACCTCCTGTCTCGGCATGTAGGGATGGGTGGGAATAGAAAAGCAGGTCGATTTGCTGCAGCTGTGGGAAATAAGCCGAACGGCTCTGCTATTGAGTAGGAAGCGTTTACCTCCAGCTTTGAGAAAGTAGGTGTCGCCGCGTACTCGTCGCGCTCCAGTGAGCGCCACGATGCGTTTCAGATACATTGCTGCTCGCTGCTCCGAGCAATCGATTCTCGTTCTCGTCCCCAACCGATCAATTAAAAATCTGGCCATCGGCCTTGAATGACTCTCCGTTCTTAACGGCCCACTTATCGAACAGCGTCGGGTCATTTTTGAGCATCAGCAACGCGGTGGCAATTTGCTCGGCGCTAGGCATCCCTTGGTTCGATACGAAAAAGCATGTCTCCTCGTAACGGGATTTGGCTTCTTTCCCTCGAAGCCTCCTGACATATCTATCGCGCACGTGGAATGTGTTTGTACCCACATTCAGGAGGTAACCGTCACCCATCTCGGTGGCATCGGTGAGGACCACGACGCGCAGCAGATAGCTTTGGGCCTGATTTCTAACATTGTCAGGAGAACTGTTTTCAAAGTATTCGAGGAAACCCCGGACCGGGCGACTGTGCTGTGGTCGTTGCGGTAAGATGATTTCCCCAAACAATAGCCGCTGCGAGCCAACAAACACAATTCCCCAGATCAGAACAAGGAATACACACGAGAGAAGGGTTACAGCCACGACTTACACCAAACAACGACCTGTCACAGCCTCTGGCCCGATTAGCCGCCTGCCACGGGATGAACCATTAGCACTTCGTTCTGCTCACGCGTGACCTTCTCGATGCGTTCACCCGTTGCCATGTCAAAAGGCTGTGCTCCGGTCCTCGCTTCGTATTCCGAAATCAGCTTGTTCACTTCGTCCATGTCGGCGGTTGCCGGATCGTATTCGAGAAGCGTGGTATCACCTTGGGATGAACAGGTCTGAATCTTAGCGGTCATGTTTGGTCTCCTGCGGGACTGTCCAGTTGCGGTCTTCTGTGGAACAACAGTCAGCGGGCTTCGAGGTCCCTTCCGCTCATATTGCACCGTTTCTCCGGGTTGTCAATACGCAAGCCTTCCTAAGACATCGAGCAAAACCCCAAGTAGCAGCCGGACACTGAGAACCAGATGTTCGATAAACGGTAAATCAGGCATTGGGCCAAAACCCTTCGCTAGGGAATGACGTAATTGCACCTTTAGTGCGAGGTGATGGTGGATGCTTGTCATGATTCGATTAAGGTTTTTGGCCGCTTCGACTGCGATGCGCTTTCGCTGGCCAGTGGAGCGACTGGTTTGTCATCAAGCCGGAGTGTCCTGAATCAAGAAACCGGGCCCGCCATGCGGAAGGAGTACGCGTAGTAACCGGTGAGCGCGCCCGGCAAATCGATGCGCAAGTTGTCACCCTGTTGGGACCAAACAAGCGGACTCGCATTTCCCAACAGGAAAATCTTCGTGCCGGGCTTCACGGAAAGGGATTTGAACGTGGCCGTGGATGCTTTGGGCTGTCCCAGGAGGATCGCGTACGTTGCAGACTCTTTTTGCGTGAACCGGACAGGAATACCTTCAGCAGTCTCGCCGGCAGCGCGTTTCCAGGGATGAGTTGCATAGATGGCTTCGCCGTTTACCTGCAACCACGCGCCCAGAGCTTTGAGTCGCTTCATTTGGACATCGGG
>WNFS01002610.1_pt1 | contig 19394 bp, 20 predicted proteins | sample 5400141 | NCBI WGS metagenome assembly WNFS01 (sample SAMN13153358, study PRJNA577476) | soil metagenome | isolation source: 60 cm saprolite under Madrone tree | place: USA:California | collected 2016-06-14
CTATCCTTTAATAGTGGGAACGGCTATCAAGGGGGTCAACGGGTTGAGTATCACCGGGAGTAGGAAAGTTGTTCTGCCTTCATGTCTGTGAGGAGATTCCAGCGGGCCGCGGTGGGAGAACGATGCTCACGCACCCATGCTCTTTCAGTTTGGGTCATCGAGTCATGGCAGAAGGTGTCCTCTTGCGAAAGGCGCGCCCTTTCCAAGATATCTAAGCACTGCCGAAGCTTCGTTGAGCCATGGCGGTCGTTCTTGCCTTCCGCCAGTTCACGCGCCAGGGAGACCACGAAACCCAACCGGTTTTGCCGCTGATGCACTTGGCGTTCTGTATCAACCAATCCCAGTCCATGTCCATGTAGGTCAGTGCCAACCAGGGCAAACCCTCGAGAACCCGGGCATCGAGATCCGGTTCACCCAGTGCGTCCAGCAACACTTCATCAGGCTTCGGCGTCATCGTTGCTTTGAGGTAGGAAAAGTCTGGATAACCAAGGGTTCCAAGCTCCGCGGCAAAGTCTCGCTTCTGTATTGGTCCAGTCATGCTCGCTTCCATAGACCGAAAAGTCGCAGCTGATTTGCTGTTTTGACCTGTAACTAGCCCAAATCCGTTACCGGTAAAGCCCGAAACCCGTTACCGAGTGGATAACTTTTGGAAGTGCGGCATACCACCGCGCCGCTGGCAATCCGTGAGTTGCCGACCACATTGCGGACAAACTCCAAATTGACGGTATCGCCCACAGTCGGTACTTCATTCCACTTCACTTCATAAAGTTCCAATTTCCCAGCTGCATCGACAACGAAGTCCACTTCACGCGTGCGGTCGCGCCAGAAGAACAAGCTGCCCACGCGTCCCGCACGTCGTTCCCTGGCTCGCAGTTGGGCAAAGACGAATGTTTCCCAAACCGCGCCTGCTGCCGGTGACTGGCGCAGATCCTCTACGTTGCGGATGTTCAGCAATGCACAAAGCACGCCTGTATCGGACACGTAGAGTTTGGGACTCTTCACGATCGACTTCGTGCGGTTCGAAAACCAAGGCTCAAGGAGTACGACCTGCCCGGAAGCCTCCAGCACGGACAGCCAATGGTTGGCGGTGCTCGGAGAGATACCCACATCCCGCGCCAAATCCGCCTTGTTCAACAGATTCGCAGAACGGAGGGCACAAGCACGCAAAAAGCGCTCGAAATCACGCAAGCTACCAACGTTGGCCAGCGAGCGTACATCGCGTTCCAGGTACGTGGCGAGATACGAATTATAGAAAGTAACGTGATCGATGTCGGGATCTGCGTGCAGTTCAGGGAATCCTCCTTGTACGATCGCGTTTTTGGGCGTGGTCTGTGGCAGGGCAGCTTGGATCTCCGCCAAGGAAAGCGTCTCCAGTTCCACAATGTCTACCCGCCCGGCCAGTGACTCAGACACACTCTTCATCAAGGTAAACTTTTGTGAGCCGGTGAGAAGAAACTGCCCATGGCGGTTCCGGCTCGCATCCACTACCACCTTAAGGTATCGAAACAACCCTGGCGCGTACTGCACTTCATCGATGATGACTGGCGCCGGGTGCTGCCGAAGGAAGCTTTGTGGCTCCTTTTCCGCTTGTTCGGCTTCGGTTGGAAGATCCAGCGATACGAATTCGTGTTGGGGAAATAGCCGTCGAAAAGTAGAAGTCTTGCCGGTCTGGCGCGCGCCCGTTAGCACAACAACGGGACGGGTCCGGGCAGACCGGTGCAAACGGGGCTCAAGATCACGAGGAATCCACATATGCTAAATATCCAATACGATTGTATATTTTGCACAACAGCTTTTCCATCACTCTAACGTCAATAGAAAGAGAGGCTTGCGTGCTTTCGCCTAGCCGTCACATTTCGCCGCTAGTTCAACTGCAAGCACGATTTTCTTGAGATCGACCAGATTGTCGACTTGAGAGAGCGCATTGAGTCGTAATGAGCGGAGAATAGGAACCAATGTTTCGGGGCCAACTCTGTCCAAGGCTGCCTCCAGGCGCCGCAAGCCCCGTTCCGCGGACTGCATCTGCGCCAACACCTTGCGTAGGACATCGGTGTCATGAATTTCTGTCGGACTCCATGCCCTGGCAACACGTCTCAGAATCCCGCGATAGAGACGTTTGCCCAACGGTTCTGCCAGCGGTTCGATCTGGCGAACCAAGGCGCACAGTTCTTCAGGACTCTCGTGGCGCCCATGTGGCCTGGGCACGTTATCGGAATTTCCACCGGAAGGAGAATTCGCAACTATGGTGGTCCCTTCCTGGCCAGGCCTCAGGCCCTGACGCCAACCCTGCGGTGTCGCCCAGCCGAACGGCTTGGGAATGCTCTTAGGTCTCTTTCGCTCGTCGAGGTCGACCCACACTCCTGAGAAGTGGTACAGGTACCGACCCAGGCCAAAGCAGGAGCAAGCCCGCTTGAAAGCCTGCGCTTCTGCGCTCGTACCCGCATTGTCGTCGTCCGCCCACTCCTCTCCTGTCGCCGAGTGGGAACCGAGACCAAAGATCGTCAGCTCGCATGTCACGAGGATCTTGGCAACGATCGTCTGGTCCTTGCCTCGCTGGAAGTTTGCGCTGGTATGGATCGCGTATTTCCGCGTCCAGCCCGCGGGGGTAACCTTCTTTGAACAGTTCTTGGACCTTCTGAGAGGCAAATGGTGGCGTCGCGGGTACATCCAGCACGTCTGCCGCCGCAAGAGGTCCTGTGGTTTGACTGGACTGACTGACTGCAGCGCCATTTGCGTGTCCATTCGCAGGGCTCATGATTTTCTCCTATTCGGTTCATTTCTGAACTACTGAGGTCTGGGTGAGTCCCCTCAAAAAGGGATATCCTCGTCCGTGATTTCGCCAGACCCGGCATCGTCAGGCTCACGCTGTTCGCCGCTGGTGGCGTGTCCCTGTTTCGAGTTGCCGTTCTCTCGCGAGCCCAGTAGTACGAGGTCGCGAGCCACGATCTCCGTCCGGTACTTCTTCTCGCCGCTCCGCCGGTCCTCCCAGCTTGAGGTCTGAAGCTTCCCCTCGATATACACTTTCGAGCCCTTGGACACATATTCGCCAACGATCTCGGCGAGCCTCTGCCAGGCGACAATGTTGTGCCACTCTGTCCTGTCCTGCCACTCGCCGCTTTTGTTCTTGAAGCGTTCATTGGTGGCAATGCTGAATTTCCCAACCGGGACACCACTCGGCGTGTACTTGACTTCGGGATCCGCACCTACGTTTCCGACGAGGATCACTTTGTTTATGCTTTTCGGCATTTTGTTCTCCAATCATCAAAGGGTTCCTGAGGATGCCCCGAGAAGTCGTGGGCATGGTCAGTGGGGAAGTGGGAGGGACAGGAGTACGTTCAGCTCTTCTCAACCGATCTGGCAAATTAGTCTTCAAGTCTGATTGAGGAAGCGGACGGGCGACTGGGTCTCGTTTTTGGAGCGGGGAGGACGAGTGTTCCTGCTACGGGTTCAGCAGAGGGAATCGCAGAACCTCGCTTCAAGCCGCCGGAAGGGTGGGATGCTTCGACGCCGACTCGATGATTTCCCGACATCTTCGTTCTAGTAGTCGGGCCAGGATCTCCGAATCATTAGCGGCATCAACTGGATCACGAGACAATGCCGAATGCAGAGCGGCTTTGAGCCAAAAGGAAGCGGCCGGGTCCGCAAGGACTTCGTCGATTTCCGGCAGATCGCTTGCTTCAAATGGTTCGTTCATCGCAATACGTCAGGCAGCACCGAAATCAACACGCTCTCGATTTGTTCGCTCGGCGGGCCCAGTGACCTCATTTGCAGCGTCCGCGGCAACGGGCTTCGGCTCGAGGAGATGGCAGTGCCGGCAACCTGTACACGCAACGGCAGACGTCAGTCGCGCCGCTGCTGTCTGAAGTTCGCGCGGCAAGGTGACTGTCTCTCCGCTCCGGCTGTAGAAAACGGGGCAGACTGCGCCTCTGAAGGCTGCATCCTTCCCCCAAAGCTCCATCTCCAGGCTCCCTCTACGTCCGTAGAAGAGGATCGAACTTTCGAGCCGCGGCCTTTGCTGGTTTGCGGAACTCGCGAGAATGTGCCGGGTGATGAGTAAGTCATACGTCCGTTCAATGCGCAGCATCTGTAAACGCACGAGCACCGGGGCAACCACGATTGCGTGCACGCCATTGACACCAATGCTGTCGATGCGCTGCAGCCAGGAGAGAGGGGCGCCTTGTTCGTCTACAAAACTCGAATAGGCCCCCAGTTCGGCCACCGCTCCTCCCGATTCCACGCCGCGAAGGACGTACCTCTTCGCCAGGTGCTGGTGTTCAATCGAGATGGATGGCTGGCAGTAAATGCCGGCGCTGCGGAGATGCTTTAAGGTGACCGCCGGGAAGCGCAAACCCTGCCGGGCCAAAAGCTCTCGATGATCCCCCTGATGCCCCTGAGTTGTTGCCACATTCTTCATATTCAGCCAGCCTTCCTGACTCGAATTGGTTGCCCTAATGCGGCGCGAATCATTTCGCGCGGGCAGCCAGCCCAGCACTTGTACTTGCGCGGGTCGGCGACCGAGATCGCCAGGTTGTCCCCGCCTCGATCTCGTCCCTGCTCCGCGCAGGACGGGCATCGCGCCCAATAATTTCCCGAACGTTTGCGCACCGGCCGAACATAGTCGAGAATCCGGAATTCCCGCCGCGCGGGATCGTAGGGCGGCAGCACAACCGTCTGTCGCGGCCGGAATTCCTGCGGCATCTCCAGGCCATCAACGAAGGCCTCCATCTCCGCTTCCGTGATCTTCTTGAGCCGTTCCAGGTAATCCAACTGCGCATCGAGTTTGTAGTCGGCCCCGTAGAACCAATACCGTCTCCCAACGGCGCGATGGATGCCAAGCGGCCCTCTGATCCCGTTTCCGAATTCATCCGGTCCCAACTCGTCCTGGCGCGGAAATACCTCGATTCCCTCCGCCAGTCCTGCTCCTCCTTTCACCGGGACTCTCAACCGACGGGCGAGGTTATAGATGTAAATTCGGCAATGCCGCGCCAGCAGTGGTTTCGCGGCAAAGATCCAGAGATGAGCGCCGCGGCGGGACTTCTCAAGCGCAGCCTCAACGCCATCCTGGCGCAACTCCCATTGCAGCTTGAGCAGGTCGTCGAGTGCATTCCCGTAGTCGGCGTCTATTGCCACCCACTTCGAGCGCTGTGTCGCCGGGTTGAGTGCGGCATAGAGGCCAACGGTCAGGTGACCGTTTAGGTGCTCCCGAATGGTTTCAAGCGTCAGCCGGCGGTTGTCATTCGGCCGGTAGTAATAGTGTTTACCGTTCACGCCGGGCCTCGGCGATTGCACGGTGTAGGCCAAGCGGTTCACAAACAGCTTGAAATACCGCGCTGCCATTTTGAGATTTGCCTGGCCTTTCGTATGCATGACTCACCTCATCTGCTGAGGCCATTGCCAGGCTGACGGAGCCGCGAAGAACATCGGGATTGGAAGCCCAGAAGAGCAAGTCGTATTCGGTCACCAGTTGCTCAAATTCCTCCGCAGTTAGGCTATCGTCACGCCCGTGCTCAAAGACCACAAAGTAGAAGATTTGCCGTTCACGGTCGTACAGATAGATCGCCCCAGATTGCGGATTGTTCGGGACCGCTTGCAGCAGCAAGACGCCCTTTGGCATTTGGAGCCAGCGCGACGCCATTGCCTCGCCTATGTAGAGGAATACTTGGATTGCGTGTTCGACACTGGCCTCTTTGCGCAGGCCAATGTCCTCGGCCGTAAACAACGGGTGAAAGCTTACTGGTCCTCTGCTTTGAAACATGATGTGCTCCTTATCTATATGATTTCCGTTCTGCTCGCCCCAAGAGATTGCGCAGCGCGGTGCTGCCCTCCAGGCGATCTGCTCTCGTCTACCTTCACAGATCAAGAACACAAACTGCGGCAAGCCATCCATCGAAAGGCATCTGTGCAACTGACGGTGCTGCTTGTGCCAACGTGTGTGTTGATCTATTTGTTGCTGGATTGCCCTCAGGGGAGTCGCCCGCTGTGGGTTTCAACGCTCAGCCTCAAACTTCAAAGAGACCTGACGGAGCGGGACCTGTGAAGGATCCTCTCCTCACAGCCGAGGATGTCGCCGAGCGGCTGAATGTGACGAAGGACTGGGTTTGGGATCATTCTTCCCGAAAAACCCCATTCCTTCCCGTTATCCGTGTGAGTGACGGGACTCTTCGTTACCGGGCAAGCAGGATTGAAAATTTCATCAACGAAAGGGAACGGCTCACTCACCTGCGTAGGAAGCGCGGGTAAAATGGGGTAAGCCCAATTGTTCCCCCGCAGAAATTGAGGAATAAATGGGTAAGTCGCATCAGAGGGGTTGGGTCGTTCCCCGTGGAAAGAAATGGTACGGATATTTTCGCAAGTCCATTCTTGACTCGACCACGAATCAGCAGAAGAGCGATGTAGTTTCGGTGATTCTCGGGCTCAAGTCGCAGATGAAGGCACCTGAAGCGCGAGAAGAACTGGAACGCGAAATAACCAGACGTACCGGACAGACAGGACCAAGCGGCGGCAGGGCCATGAACGATAGCTCTGCTACGTTCGGGTGGTTCGTCCGCAACCGCTTTTTCCCTCTCAAAGAGGCGAACTGGAAGGAAGAAACGGCCAAGGTGAAAAAGCTCATCATCCAGAGGGATCTGATCGATCCGTTCGAGCGGATTCCGCTGGAGAACTTCGATAAGTTCACCTTGCAAATCCATCTCAACAGTCTGGCGAGAACCAGATCAAGGGACAGGGTGCTTCAGATTAGGGCGTACTTGCGGGACATCTTTGCGGAGGCAGTCGACCAAGACTTCCTCGTCAAAGACCCAGCTCGCAAAGTGGCTGTTCCAACCCAACTGCGCGACACGGACAGGACAACCTTGACGTGGCCGCAGCTGCGAGATGCGCTCTCGAAGCTGATGCTTAGAGACCGCATTCTTCTGGAACTCGACATGACCAATGCACTCCGGCCCGGCGAGTTGTTTGCTCTCCGCTGGAAGTGCTTTAACCACGCCGAATGTACCATGCGGCTAATCGAAACAGTGTACAAAGGCAAAATTCGCCCGTGGGGCAAAACGCGAAGGAGTTTGGGTGTCGTCCACATTCCGAAAGAATTGGCCGATGACCTTCTGCTCTGGAAGCAGCAATCCTCCGACTCGTCTCCGGAGGCGTTCATTTTCCCAAACAAGAGAGGCGGGTTCATGGACGGAAACAATTACCGGAAGCGGGTTCTGCACAAGTTGGCGGATGATCTTGAATTACCCAAGCTCACCTTCCAAGTGATCCGGCGAACTATCGCTACGCTGGCACAGAAGAAGGGCACAGTGAAGGACGTTCAAGGTTTGATGCGGCATTCGCGTACAGCTACGACGACTGACGTCTACATGCAGGAGATTCCGGAAAGCGTGCAGGCGACGGTCGATGCCATCAACGCTGAACTGCGACTGCTTCCGAACTTGGAAGAGGTCACGCATGGGACCAGCGTTTTGCTACCAAATGCTACCAAGCTGGAAAAGGAGGGCGCGGCAAGTAGCTGAATTTATGGTGGACCTGGTCGGGATCGAACCGACGACCTCTTCCATGCCATGGAAGCGCGCTCCCAGCTGCGCCACAGGCCCACGTGAGCAGACACCAGCGTTGTACGAGGGGTTGAAGCCGACTCAATTCTCGCTTACTGGCTATTGATAGTCAAACCCGTCGGCCATCTACGGCATCTTTATGATGTGATGTCATTCATTTTGCGAAAGCCGGGAAACTTAGTATCCTGATGGACGCTTGCGGCAATCTCTAAGCGACAACCTCTAATGCGACGAAACCCTATCTTCCGTTTGCGATGTTTGTCTGTGTTGCCGCTTTGTCTCGCGGTTAGCGCCCAGGTTATTTCAGCCAACCAGCCCGTGACCCAGGGTCCGGTGTCCTACTCTTCCGTCAATCAGTTGAACGGGATGCTTTCGCAGCTGGAGCAGGCATCGCAGGCGACGCAGCTGGATTTGGCCAAGCTGCGCATCGACAAATGGAAGGTTGATTCGGGGAGCAAGCGGCAAACGCAGGATAATGTGGAATCGGTGCAGCGTAACCTACAGGCGGCTTTGCCGGAGATGATCGCGGACCTTAAGGCGTCTCCCGAGAACCTTACTGCCACTTTTAAGCTCTATCGTAATCTGGACGCGCTCTACAACGTGTTTGGGTCCGTAGCCGAGTCGACCGGAGCATTTGGCTCGAAGGATGAGTTCCAATCGCTGGAAAACGACCTGAGTGCATTCGAGAAGGCGCGACGTGCCTTTGCCGACCGCATGGAGAGTCTGGCGGGCGCCAAGGAAATCGAGGTGACTCGCCTGCGCGCGGCGCTCCAGAGCGCACAGGCCAACACGAGTGCGGAGCCACCAAAAAAGACTGTGATAGACGACACTGCGCCCGCCCCTGCGAAGAAACCTGCCAAAAAGAAGGCTGCGAGCAAGCCAAACACAACCCCAAACCCCGCCCCGGCTCCAACCCCAGCGACTAAACCGCAGTAGGCCCGGCAGATTACCGCGGCGGAGGCAGGGGCGACCCGCTGCGGCTCGGTTGGGCTGAAACCACATGAACGTAGTTCTTTTCGGAGTCCCAGGGATGATCGGCCAGGGTGTTCTGCGGGAATGCCTGCTAGATCCTGATGTGCGCCTGGTTCAAACGATTGGACGAAGGGACGAAGGGGCTTCCGGTGCCCAGCACTCCAAGCTGCGGGAGATCGTGCATCCGGATCTGTGGGACTACTCTTCCATCCAGGCCACGTTCTCGGGTTTTGATGTTTGCCTCTTTATGTCTTGGCGTGTCCTCTTTCGGAATGAAGTGAGGATGCTTACGAACGGGTTACCTATGGGATCACCTGGCGGGAGCAAAGACCCTGTCCCGGCTTAATCCGCGGATGATCTTTGTCTACGTCTCGGGTGTCTACGTCTCGGGTGCTGGCACTGACAGTTCGGAACACGGACGAAGCATGTGGGGCGCGAGTCAAAGGCAGGACAGAGAACGCGCCGCTGGCCGTGCCGTTCAAAGCAGCATACATGTTCGGTCCGGGCTTCATTCAGCCAATTCATGGCGTACGCTCCAAGACAGTTTCATATCGTTCCTTCTACGCGCTCAGCAAACCAATGCTGCTGCTGCTCAGTTGGGCGCCTTTCCAGATGCAATCCTGACCACGGAGCAAATGGGCAGAGCCATGCCGATCGTCGCCAGACACGGCGCTCCGCAGCGAACCCTCGAAAGCCAAGACATACGGTCGCTTCTGGCATAACCTTGCCAGGCGGAACTAGCAGCCCAGCCCCGGATTTTCAGCGGCTTCCCCTGATACCAAGACCTGTGCAAGGGCTTCGCGGCGCAAGTTGACCCCTTTAAGATAATGAAATTATTCCAGTTAAGGTCGTGGAACTCTCTCTCCCACCGTGGGGTCTATACATACAGACGCGTAAGGGGTCGGACGTCGAACAGGTATTACTTTTGGGTGGTTGGGACCGAAAGAACCTATAATGGGGGGTGACGCCGTGACATTCATGGCGGGAGCAACCACCTTGGGTGATCTTGCAGGTGCGCTAGGAATTCGGGCCCAGGAATCGGCGATTGTGGCCGAACTGAAAGCTGGCTCGGAAGATGCCTACGCCTGGTTAATTGGCGAATTCCACCAACCCATCTACAGTCTGGTGTATCGCATCGTGAACGACCCAGCGGACGCGGCCGATACGACGCAGGAAGTGTTCCTGAAAGTATTCCGTGGAATGAAGCATTTTCACGGGGAGTCCAGCCTGAAGACCTGGATCTATCGCATTGCGGTACACGAGGCTTCCAACCGGCGGCGCTGGTGGTTCCGGCACAAGGCGAAGGAAACATCGATCGAGCCGACCCCGGACGAGAACGGGATGAGCGCGTCTGGTATGGGCGATACGCTAGTGGATGAGCGCGAATCACCGTTCGAAAGCGTGGTGCACGAGGAAGTCCGGGCGCGGGTGGAGCAAGAACTACGGCAGATCTCGGAACCTTACCGCACATCGGTAATCTTGCGCGATCTGGAGGATATGTCATACGAAGAGATTGCGGAGATCACGCAGGTTTCGCTGGGAACGGTGAAATCGCGATTGACCCGCGGTCGGGAAGCATTGCGCCGGCGTCTGACGACATACGTGATGGAAAATGGGCGACAACTCGGGTTGAGCCTTCCACAAGGGACGAGCGAAGGACCAGAAGCTCCATGCGCGGTTTCTGCGATCGAGGTAGCCCGATGACGTGCACCCAAGCCAAGCCGTTGTTTTCGCCTTACCTCGACGGAGCCGTGACCGGCACCCAGATGCGCGATCTCAGCAGCCACCTGGAGTCCTGCCATCCCTGCCGGAAGCACTATGTTTCGCTGCGCCGCACGCAGCAGCTGCTGGCCCGGGTGGGGCCCCGGAAGGCGCCGGCCGACCTGGCATTGAAACTTCAGGTGGCAATTTCGCAAGAGGTGGCACAATCCAGGAGCCGATATCTGGATGGGGCCCAGATTCGCTTGCAGAATGCACTGAATGTGTTCATGGTGCCGGCGACGGCGGGTCTCTCGGCGGCGGTTGTGATCTTCGTAGTCTTGATGGGATTCATGGCGCCCCTGCAGGCGGACAATTCCGACGTTCCCCTGATGCTACACACCGCGCCGCAGCTGCAACAGTCAGCCTTCGGGTCGGCACTGGACTCCATCAACGACGACTCGCTGGTGATCGAGGCTTATGTGGACTCGAAGGGACGAGTGCAGGATTACCGCATTCTTTCCGATTCCAAGGAAAACGACCCGTTGCTGCCCCAGTTGAAGAAAAATATGCTAATCTTCACCACCTTCACGACCTTCCGTCCCGCGCTCTCCATGGGCCGGCCGACGACGGGGCGGGCGATATTGTCTTTCTCTCGCGTCAGCGTGAAGGGATAACGTCAAGCCATAACGTCTGCCGCGGTGGGTGCCTGGCTGTCAAGAGTAGCTCCGAATAAGAAACTGCAACAGCGTGCATTGATTCTGCGGCGGGTTACCCCTTACACTTATAGATAGCAAAATGGTATAGATAGCAGCTGGCTCGATCGTAGCCCGCATTCCGGCCATCCTTGCAGGAGGCTTCCCCTGAGTCACAGGTTCAGACGATCGCTTTGCGTGGTCCTGATTGCCTTGCTGGCGGAGTTCTCGCCCGGGCAGAATCAGAGCAGCGTGGCACTGGACACCAGCGAGGCCCTGTTCACCGTGCTTACCGCCATCAACACCTGTGGATACGATCAGGAATTGGGTGTCTCAGACCCGCTCCGGTCGCGGGTTCGCTCCGAGGTGGCTCGCGCTCGCGACAGTTCGCAGGAGGCCAAGGACGCAACTCAGGCCATGTGCAAGTATTACGACGAACATCGGCAGCCGGACGCCTCCAAAACGCTGTCCCAGTACATTTCGCTGGCGCTGTATCTCCAGCCGGCGCCCAATCTGACTGCCAAGGTGAAGGAAGCGGACATGCCTCCGGATGCCACGGCCGTGCTGGGGATCCTGCCGCTGATGCAGAAATTTTACGAGACGGCCGGTTTGCACAGCATCTGGGAAGGAGATCGCCAGGCCCTCTCTGCCTTGACTGAGCGCTATCACCAGCCGCTGGCCAAGATATTGTTCGACACGGAAATCTATCTGAAGCTGCCGTCGGCGGGCCGCCTAGGGCGGGAATTCACCGTTTACATCGACCCCATGGGCGCGCCCGGGCAAACCAATGCCCGAAATTATGGATCGGATTATTACGTTGTGATTTCCCCGGGCACTGGCTCATCGCTCAAGATCGAGCAGATCCGGCACACTTACCTGCACTACCTGCTGGATCCCCTGGCGATGAAGTATCCGACGGCGATGAAGCGTCTGGAACCCTTGCTCCAAACTGTTAAAACGGCGCCCATGGACGAAAGCTTCAAGAGCGATGTCTCGCTGCTGGTTACAGAGTGTTTTATCCGGGCGATCGAGGCGCGGACGGGGGGATCGGCCAAAGCACCCGAGGCCGAGCGGGTACAAGCAGTGGAGAATTCAGCGCAGCAAGGGTTTATCCTGGCCCCCTACTTTTATGAGGCGCTGACACGATTTGAGAAGGATCCGGCCGGCCTGCGCAATGCGTACGGCGATCTGGTGGGCGATATTGACGTAAGAAAAGAGCAGAAGCGTGTGACCCAGATAACATTTGCCACCAATTCCGATCCGGAGTTGTTGCATCTTTCCCGTCCGGCGGAGGGAAAGTTGCTAGTTGCCGCCGAGAAGCGTCTGACCGCAGGGGATGCAGAGAGTGCGCAAAAGCTGGCGCAGCAGGCCCTGGAAGAAAAAAACGAAGATCCAGGCCGGGCGCTTTTCATCCTGGCGGAAGTGGCCACCCATAATTCCGACATGCAGGGTGCTCGCAATTATTTCGAGCAGGCGCTGGAAGTGGCGCACGAACCGAAGGTGGTAGCCTGGTCACATATTTTTCTGGGAAGAATTTTCGACTTGCAGGAAGATCGACCGGCAGCGCTCGACCATTACCGTGCGGCCGAGAGCGCGGGCTCCGCATTGCCCGAGGCCAAGGCTGCCGCCGAGTTGGGGTTGCGGCAACCGTATGAGCCCCACAGCCATCCACAGTAGGGCGTGGCAACGATATGACGATATCAAGAAGGAAATTGCCCCAAGGAGAAAGCATGAAGCGAGCAACAATGCTGGTCGTGATACTGGCACTGGCGACATTCGTCTCGGCACAAGATAAAGCACCAGCAGCACAATCGGCTCCTGCCCAAGCGGGTGCCGCACCAGCGCAGCCGCCTGTGGGGAAACGACCACCCCAAGCCAAGACCCAGCCCGAGTTTGACGCCTACAAAGTGGCGGCGGCGAACACTGACCCTGCGGCGCTGGAGAAAGCGGCGGACGATTTTGCCGCCAAGTTCCCCGATAGCGAGTTGCGCGTTCTGCTGTACCGAACGGCAATGCACACCTACCAGACTGCCAACAAGGCCGACCAGATGATGGAAATGGGCCGCAAGGTGCTGAAGCTTGATCCCGATGATCCCGAGGCTTTGGTGGGCGTGGCGCAGGTTCTAGCGGAACGCACGCGAGAGTCCGATCTGGATAAGGATCAGCGTCTGGACGAAGGTACGAAAATGGCCCTGCACGCGGTGGAAACTACCGACACCGACATTACCGTCCCGCCGGGTACTCCCCAGGACAAGGTCGATGAATACAAGGGCTTTCTGCGCTCCAGCTCATATTACGTATTGGGCACGATCCAATACACCCGGGAGAAATACCCGGACGCGGAAGGCTATTTCCGCAAATCCATCGATGCCTTCCCCTCGCAGCCCGATCCTCTGGCGGTGTTGCGGCTGGCGCTTTCTCTGGACAAGCAGGAAAAATATCCGGAAGCGCTGAAGTTTGCCAATCAAGCAGTGCAAATGACAGAGAGCAACCAGGGCTCAACGCTGGCCGGCTTGTCCCGCAATGAACGCGACCGGCTGATCCAGTTGACTGGCGGCACACCAGCCAAGCCGCCCAGTTCGCAGAATCCTGCGCCTAAGAATTAGCGGGTTCCCGACGCTGGCGCAGTGGGCGCTTGGCGCTGCCGGGCCGACTTGGTCGTTGCCAGGCATTTTTAGTTTCGCTGCGGACTCAACTACGTCCGGCCATGTTTCCGTTACGGGGATGGGTGTCTCTTATCGCTGTGCAAACCATGAAGTCTCGTGACATTGCGATCCTGCAGGCAGCCGTGGGACACCAATTCGCGCGCACCCAGCTGCTGGAGCAGGCTTTGACCCATAGTTCCCAGGCCCGTGAGCTGGAGGCGTTGCAAGCCGCCGCGGGCACGCGTGTGGGAGACAACGAGCAACTGGAGTTCATGGGGGACGCCGTCCTTGGCTTTGTGACCACAGAGGAACTGTTTAGACGCTTTCCAAGCTTTCGCGAGGGGGAACTCTCCAAGCTGAGAGCCCACCTGGTAAGCGAAAAGCACCTCATCCGGGTGGCACAAGAATTGGAGTTAGGGCATTACCTCAACCTGGGGCGGGGCGAGGAAAAGAGCGGAGGCCGCAACAAGACCGCCCTTTTGGTGGATGCGCTGGAGGCGGTTTTGGCAGCCATTTATCTCGATGGTGGATTGGAGGTGGCGCGCCGGTTCGTGCTGCGATCCATCGTCACGCCGGAGTTGGACCGGATTGCGTCGAACGGCAGCAGTTTGCCGGTGACGGATTACAAATCTGCGTTGCAGGAAAAATTGCAGGCGACCGGAAGGCCACAACCATCTTACGTATTGGTGAAAGAGCGCGGCCCGGAACACAACAAGACCTTCACGGTCGAGGTGCGCTTGCAACCGCTCGACCACGAAGGCAAACCCGAGTTTGTGGGCCGCGCGGAAGGGTCCACCAAGAAAAATGCGGAGCAGGACGCCGCCCACCAGGTGCTGGAATATCTTGCCACCGTGCCTGTGGAGCCCAATGGCCGCGCCAAACGCAACGAACGCGCACAGTGAGCCCGGAATGGAAGTAATGGACAAACATCCCCAGGCGGACACACTGAGTTCGTTGCAATCGTTGCTGGTGACCGTGGTGATCGCAGTTTTCGTTATCACCTTCATCGTGCAGGCCTTCCAGATTCCCTCCGAATCGATGCAAAACACCCTTCTAATCGGGGATTACCTGCTGGTAGACAAAATGCGTTATGGCGGAGCCGAAGTCTGGGACTGGTTGATGCCCTACCGGCAGGTGCGCCGGGGAGACATTATTGTCTTTCGCTACCCTGTGCACCCGACCCAGCATTTTGTGAAGCGCGTTGTGGGCGTTCCCGGCGACCGGGTACGGCTGATCAACCGGCAGGTGTACGTCAACGGCAATCCTCTGCAGGAGCCCTACGTCCGCTACACCTCTTCCGCCCACGATGCGTTCCGGGACGAGTTCCCACGCCTGAACCTCCCGGTTCCAGGTCTGGAAGGCGGCTGGTGGCTGGAGATGAAAAAATTAGTCGAGGACGGCGAGCTGATTATTCCACAGGGAAGTTACTTTGTTCTGGGCGATAATCGTGATGAGAGCCTGGACAGCCGCTACTGGGGGTTTGTCCCGCAAGAAAATGTCATCGGGCGTCCCTTGCTGATTTACTGGTCGATCCGGAACGAGGGTCAGGATATACCGCTTTCCCCGACCCCAGGTGATAAACTCTATCATTTCGTTTATGCTGCGACCCATTTATTGCAGATGACCCGCTGGGACCGCACATTTCGAATCGTTAAATAAGGCGGAACGCAGCCCCGATCGGGAAAGATCCATTGGCCAAAAAGGAAAAACAACAGGAAGAAAAGCCGCGCGAAACCACCGTCGAGTTTCTGGCGTCGCTGGCTGCAGTGCTGGTGACGGGTCTGTTTATCATCACGTTTGTCCTGCAAGCCTTCGAAATCCCGTCCAGTTCGATGGAGAACACACTGCTGGTCGGCGACCACGTCTTCGTGAACCGAGTACAGTTCGCTCCGGCGACGCATTGGACTGGGCCTCTTCTGCCCTACCGGGACATACGGCGTCAGGATATCGTTGTCTTTCTTTCGCCCGCAGAGCCCGGCCTTTACGTGGTGAAACGGATTATCGGCGTCCCTGGAGATCGCATCCATTTGCGCAATGGCGTGGTGTTTCGCAACGGGGAGAAACTGGATGAGCCCTATGTCATCCACAACAGCGACGAAGGCCCCAACGACTATCGCGACAACTTCCCTGCCGTGCCGCCATCCGACTACAACCGACTGTTTCCGGACTGGCAACAACGTTTACCGCAATATATTCAGGGCGACGACCTGCTAGTCCCCCCCGATAGTTATTTCGCGATGGGGGACAATCGCGAGGTGAGTTACGACAGCCGTTTCTGGGGATTTATCCCGAAGGAAAATGTGATTGGGAGACCCATGTTCATTTACTGGTCGTTCGAAACGCCGCCGAACCAGTATTTGCATACAGCCATCAGTGAGCGGGTGGGATTTCTGGCGCACGTGGTCATCCATTTTTTTGACGAGACCCGCTGGCGGCGGACCTTGAAGGCGGTTCGTTGAAATTTTTCGGCTCCAGACGCGGCAGAGTGGTCATGGGCATCGCCCTGGTGCTGGCGTTGTTTCTGGCGCGTCCTGGGGCGCAACGGCTACGCACGCGGATTGTGCGCTCCATCAGCCTGTCGTTAGGACGGCAGGTGGACGTGGGATCCGTTACCCTGCGCTTGCTGCCTCAGCCTGGCTTCGAGTTGGAAAGTTTTGTTGTCCACGACGATCCGGCCTTTGGCGCCGAGCCAGTATTGCAGTCATCCGACGTGGTCGCCCTGGTGCGCGTGAGTTCTCTTTTGCGTGGACGGCTGGAGATTGCTCGTCTCAGCCTCACCGAACCAAGTCTCAACCTGGTGCGCAATAATGACGGACACTGGAATCTCGAGAATCTGCTCGAGCGCGCCGCCAGAACGCCAGTTGCACCCACCGCCAAAGCGAGAAACGAAGTGCGGCCCGGCTTTCCCTATATTGAGGCCGACCATGGCCGGATCAACTTCAAGTTTGGACAGGAAAAGAAGCCCTATACCCTGACCGAAGCCAACTTCGCTCTATGGCAGGACTCGGAAAATGTTTGGGGCGTGCGCTTAACGGCGCAACCGATGCGCACCGATTTGAACCTCAGCGACACTGGCGTGCTCGAGGTCGACGGTTCCTGGCAGCGGGCCGCCAATCTGCACGAGACCCCGTTGCAGTTCACGGTGCAGTGGGAGGGAGCCCAGCTCGGCCAGGTGACAAAGCTGACTTTGGGCCAGGACAAGGGATGGAGAGGCGCTGTCGGACTCTCCGCGTCGCTTACAGGTACGCCGGGGGATCTTGCGGTGGTCACAGACGCGTCTATTCAGGATTTCCGTCGCTATGACATTGCCGGCGACCAGGCCTTGCGATTGGCCGCCCGTTGCAGCGGCCATTACAGCTCCTCGGACCACGTTGTCTCGCAACTTGCCTGCCGCGCTCCGGTCGGCAGGGGTGGAATTGTGGTGAAGGGCAGCGCGGCCCTGCTGTCCCCACTTCGCACCTACGATCTGACCATGCTGGCCCAGAACTTGCCCCTCCAGCCGCTGGTGGAGTTGGCACGCCGAGTGAAAAAGAATGTGCCCGCCGACCTTATTGCCGCCGGCAAGCTCGACGCGGACGTCACGTTGCGGCGCGAGCCCACAGACATCGGTCCCGTGTGGCGGGGTGGTGGTGCCGTGCTAGCGTTGAATGTACGTTCTCCTGTAAATAACACCAAGCTCGCGTTGGACAGGATCCCATTCGTTGTGTCCTCTGGTAGCGACCTTGAACTGAACTCTCGATCAGAGCGAAACCGAAGCCGTCTCACCACGCTCGCGGTTGAGACTCGTGTGGACGTCGGCCCGTTTAATCTAGGGCTGGGCGGGCCTGCCAACGCCACCGTGCACGGCCAGTTTTCGCGTTCCGGATACAATCTTGTGGTTCAGGGCGACGCCGAAGTGCAGCGACTGCTTGACGTAGCACGAACGGCAGGACTGCCAACACCTCAGCTGGCCGCAAATGGTGAGGCGCACATCAATCTTCGTGTTGGCGGAAACTGGGCCGACTTTGCGGCTCCTGTGGTGACCGGGACAGCTCTGCTGAACTCGATCCAGGCTCGGCTGCGGGGCTTGAATGAGCCCGTGGAACTCGCTTCCGCAAGTCTCTCACTCACACCGGATGCGACTGAAGTCCAGAAGCTAGTGGTGGTGGCGGCAGGCAACACCTGGCGGGGCTCGCTGAGCATGCCACGCCAATGCAATACGCCGCACACTTGTCCGATTCGCTTCGATATTCGCGCCGATGAGATCGTAGCCGATGCACTGGGCGTAGCCGGTGCTGTTTCCGGAAAACAGCCGTGGTATCGTTTTCTGTCTTCGCCAGCGCAGTCTTCGCGATCACAATCGAGGCCCTATCTGGCTTCGGTGCATGCAATCGGAAGGTTCAGCGCCAGCCGAGTTCTGCTTCACAACTTGGTCGCGAACCGAGTCACAGCGGATGTCGAACTTGAGCAAGGCCGGCTGCAGCTTAGAAATCTGAGTGGAGAAATCCTGGGCGGGCGGCACACCGGCGAATGGACGGCGGATTTTACTGCTAGCCCTCCAACCTATAGCGGCAACGGAACGCTGGAGAAAGTTGCGTTAGGACAACTAGCTGAGGCCATGCATGACGGCTGGATTACGGGCACGGCCAACCTAGGGTATCTTGCAAACACGCTGGGCTGGAGCAGGCCGGAATTGATTTCGAGCGCCACCGCCATCTTGCAGCTGGAGGCGCGCGATGCCTCGCTGCCTCACCTCACGCTGGGCGGAGAGAACGGTCCGTTGCGGGTGACTCGGTTGGTGGGACGATTGCATCTGCGGGATGGGAAGTTCGAGATCGAGGAAGGCAAACTGCAAACCCCAGCCAGCATCTATCAACTGAGCGGCACAGCATCTCTGAGTCGAGTTCTGGATATCAAACTGGCGCGTGACGGCACTCATGGCTTTAACATCACCGGCACTTTGACCCAGCCGCGGGTGATTATTAACACGACTCCGGAGACCCAGGCCGCCCTCAAGCCATGAAGGCACGCTTCTCCCTGCTCCTCTTTATTCTTGTTTTTGCCCCGGTCTTGTCCTCGCTGATGCGGCATTCTTGGTCGCAAACCAAGTCCAGTTCAAATTCCAGCCACGTGGCGAACACCGAGCGCAAGCTGCAACATTTGGAGAGCAACGGAGCACAGGCGCATCCCGATCCCGCCCCAACCGAGTTCACGGAACAGGAAATCAACGCTTACTTTGCCTCTGGGAATGTCGGGCTGCCCACGGGAGTGCAGTCGGTGGTTTTTCAGGAACAGCCGGAGGTTGTAGTCGGAAGCTCGCGGGTTGATTTCGATCAGCTCAAGGCGGGTAAGAATTCCTACAATCCTCTGCTTTCAGTTTTCAGCGGTGTGCATGACGTAGTCGTGACCGCCCACGCGTACGGTGCGCATGGACGAGGCCTGGTGCATGTGGATTCGGTTTCCATTGATGGCGTAGAGGTTCCCCGGTTCGTCCTGGAGTTGTTTGTGGAAAAGTACCTCAAGCCCAGGTACCCGAATATCGGCATCGACTCACGATTTGCCTTGCCAGCTCGAGTTGATGCGGCAACGCTCGGGTTGCACAAAGTTACGATTACCCAGAAGTAAGTCTCGCAAACGCCCTAATGATTTTGAATGAGCGATCTCTAACCTGAGGATTCGCAAGACCTTCACGGTTGATGAGTCCGCACTCCCAAGGAACCCGCTCCTCGCAGCACCTTCCCCGGCAATGCTCCCGTCATCTTGCCCTGATCGATAACCGAAACTCCATTCACCAGCACATACTCCATCCCCTGCGACAGCTGGTTAGGGCTTTCGAACGTAGCGAGGTCGCGGAC
>WNFS01003516.1_pt1 | contig 19332 bp, 16 predicted proteins | sample 5400141 | NCBI WGS metagenome assembly WNFS01 (sample SAMN13153358, study PRJNA577476) | soil metagenome | isolation source: 60 cm saprolite under Madrone tree | place: USA:California | collected 2016-06-14
TTGCGTGCTCGGAAAGATAGGCGAGAACTCCTTCGTCAAAAACATCGTCGGCTTCCTGAGTATCGCCCGCAGGCGCCAGATGGAAGACTTCATCCAGTCCACCCGTCACCTGTTCCAGAGCAACCTCCGCTGCCCCCGCCGGTGCCGGTTTTATCTTCGGCGTACTTGGCGCCGTCACAGTGGGCGCCGGAGCGGCGGGCTGGATCAGGTTCCTTATCGTCTCGCCCTGAATCCCGGTGAGATGGGGATTCGACAGGAGTGCATCCAGAATGACGGGAGAACCAGTGACCCGTTCGCTCTTCAACATAACCTCGACGACTTCACGGCCCGCGCCCGGTGCCAGCTCAAGCAGCGCCTCTGCAGATACGGATGGATTCACCAGCAGAGACGGCAGCAGCACCGGGCGCAGATTTGCCGGAGAAATCAGATAGTTCAGCACTTCTTTCGGGGTGGACGGATCGCCCGCGGCAGCCCGCGATGCCGCCTCGTCCCAACCGGCAAGCGTGAGCTGCGCCTGCTGGCCAAAAATTTTGTTGTGAACCGCCAAATGCACCAGGATCTCGATCATCTCCCGGGGAGGCACGGATAGCGACCCCTTGGATGCGGACTGCATCAGGTTCGAAGGCACGGCCGACGCGCGAATGAGATCGATCATGCGGGACATAATGTCGCACTCCGGGTTTTGCGAACACCGGGTTTTGCCCAGCTCCTAGTTTTGCTTCTCTCCTCGCCGCATACGCAAATAGGAGCGGATAAAAGGCTCGAGGTCGCCATCCAGCACCCGGTCCACATCACCCACTTCCATCTTGGTGCGGTGATCTTTAATCAGGCGATAAGGCTGCAACACGTACGAACGAATCTGCGAACCGAAGTCAATGTCGAGCTTGGAGTCTTCGATCTTCTTGGTGGCTGCCCGCTGTTTCTCCAGCTCATATTCATAGAGCTTGGAGCGCAGCATGCTCATCGCCCGCTCCCGGTTCTTGTGCTGCGAGCGCTCGTTCTGGCAACTGGCCACCAGGCCGGTGGGAATGTGGGTCATGCGCACGGCGGAGTCGGTGGTGTTCACGTGTTGCCCGCCCTTGCCGCCGGAGCGGTAGGTATCCACGCGCAGGTCTTCCGGCTTGATCACGATTTCAATGCTGTCATCGATTTCAGGCGAGACATAAACGCTGGCAAATGACGTATGGCGGCGCTTGGCCTGGTCGAAGGGAGAAATGCGCACCAGGCGGTGGACGCCAATTTCGCTGGTCAGCAGGCCGAAACTGTACTCTCCATTCACCGCGAAGGTAGCCGACTTAAGCCCTGCTTCTTCACCCGGCTGGTAGTCATAAAGCACGGTCTGGAAGCCCCGTCGCTCGGCCCAGCGCAGATACATTCGCAGGAGCATGTCGGCCCAGTCCTGCGATTCGGTGCCTCCGGCTCCGGGGTGGATAGTCACAATCGCGTTGCGGGCGTCATTTTCCCCCGACAGCAGGCTTTCGGTTTCCAGGCGGTCGACCAAATTTCGCAGTGCGTCAATCTCGCGCCGCAGGTCGGCTTCAACGTTCTCACCTTCCCGGCCTAGGTCAAAATAAGCGGATATGTCTTCTCCCCGGCGCACCAGATCCGATTCGGTCGCCAGCACATTTTCCAGTCGTTTTTTCTGGCGCATGACCTGCTGAGACTTTTGCGGATTCGACCAAAGACCGGGGTCAGAGGCCTGCTTCTCAACTTCGGCGAGCTGTTCGCGCAGCGTGCCTGCGTCAAAGGTACTCCCGAAGATCACGGACTTTGTTCTTCAGCCCCGAGTATTCCTGTTCCAACTCTTCAAGCATGATTATGGTTCTGTCCTGGCGCGGTATAGGAAATGAAAGAGTAGCCCCGCTAGAGAAATTATCGCACAGAGATAAGAGAACCAATCCCCGTGACGGGTGTAGAAGGTGGTTACGTTGGTCAGGGCATAGTTGGCGTCAAGCGCCGCCCTGATCTTGCGCGGGATGGCAGACTCAACCCGACCGTAGGGATCAATCGATGCGGTCACGCCCGTGTTGGTATCGCGCAGCAGCCAACGGTTATTCTCCACCGCGCGCATACGGGCCTGTTTCAGATGCTGCGCGTAAGCGCCGCTGTCGCCGTACCAGCCGTCGTTGGAAAGATTCACCAGAACCTGGGCCCCATTCGCAGCCAGTTGCCGAACTTCATCCGGAAAGATGGATTCATAGCAGATAAAAACGCCGAGCCTGCTGCTCCCCGCCTGAAGCGGCGCCCGCGAGGTACCTGACGAAAAATCGCCGACTTCCTTGGTCAGCCCCCCAGCAAAACCAAATACACGCTTGAACGGAACATACTCGCCGAACGGAACCAGGTGCATCTTGTCGTAGCGGCCAACCCACTCGCCGCCCGGACTGACTACGCTCGCGGAGTTGTAAAGCTCGGTGGCGTGTTGCGGTGTCTCGCCCGCGTTGCGAATCCCCAGGCTTCCGGCCAGCACCCAGGTTTGCGCCTCGCGCGCGATGTTGCTGACGCTGTCGCGGAATGCGGGATCGGTGGTGTAGAACGGGGCCGGCGACTCTGGCCACACAATCAGATCGGGACGCCGAGCCGCAACCCCGGAAGAACTGGGAGAAACCCCGGGACTGGTTTTATCCGTTCCAGGATCGGAGCCTGGACTAGTGCCAGGATTAATTAAACTGACCCAGCTCAAATCGTGCAGCGTGCCCTCAAAATACTCCTTGGTCCAGTCACCACCCTGCAAAATCGGAACGTTCGCCTGCACCAGACGAGCGATATGATCGGTTGCCACCGGCGGCGGGCTGATCCAGGTCCCGGCTTGTAGCACAACCACCGCCGCGGCGGTGGCCAGCAACAGCGGTGTGCGCTTACTGCGCTGGCTTCTTTCCCCTCGAATCACAAACGCAGCCGCCAGCGCCGTATTTACCACCATGATTTCGAACGACAGCCCGTACACTCCAGTCACGGTGGCAATGCGCGCCAGCGGTAGGTTGTCCACCTGCGCGATGCCCAGCAAATCCCAGGGAAATCCGGTAATACGAGTGCGGGCCAGCTCCACCGCAACCCACAAAAACGGTGCCAGCAGGAGAACCTGTCGGGTGCCGGGATCTCTTCCCGCGGCTTCGCCCCGGCTCGATTGGATTCCAGAGCCGCCGGCACGATTCGCCAAGAGGGTGATCAGCAAACCGAAGAGGCCGTGGTATAGGGCAAGATACAGGCAGAAAAGAAGAAGCAGCCCCAGCGCGGCCGCCGTACCGACACCGCCGTACTGACGCATCGTGTTGTAGATCCAGTAGCAGGTTCCGGCGTACCACAGAATCCCGCAGCAGTAAGCGAGCAGAAAAGCTTGACCCGGGCGGGCCGGCAGCAGCTTGACCCCGGCGAGCAGCTGCAGTGTCTCCGGTTCCCGCGCCCGCAACAGTGCAACCAGCAGCGGAGCGATCGCGGCCCAGGAAAGAAAATACAGATTGGGCAAAGGGAAAACCACAATCTGCAAACCCGCAGAAAGCAACATCAGCAGCCAGGCACTCTTATGCATTCGCCACGGGTGCATTCGCGACACATGGCAAGCATAACAAAATGCCAGTGATATCAATTCTCGGAGCGGTTTCGGTCGAACACGCCCTAGTCTGCGATCTTTGCCCATCCTCAGCGAGGATTGCGGTTAAAATTTTTGACCGCCGTTGCCACCAGGGACTTCGCAAAGGGCGCGGGCTATTTCCAACCGATTGGCCAAATCTGTTTTCCGCCTATGCCGTTTCCTCGCCGATGGGCTAACATAACTGACGCGTATGGGGTCCCGCCTCGGGGATACAATTCATCTGCTAAAGTTATTGACGACGGGAGCATTGGGCTCCGCAATCGTGCTGGCCTTGGGCGGCGCCCAAGATATGGAGATGCCGCCGGCCTGTAACGCTTCCGGTCGCCTTACCAGTTAGCCCGCCTCCGCATGGCATCTCCTCTCCAACCCGCTGGCTCAACTGCAAACCGCGTTCGCATCGTGGTCGCGACGTCGGTGATGCTCACTTTCATTTCCTATTGGCGAGCCGCCGCTATCGTGCTGAACGACTTGGGCTCGTCCGCGTTCTATGCTGCCGGCATCGCCGAGCAAGCGGTCGGAAAATCGGCGCCCTGGTTCATCCTGGGAGTGATGCTGTTCTCCTTCGCGGTGCGCGCCGTTTACGTGGAGAGTTGTTCCATGTTCGTCCGCGGAGGCGTCTACCGCGTGGTAAAGGAAGCTCTGGGCGGAACCCTGGCCAAGATCAGCGTCTCCGCGCTGATGTTCGATTACATACTGACCGGTCCTATCTCGGGCGTTTCCGCCGGCCAATACATCGCGGGACTGATCAATGACACTTTTGCCACTGCCGATGCCCACGGATGGGTCCCGCGCGCCATGCACAACCTGTTCCAGGGCACGCCCCACGTCGACGTCAATTGGACATCGGTAGTCTTCGCGGTCGTGGTGACCATGTACTTCTGGTGGCAGAACACCAAGGGGATTCAGGAATCCAGCGAGAAAGCGCTGCAGGTAATGCAGATCACGACAGTCATGGTCGTGATCCTGCTTGGATGGTCCGCGTTCACCCTGCTGAAGCAGGGATTCCAGACGGTGCCGCTGCCCACCGCCGACAGCCTGAAGTTCAGCCCGGAAGCAATGGGTTTCCTGAAACACACCGACCTGGCCCATAACCTTGCTGGAAAGTTCGGGATTCTCGGCATCCTGATCGCCTTCGGTCATTCCGTGCTCGCCATGAGCGGCGAAGAATCGCTGGCCCAGGTTAATCGTGAGCTCGCGCATCCCAAGCTGAAGAACCTGAAGCGCGCCGCCATTATCATTGCCGTTTACAGCCTGGTTTTCACCGGGCTCACCGCCCTGCTGTTCGTGATGATCATCCCGGACTCAGTGCGCATACCGATTTATAAGGACAATCTGATCGCCGGCCTGGCCATGTATCAGTACGGCCCGCTGCTTCTGAAGCTGTTTTTCCGCGCCTTCGTTGTGGTCGTGGGCTTTCTGATCCTGTCCGGCGCGGTCAACACTGCAATTATCGGCTCCAACGGAGTCCTCAACCGCATTTCGGAAGACGGGGTCCTCACCGACTGGTTCCGCCAACCGCATCCGCGATTCGGCACCACTTATAGGATCGTCAATCTGGTTGTCTTCTTGCAGCTTTTCACCATCCTGGTCAGCCACGGCAACGTCTATCTGTTGGGCGAGGCTTATGCCTTCGGGGTGATCTGGAGCTTCACCTTCAACAGCCTGGCCATGCTGGTGCTGCGGTCCAAGTACAAAGGCGAACGCGGCTGGAAAGTCCCGCCCAACCTCACCATCGCCGGCCACGAGATTCCTCTCGGACTGGCGTCAGTCTTTCTAGTACTACTCTCCACCGCGATCGTGAATCTTTTCACCAAGTCGATTGCCACGGTGGCCGGCGTTTCCTTTGCCGCCGGGTTCTTCCTGATCTTCACCGTTTCCGAGCGCGTGAACCGGAGCAAACACGCCCTCGCCGAGCAGCACATGAAGGAACACTTCCAGCTGCTACAAAGGGACACGGTAGAGCGCTCCGGACTGGGGATTCGCCCCGGGAGCGTGATGGTCACGGTCCGCGACTACAACACCTTGAACCACCTGAAGTGGGCGCTGGAGCGTATCGACACCAAAGAGCAGGATATTGTGGTCATGTCGGCGCGGGTAAGCCAGTTCGGCACAGCAGCCTATGATCTTTCCACCGAGCAGATCTTCAGCGACTACGAGCAACAACTTTTCACCCGTGCCGTGTCGGTCGCGGAAAACTTCGGCAAGCACGTTTCGCTGCTGGTAGTGCCGGCCCGCGACCCCTGGTCGGCCATCGTCCAGACGGCGAACAATCTGGAAGCTTCCGCCGTGGTGTCTGGACTCTCCAGCAAGATGACATCCCAGGAACAGGCCTTCTTTCTGGGACATGCCTGGGAGGCCATGCCCGAGCCCAAGCGGCAATTCATTTTCCAGGTCGTACGCCCTGACCGCAAAGTGGACACTTTCCACATCGGTCCCCACACCCCTTCGCTGAAGACTGAGGACGTCCATCTGGTCCACCGACTCTGGCTGAACATTACGCACGAAGAGGGTCTTGAGACTCTGCATCACCACGACATCCTGACCGAAGCGCTGACCCGCTTCGCTCGCGAGTACGCCGGCCACGACCGCCAGGAGATTCTGCGGGAGTTGCGAAAAGCGTCCGGAGTGACGGTAACAACTCGAGCCCTGGGGGACGGCGGCGAGGGACCTACCGTACAGGCGGCAGCGCCGCCCAACCCCGCTCCCGCAAAGCCCGCTCCAGATAATAGCGACGGGGGCCCACCCACCCCGCCGGTCGTAGGCCCATAGCGTACCCGTCGAACTGGAAGTAGGTAGGCCATTCAGGTAGGACCGTTGCTCGATTCGCCCAATGTCTTCTCCATTCGAATAAGCTATTTATTTACAACTATTTAGATAAATCAAGATTTATATTTATTTATAATGATTAGAAAGCGACGATAGAAATCGAACAAGAAGGCGGGAACCCATGCCGTCCGCGCCGACCAAAAAGTCACTCCTGAGATTGACGCTCAGCTCTACGATGAGTTCGTCGCGGGTTGCCGAGCAGAATGGGCAAACCAAGCGGCATGTTCTCGAGCAAGCGCTCAAGTTCTACCTGCACAACGTGGTTCCCTCCCAGCACCTGGTCCGCCCCGAGGTGATGGACGCCTTCGAGCAGTCGGTTGCTCGCAACCCGTGACCTGTTGCAGCGTCTCGCAAAGTAAGAAGCCAAATGGCGGATTACCTTACGGTGGCGGAAGTCTACCGGATGCAGCATCGATTGACTGAGATGTTCGGCGGTCTTCACGCTGTCCGCGATAAAGGCGCTGCTGAGGCCGCCGTTTTTCGTCCCCAGATCGGCTATTACAACTCCCTCGAACAAGAAGCCGCCGCCTTGATGGAGTCACTTGGCACCAACCACGGCTTCCTCGACGGTAATACGCGCATCGCCTTCACCGCCGCCGATGTGTTCCTGCGACCGAACGGCTTTTACATCGAGGTCGAAGGCCTGGACGGATACGCCTTCATCTACGGCTCCATGGATCGGCACGAATTCCGCTTCGCCCAAATCCTCGACTGGATCCGTCAACACCTCAAGCCCCTTATTTGACTCGTCCTCTTTGTGGTCGTCTCCGCCGTCGTTGTGATCACCATCATGGGCGGGTTCCACCCTTCGATTTTTGAAGGGTGGGATTCCACGCTCCCCTCCCGCTTGGGTTTGTTCTCTCACTCTTGATGCGGCTCTCCACACACGTTCGTGCCTTGCCCCTCGCACCCATGCTCTTCTATGATCGAGCACAGCCAGGTTCCACATGCCCGAGAAGAGACCACCCAAGCCGCAAGTCGCGGAAAATCCAATCGCCGACGTGTTCGAAGGGCGCCACCCGTCCCCAAGCGAAAAAGACTGGGCGGAAAGAACTCTCCTGCCGACTCTGGAAAAAGCGCCCGAAAAACCAATCGGCGCGCCCACCGGCATAAATCTCGACCAGCACAGCCACGCCCGCTTCACCACGATTTCCGGAGCACCGGTTCGCCGCCTCTATACGCAAGCCGATCTACCCGAAGACTGGAGCACGGAAAAATATCTGGGGTATCCCGGCGAACCCCCATTCACCCGTGGCATTCAGCGGCCTCTCGGTTGCCTTCGATCTGCCCACGCTCATGGGCTATGACTCCGACCATCCGGCCAGCGAGGGTGAAGTCGGCAAGTGCGGCGTCGCCATCGATTCGCTCGAGGACATGGAAATCCTCTTCGGCGGCATCGATCTGGAAAAAACTACGGTCTCCATGACCATCAACTCGCCCGCATCGGTGCTGTGGGCCATGTATCTGGTGGTGGCGGAAAAGCAGGGAGCCGACTGGAAGAAAATCTCGGGCACGCTCCAGAACGACATGCTCAAGGAATACATCGCGCAAAAGGAATACATCTATCCGCCCGCGCCGTCGATGCGTCTCGTGATAGACACCTTCGAATTCGGTTCCCGGTTCACGCCCAAATTCAACACCATATCCATCAGCGGATACCACATCCGCGAAGCAGGCTCCACGGCCCTGCAGGAACTGGCTTTCACGCTATATGACGGCGTCGAGTACGTGGAATGGGCGCAAAAACGCGGACTCGATGTAGACGACTTCGGGCCCCGCCTCAGCTTTTTCTTCAACGCCCACAATGACTTCTTCGAAGAGATCGCCAAGTACCGCGCCGCGCGCAAGATCTGGTATCAGGTAATGAAAGACCGGTTCAAAGCGAAAAACCAGCGCAGCTGGCTGCTGCGCTTCCACACCCAGACCGCAGGCGTCTCGTTGCCGGCCCAGCAACCCATGAACAACATCGCCCGCGTAGCCCTGCAGGCCATGGCTGCGGTCCTCGGCGGAACCCAGTCGCTACACACCGATTCTTACGACGAAGCGTTGGCCTTACCGACAGAAGATGCCGCCCGCATCGCGCTGCGCACTCAGCAAATCATCGCCTACGAATCAGGAGTGACGCAAACGGTCGATCCCCTGGGCGGATCATATTTTCTTGAAGCCTTAACGCTAAAGATGGAAAAGGGCGCATTCGACTATTTCTCCAACCTCGACGCCATGGGCGGCATGGTCAAGGCCATCGAGCGAGGCTACCCGCAAAAAGAAGTTGCCGAAGCCTCCTACCAATACCAGCGTGCCGCCGAGGCTAAAGAAAAAATCATCGTAGGCGCGAACGAGTTTGTGATCGAGGAAGATCCCCCTCACATCCTGTACATCGACGAAAGCGTGGCCCGCCAGCAGAGCGCCAAACTGAAAGCTCTGCGCGCCCGCCGCTCAAATGAGGAAGTGCAACGGCGCCTCGACGCTCTGAAGAAGGCGGCGGCACAGGAACCTAGATCGCCCGCAAACGGAGACATTTCCTCGGCCAACACCATGCCCCACATCGTGGACGCCGTCCGCGCCTACGCCACGGTAGGTGAAATCTGCGAAGCGCTGCGCGAAGTATTTGGGACCTACACGGAAGTCAGCATCACGTAATTGGGTGTGAGCAGCGCTTCAGCGCTGCCTTACCCGGCAAGAGAATGACCGGCTTAAGCCGCCGAGCGACCTCAATTGAGGCCCGATTTAGGCGCAAGTGTCCTTGGTGCGATCGCGGCACGAACCAAAGCCTGCCCTTCGTTTCGATTCGAGTTGATTGAGATCACAAATTGTGATTTCAGACCAGCACCAAATCTTGAGGTGGCAAATTGCAACCTCAAAGAAAGAAGCGTACTCTACCGACCTTCATGGCAAAGAGCCCGGCACCGCTCTCCGTACCCGTGGAATCGCGGATCCTGATCCTCCGCCACCACAGGGTCATCCTCGATACCGACCTCGCTGAACTTTATGGCGTGACCGTCAAGCGGTTGAACGAACAGATACGACGTAATCGGGAGCGATTCCCATCCGATTTCATGTTCCTCCTGACGGCCAAAGAGCACAAGGCTTTGAGGTCGCAAATTGCGACCTCAAAGAAAGGCCGTGGCGGACGCCGCTACCCACCCTATGCCTTCACCGAGCACGGCGCAATCATGGCAGCAACCGTACTCAACTCCAACCGAGCCGTCGAGATGAGCGTTTTCGTGGTTCGCGCCTTCGTGCGCATGCGCGAGATGCTGGCCAAAAATCGCCAGCTCGCCGCCAAAGTCAACGAGTTGGACCGTCGCCTGGAAACCCACGACACTACGATTCAGGACCTCATAGAAGCCATCAAGGAACTCATGGTCCCGGAGGGAGTGCCGAAGCGTAAGATCGGTTTTCAGCTTCCCCCGCCGAAGTCGTAGGCGGTTCGTGGTTCTCCCTAAGAGCAAAGCGATGGCGCAAAGCGATGAGTATTTGCGCTGGCCCCGCGATCGCCCGTAATCGACATAACCGTTCGTTTGAGGTCACAGATTGCGACCTCAAACGCAGCCCAAGGCATAAGAACGCATGCCGTGCGCGGGCGATCTACTTCTTCCGCTGCCGGTAGAGTGTCTCGTCCACCTGTCGCGTCATGGCCTCGACGTCCAGAGGAAGCTGCAGAAACTTCGCCACCGCTTCTGCTGAGTCTTTGGGCTCGCGCAGGACAGCATGATACTGTACCCGGCTCACCTTCACATAGGGCTTGCCGTTGAGCCAGGCGTAAACATCCGACAGGTGGTCCTGGAAAGCGCGCGCCACCACAGAGTTGTCCTCACCCGGATCGAAGTTCCCCCGCCGTCGCAGCATTTCGTCCTGTGACGCCATCACCTCAGGCAGCGGCCGCTGCATAAAAATAACGCGGTACTCATGCTCCGCAGGAAGGGAAAGCAAAAGCTGTGAGATCACCTTTACCGCCTTGCCTTCTGCCTCGGCGATGCAGCCTGGGTGCTTGGGAAGTTGCTTGATACGTTCCCATTCCAGATAGCCGCGCGGGTTGTCGACATCCGCACGCCGCTCGCCGTCGGACAGGATAGGCACGCCGCCGGCAGCCAGCATCTGCATCATAAGAGAAGTCCCCGAGCGGGGAAGGCCGGAAACAATTGTGATCATGAGTCCTTTCGTGAAATCTCAATATTAAACGGTGAAACCCTGGCTGCGTTCATGAGTTGGCACGGAAATGGTGGTGTAGCATGAGGCCCCCGCCCGCGTGGCCGGGACCGGAGTGAGCGGAAATCTCCAGGGACAAACGTGCTAGACTTTTCAGCTTGTCGCCAACTTCTCGAAGACGATTTCTGGGGCAGTGCGCGGCCGCCACAGCCGGAGCGTACCTCGGTCCGAGCGTAGCCCGAGCGACCTCTGCTCCCAGCCTGAACTTCCCCTCTGAGCCACGGCAGCGAATCGCCGTTGCCTCTTACCCCTTCCGTGAGTTCATCGCCGGATCTGAGCACAAGCAAGGCAACCCGACCATTGAGCTCAAGGATTTCGCGGCCCACATCATTGAAAAATTTAACGTCAACAAGATCGAGCCCTGGACTGGACATTTTCCCTCCAGCGATGCGAAATACCTGGAGCAATTTCGGGCGTCAGTCGAGAAGGCAGGGGCGGCGATCGCGAACGTGGCGGTGGATGGCGAGCGCAGCCCGTACGCCACGGACCGCTCCGAGCGCGAGCAGGCCGTTGCTTTCGGCAAGCAGTGGGTCGACGCTGCCGTTATTCTCGGCTCGCCTGGCATTCGCACGAATCTTCCGCCGGCAAAAGGCTTGCAGCCGGACCTCGACCGTACTGCCGACAGCCTGCGGCGCGTGGCCGAGCACGCGTCGGCGAAGAATGTTGTCGTCAATCTGGAGAATGACAACCCGATCAGCGAAGATCCGTTCTTTCTGGTCAAGCTGATCGAGAAAGTGAGCAGCCCGTGGCTGCGCGCCCTGCCGGACTTCGGCAACACTCTCGCTGTCAAAGATCCTGACTATGCCTACCGCGGAATCGACGCCATGTTCGGACATGCCTACAGCATCGCGCACGTGAAGTCCTCCGAAACCAACAGCCAGGGCATAACAGTGCATGTGGACATGGGAAAGACATTTGGCTTCATGAAGCAACACGGCTACCAGGGCTACTGTTCGATGGAGTGGGACGACGCGGGCGATCCTTACCAGGGAACCGCCACGCTGATCAAGACGACCTTGCACTATCTTTCGTAGTTGACAATTCAGAGTCGAGAGGTCGACAAAACCAAGCCGCAGGCGAGTCGCCCGCGATCCCCTGGTCTGCTATCCTCTTGGGCCTGACCGTCGTCAAATGTCTACATGCGCAAAGCGATCAAACACCTGAAGAAATCTGATCCTGTACTCTCCGCCATCATCGAGCGCGTTGGGGCGTACCGAATGAAGTTTGGCCCGCCGGAATTTCATAGCCTGGCGGAGGCCATCGTCTATCAGCAGTTGAACGGAAAGGCGGCGGTGACTATCTTCAACCGCTTTGCCGCATTGGCGGGTGATCCAGTTGCTCCGGAAGGCATACTCAAATTGACTGACGCGCAACTACGTTCGGTGGGATTGTCCAAGCAGAAGTCGTCCTACCTGAAAGACATGGCGCAACGTGCGGCCCGGGGTGAACTCGACTTCAAACGTCTGCCCGAAATGACCGATGAAGAGGTCATCAAGCATCTGACGCAAGTCAAGGGCGTGGGCGTGTGGACCGCTCACATGTTTCTAATGTTCACGCTACGGCGCCCGAACGTGCTGCCTACGGGTGATTTCGGCATCCAGATGGCGATCAAGAAGCACTACAAGAAACGCAAAATGCCCAAGCCGGACCAGATGGAGAAGATTGCGAAGTCCTGGGAGCCGTACCGATCCGTCGCGTGTTGGTATCTGTGGCAGAGTTTGGATATCAAAACCATTTAACCCCAGAGGAACCACTGTGGAACAAAGAAAGCGGGGCTTCCTCCGTTCTCTTCTGTGCTGTCTGTGGTTAAATGGAAGCGATGGCAGAGCAGAAAATCCGCGTGCTGGTGGCCAAGCCTGGGCTCGACGGGCATGATCGCGGCGCCAAGGTCATCGCCCGGGCTTTGCGCGATGCCGGGATGGAGGTTATCTATACGGGCTTGCGGCAGACTCCGGAGATGATTGTGAACGCGGCATTGCAGGAAGACGTCCACGTCATCGGGCTTTCGATTCTTTCCGGAGCGCACAATGCCATCGTTCCTCGCGTCATGGACCTGCTCAAGCAGAACAAGATGGACGACGTGCTGATCGTGCTCGGTGGCATCATCCCCAACCAGGACGTGGATAGCCTGAAGAAAGCCGGCGTGGCCGCCATTTTCCAGCCGGGCACCGCCATGGACGATATCGTTCAGTTCATCCGCGCCAACGTCAAGCCGCGCGGCGTGCCCACGGCCCGTTGATATTGATGGCCGAGATCAGCACCTCCCGTTTGAAAGAAATTCTCCCGCGCACCATCGGACCAACGCCCTGGTACTGGAAGACTTTTCCCGCCTTCAATTCTGTTTCCGGGCAGCGCTTCGTCTGGACCCACCACGGCGATCAGGGACCACTGGCGTATCTGGTCTCCCTGAGCCTGGAGCAGGAGCCGGGCAAGCCGCGCTTGGCCCTGAATACGTATTGCCGGCCGTTCTTCGCGCCGCCATCACACTTGGGGATCTGGTGCCCGGAGGGCCGAAGCATTCGCTTCGTGTGCTTCGATCCCGACCAGCTCAGGGCTTTCGACTTCGCGGAAATTGCAGGCTGGTTCAAGCAGTCCAGCGAGCGCATCTACGCCGCTACGGAACCTCTTGCCGATTTTGACGTCCCACTCGGCCTGCGCGCAGGCATGCACAATGTCGAACTGCCGTCCGAACTGCGCGGAGTGGACGAACTGATTGTCCCGACCAGCTACCCAGCCAAGAGCCCCGACGACCCCGCCTTCGCGCTCTATGTCGTCTATTTGCAAGCGGGTCTGGTGGAGGTTCTGCCACAGAAGTGGTTCACCGCCAGCCAGTATCAGGTGGGAAAGCAGTGGATCACGCGGGCGGCGCGCGATCCGCAGTCGCACCGGATTTTTGGCGAGTGTTTTGGGTCCGGCAGCTTCCTGCTGGAGGAGGATGGATGCCGGCTGGAGCGTTGGATAGAAAAGAATTTATAGCAGGGTTAGGTGGCGGCGGCAATCTGAGTTCAAGATCTGTAGTCAACAATCTTCGATGTGAAATCTTTTCCACGACGTTTTCGAGGCTCCAACTGAGGTTTGCGCGTCCGCCCCGGCTGTTATACCGTAAACAGTTTCAGATTCTTCACCTATGAGCGACCGCATCGATCCCGGCATGCCCTCAAGTTCCACGGTCCTCGAGTCGCGCGTGGACCCAACCTCGGCGCGCTTTGAAGCCAACATGCGCTTCCTGGCCGACTTGGTGTCGCAGGTTCGCAATGAAGAGGAAAAGATTCGCGAGGGTGGCGGTCCGAAAGCCATTGAGGGCCAGCATAACAAAGGGCGGCTGACGGCGCGCGAGCGGATTAACCTGCTGGTCGATCCCGGAACTTTTTTTGAACTTGGCGCTTACGTAGCGCGCGGCATGTATGAAGAGTGGGGTGGCGCGCCGGCTGCTGGAGTGATCACGGGGCTGGGACGCATCCAGACGCGGCTGGTGATGATTGTCGCCAACGACGCTACCGTCAAGGCAGGCGCATTTTTTCCCATGACGGCAAAGAAAGTGATTCGCGCCCAGAACATCGCCATTGAAAATCGCATCCCGACGGTCTACCTGGTGGACTCGGCGGGCGTGTTCCTGCCTTTGCAGGAAGATGTTTTTCCGGACACTGACGACTTTGGCCGCGTGTTTCGTAATAACGCGGTGATGTCGGCGATGGGAATTTCGCAGATCGCGGCCATCATGGGCATGTGCGTGGCGGGTGGAGGCTACCTACCGGTGATGTGCGATCACGTGCTGATGACCGATGGCAGCGGGCTTTTTCTGGCCGGGCCAGCGCTGGTGCAGGCGGCAATCGGGCAGAAGATTTCCGCCGACGAATTGGGCGGCGCCGCGATGCATTCCGCCATCAGCGGCACCGTGGATTTCCGCGAGCCCAACGACGAAGCCTGCCTGGCGCGGATCCGCGCCATTATCGAGAAGTGGGGATACCGGCGGCAATCTCCCTGGGACCGCAAGAAACCTCAGCCGCCGGCGCTGGCCGCCGAGGAAATTTACGGCATTTACGATTCTTCGCCGGCGCGGCCTTATGACATGAAGGAAATTCTGGCGCGCATTGTGGACGGTAGCCGCTTCGACGAATACAAGCAGGAGTATGGCAAGACCATCATCTGCGGTTATGCGCGCATCAGCGGTTTTGCCGTCGGGATTGTCGCCAACCAGAAATTGCACGCCCAACAAACTGATCATGAAGGCCACAAGAGAATTGAATTTGGCGGGGTGATCTACACCGAGTCGGCGGAAAAGGCCGCGCGCTTCATCATGGACTGCAACCAGAATCTGGTGCCGCTGGTTTTCTTCCATGATGTGAACGGGTTCATGGTAGGACGGGACGCGGAGTGGAGCGGCATCATCAAGGCGGGGGCGAAGCTGGTGAACGCCGTGTCGAACTCGGTTGTGCCCAAGATTACGGTGATCGTGGGCGGGTCATTCGGCGCCGGACATTATGCGATGTGCGGCAAGGCTTACGACCCGCGACTGGTTTTCGCCTGGCCGACCGCACGGTACGCGGTGATGAGCGGTGACGCTGCGGCGGGCACGCTGGTGGAAATCAAGATCAAGCAACTGGAGCGCAGCGGCAAACAATTGAGCGACGAAGAACGCCAGGAGCTGTTCGAGTCGGTGAAGAAAACTTACGACGAGCAGACCGATCCACGTTATGGCGCGGCGAGGCTGTGGATCGACAAGATCATCGATCCGGTGGAGACCCGCGATGCGATTGCGCTGGCGCTCGAGGCCGCGGCCCTGAATCCGGATGTGCCGGAGTTTAAAGTCGGGGTGCTGCAAACTTGAAAGCAACAGCGCCACGGATTTGCACGGGTCTTCACGGATGAATAGAAATTAGAATGAACATTTATCCGCGAGAATCGGGGAATATCCGTGGCCTGATTTTTTGATGTCTGATTCCGTCAAACTTGTCGAGTGTCCGCGCGATGCATGGCAGGGCCTGCGGGGGCACATTCCTGCTTACATCAAGACCGACTATCTGAAGGCATTGATCAGCGCGGGGTTCAAGCACATTGATGCTGTTTCGCTTGTCTCACCGAAAGCGGTGCCGCAGATGGCAGATTCGGAAGAAGTGCTGAAGGAACTGGATCCGCCGGATGACGTGGAGATTATCGGGATCGTGGTCAATGAAAAAGGTGCGCAGCGGGCGATCGCTACCGGGGCGGTGCGGACGTTGGGTTTCCCATATTCGGTTTCGCCGACTTTTTTGCAAAACAACCAGCACCAAACGCCGGAACAAGCCATCGACGAACTGGAGAAGATCAGCAACCAAGCCGAAGCAGCCGGGCTCGATACGGTGGTTTATGTCTCCATGGCTTTTGGCAACCCTTACGGCGATCCGTGGAATATCGGCGAAGTGGTGGATGCGGTGGAGCTGCTCGAAGCCGAGGGCGTTCGCACCATCTCCCTGGCCGACACCGTGGGACTGGCGGGGCCGGCGCAGATTCGCGAATTGTTCGACGGGGTAAAGTCGAAGTACGACTATCTAGAGATTGGATTGCATTTGCACAGCCGCCCGGAGCAGGCAGTGGAGAAGATATTCGCTGCGTATGATGCGGGTTGCCGGCGATTCGATTCGGCGCTTGGGGGACTGGGAGGATGTCCGTTTGCGCAGGATGCGCTGGTGGGGAATATTGCCACCGAGAAAGTGGTGGAGGCGCTGAAGCAAAGAGGAGCGGAGTTGCCGGCGCTGAAACCGCTGGATGTGTTGCTGCGGGTGACGGCTGAGATCGGGGCACGGTACACGACCTCCGCGGCGGCGGATTGAGCTTCGTTTGCCATTGGGGCAGCGGAGCTTCTGCTCGTCAAAGGATGTCTACTTCCGAGCCCCAAGTGTGGCGGCAAAATACATGGAATATAAAACCATTCAGCTTTTGGTCGATTCTGGCGTCGCTACCATTACCCTTAACCGGCCGGAGAAGCGGAATGCTGTCAGCTTTGCGCTTGTGGAAGAACTGCTGGGCGCTCTCGATGAGGTCGAGCAATCTTCCGCTCAGGTGGTCATACTTACTGGCGCCGGGAAGGCTTTTTGCGCGGGCCTGGATCTCGACGAATTGAAGAGTCTGCTGGGGAAAACGCAAAACCAAAACGTGCACGACTCGTCGCGAATGGGCCACATCTTTCGGCGCATTTACGATTTCCCTTTGCCGACCATCGCCGCGGTGAATGGGGCTGCCATCGCCGGCGGCACGGGATTTGCCACCATGTGTGATTTTACTTTGGCCGTGCCTGAGGCCAAGTTTGGCTACACCGAAGTGCGCATCGGATTTGTCCCCGCCATCGTTTCTTCGATGCTGGTCTGGCAGGTGGGGCACAAAACCGCGCGCGACCTGCTCCTGACCGGACGCCTGTTTGACGCCGCTGAGGCGCATCGTTATGGCCTGGTCAATGAGGTGGTGGAACCGGGCGTGCTGATGATACGGGCGCGGGAGCTGGCGGCGCAGCTCATGGAGAATAGTCCGTCGTCGATGCGGGCCACCAAGCGTCTGATCAATGGATTCATTGCCGAGCAGCTCGACCAGCAGATCGGCCAAGCGGTGCAGGACAACGCGCGTATTCGCACCACCGCCGACTTCCGCGAAGGCATCACATCGTTTCTTGAAAAGCGTAAACCGCGGTGGAGTGGCAAGTGAGCGCTCGGAGTAATCACGCGGGCGTAGTCTGCGAGAGCCGGCTGCGGGTGCGCTACGCCGAGACCGATCAGATGGGAGTGGTCTATCACGCCAATCACTTCATCTGGTTCGAAATCGGACGAGTGGAATTGATGCGACAGCTGGGATTTTCCTACCGCGATATGGAACGGGAGCACGAATGCTTCATCCCGGTGGTGGACGCACGTTGCCGCTATAAAGCTCCGGCGCGGTATGACGATGAGATCATCGTGCGTACTTATCTGAGAAACGTCCGCGAGTCGATGATTCATTTTGGATACGAACTGGAGCGGGCCAGCAATGGCGAACTGCTGGCCGAAGGCGAAACCACTCACATGGTGATCGATGCGAGGATGAAGGCTGCGACCCTTCCGCCGACATTTTTGAAGGCATTTCGCGAGGCGGCGGGAAAATAAGGGCCTTGTTTCGCGGGACGGAAACAGGCCACGGAAAAGTGGTGCTGCAGGATCAAATAGCGAACCCCGGCGGCTAAAGCCGGAGCTGTTTTCAGGGAGTTGCGGCACGACTGGATGTTCGAGTCTCCCCAAGAACATTTATGAAACCAGCAACTGGAAACGGGAAACTTTCTTGAAAGCTCTTCACATCAACGGTAACGACCTCACGCTTGAAGCGGTGCGGGAAGTCGCTGCCGAACGCCGCGTTGTCCTTCTCGCTCCCGACGCCCGCGAGGCTGTCAGCCGGGCTCGTGCGGTAGTGGACGCGCTGGTGGCGGAAAACCGCGTGTCTTACGCAATCACCACCGGTGTCGGTAAGTTGAGCGACGTCCGCATTGCGGGTGAGCAGATTCGCGAGCTTCAGGTCAATTTAGTGCGATCCCATGCGGTGGGTGTAGGCGAGCCGCTTTCCGCCGCCGAGACTCGGGCCATGATGTTGTTACGGGCGAATTCGCTCTCCAAGGGGAACTCGGGCGTGCGCGGCGCGGTCATCGACACGATTTGCGAGATGCTGAATCGCGGCGTCACACCGATGGTGCCATCGCAGGGCAGCGTGGGAGCGAGCGGCGATCTGGCCCCGCTGGGGCACCTGGCGCTGGCGCTGATCGGCGAAGGTGAGTGTCTGGATGACAGGGGGGTCCGCGTTCCCGCCGCCGACGCCATGCGACGCGCGCAAGTGAAAGCGCTGGTGCTGGAAGCGAAGGAAGCGGTCTCGCTGATCAACGGTACACAGGGCATGCTGGCAGTGGGGGTCCTGGCGCTGTTGGCGGCCGAGACCCTGGCGGATACGGCTGACGTGATCGGCGCGCTCGCGCTTGACTGTTTGCGAGGTACAGATGTTGCCTTCGACGAACGTATCCACCTGGCTCGTCCCCACAGCGGCCAACTCAAGACTGCGTCGAATTTGCGCAAGATGCTTGAAGGCAGCCAACTGCGCGAGTCGCATCGCGATTGCGACCGGGTGCAAGACGCATATTCACTGCGCTGCATGCCGCAGGTGCATGGCGCCGTACGCGACACACTAGTGCATTGCCGCGAAGTCATGGAGATCGAGGTCAACTCGGCGGTGGATAATCCGTTGGTATTTATGAAGAGTACAAGCCACGTAGGGGCGAATGCCCTCGTCCGCCCGGCGGAGCGAGGCTCGGCTGCATTCGAGGCGGATGTGATCTCAGGCGGAAATTTCCACGGGCAGCCGGTGGCATTCGTTTTAGATTTCCTGGGCATTGCGCTGAGCGCGCTGGCTGGAATTTCAGAACGCCGGTTGGAGCGGATGGTAAATCCGGCGCTGAATGAAGGTCTGCCGCCATTCTTAGCGGCGGGAGCGGGACTGAATTCCGGATTCATGATGCCGCAGGTGGCTGCCGCATCGCTGGTCAGCGAAAACAAAGTGCTGGCTCATCCCGCGTCGGTGGATTCGATTACAACTTCCGGCAACAAGGAAGATTACGTTTCCATGGGCATGACGGCCGCCCTGAAGCTGAAGAAGATCGTCGAGAACACGCGCAACGCGATGGCGATTGAGGCCATGGCTGCGGCTCAGGCGCTGGACTTTCT